>Ga0325401_1005956_pt1 | contig 11746 bp, 9 predicted proteins | sample PopdelMetagenome_FD_205666 | JGI IMG/M metagenome (GOLD analysis project Ga0325401, IMG submission 205666) | Populus deltoides microbial communities from Bellville, Georgia, United States - Xylem-PdKOR-R2 | ecosystem: Host-associated > Plants > Phyllosphere > Stem > Wood/Secondary xylem | place...
GCCGACGCCTGGATGGACGCCCTGACCTCCCGGGTCGCGGAGATCGAGGCGGTCGAGGACGGCGAGGACGGCGGGAGCACGTCCAGTGCCGCGGACCTGAACGTCGTCGAGAACGCCGTCTCGTCCACGGACCCCGTCTACCCGCGTCCGGCGCTCAACCTCGCCGTCGGCGTGCTGCTGGGCCTGCTGGCCGGCGTCGCGGCCGCGATCTGCCTCGACGTGGTGCGCCGCCGGGTGCGCTCGGCGGCGCAGATCGGCGGCACCTGGGGCGTGGACGTGCTGGCCGAGCTCCCCTCGATCAAGCGCCCCGGCGGGCGCCGGGTGCCGCTCCTCGCCCTCGTCGACGACGGCGAGCAGGTCGGGGCCGTCGAGCAGGTCCGCCAGGCGCGGCTCAAGCTCGGTCGCGCCCGCCCCGACGGCACCCCGCACCAGATCGTGGTCACCAGCCCTTCGCCGGGTGAGGGTGCCTCGACCGTCGCCCTCGAGATCGCCGCGGCGGTGGCCGCGGCGGGCGAGCCGGCCGTGCTGGTCGAGGCCGACCTCGCGCGTCCCGTCATGGCGAAGGTGCTCGACCTCGACCCGGACCGCGGCCTGTGGCAGGTGCTCGAGTCCGGTGCGGACGTCGACGACGTCCTGCAAGAGAACCACGACCAGCCCGGGCTCCGCCACCTCGTCGCCGGCGCCGTCTCGCGCCGCGGTGCCGAGCTCTTCGGCTCCGAGGACGTCGTGCGGCTGCTGCGCGACCTCGCCGAGGACCACGTCGTGGTCGTCGACGCCCCGGCCGTGCTCGGCTCGAGCGTCGCCGCCGTCGTCTGCCAGCACGCCGACGGCGTCGTGCTCGTGACCCCGCCGGAGCCGAGGGTCGACACCGTCACCGACGCGCTCGACCACCTCGACGTCGTCCGCGCCGACGTGCTCGGTCTGGTCACCACCGCCAGCGACCGGTCCGGGCTGCGCGGCGCCCTCGGCCGGCTCGTGCGCCCGCGCCCGGTGCGCTCCGGTCCCGTCGCCCCCGCGAAGGCCACCGGCCCGTCGGCGGCCGCCGCCTCGAGCCGGGCCACGGGTCGCACGGCGTAGGAGCCGGGTCCTGTGGTTTCGAGACGGCCGTAGCCGGCCTCCTCAACCACCGGTGCCGGTGGTCGAGGAAGGACGAAGTCCTGTCTCGAGACCACGTCCGCTGTCGGGTGGTTTCGAGACGGCCGTAGCCGGCCTCCTCAACCACCGGTGCCGGTGGTCGAGGAAGGACGTAGTCCTGTCTCGAGACCACGTCCGCGGTCGAGTGGTTTCGAGACGGCCGTAGCCGGCCTCCTCAACCACCGGGGCGTCAGCGGTAGAGCTCGGCCAGCCTCCGGGCGACCGGCGTCATCCCGAAGGTGTCGCGCGCCGCGACGAGAGCACGCTCGGCGAGGCGGTCGCGGGTGCCGGAGCCGTCGAAGCAGGAACGGACCGCCGCGACGAGCTGGTCGACGGAGCCGTCGGTGACCAGACCCGCCCCGGTCTCGGCGATCGCGGGGGCGAGGCCGCAGGTGTCGGTGACGACGACCGGCAGCGCGACGCTCATCGCCTCGAGGACCGACATCGGCGCCGGCTCGTCAACAGCGGGGAGCACGTAGAGCGCGGCGGCGGTGAGCCGCTCGAGCACGGCCTCGGCGCCGAGCGGTCCCTCGTAGCGCACGTAGGCCCCCGCGTCGTGGGCAGCGATCAGCTCCTGCACCGCGGGGAGCTCGCCCTCGTCGGGTCCGACCATCGTGAACCGCAGGTCGGGCTGCGTCGCGTGCACCTCGACCGCGGCCCGCACGAAGTCGAGCGGTCGCTTGCGGGGGGCGAGCCGGGCGAGGTACAGCACCTCCCGGCTGTCGCCGCGGGCGCGCAGCGCCGTGTCCGGTACGCCGTTGGGCAGGTGGGTGAGCCGAGGTCGCGGCCCTGCGACGGCGCGGAGCTCGTCGTGCTCGGTGGGGTTGAGGTAGAGCACGTGCCGCGCGCCGCGGAGCACCCGCCGCACGAGCAGCGCGTCGAGGAGACCGGCCGAGCGGCGCGCGCTGCGGTCGACCATGCCGTGCGTCTGCAGCACCAGGGGCACGCCCAGCGCGAGGGCCAGCGCGGCGACCGGGAGGGTCACCAGGTCGCGGGCGAGGTGCACGTGCACGACGTCGAAGCCGCGCAGGTGCGTCGCCGCCCAGCGCAGCAGCCCCGGCGAGCTCAGCCCCGCGAACCCGGTGCGGGGCACGAGCCGCAGCGCCGCGAACAGCTGCAGCGGCACGCCGTCCTGCTGGGTCGGCGCGACGGCGTAGCCGCGGTGCGAGCCGGCGACGGTGACCTGGTGTCCCGCGGCGGCGAGGGCCGTGGCCTGGTTGAGCGCGACGCGGATCGGGCCGCCGTACGCCGCGTCGGGTGAGAAGAGCGTGGCGACGTGCAGGACCTTCACGCGGGCTCCCGAGCGGGCGGTGCCGGGCGCCTGCAGATCGCTGGCACGGCGGCGTCCCTTCATCAGCGGGCGGAGCGTCGGACGGGGCGAGCATACGGGTCTGCTCGCGCCAGGCACCCCTGACGTGAGACCCTGACCTGGTCGGTCGGCGCCGCTGCGCGGTCCACCGGCGGCTCTGGCACCGGGGGAGTGCGGAGGGGACAGTCGACGGAGCCGGGGGGCCCACGCGTGCGGACAGCTGTGCTGACGCTCAACTTCGCGCCCGAGACGACCGGCATCGCGCCGTACGCCGCCGGGCTCGCCACGGGGCTGCAGGACCGCGGGCACGAGGTGCAGGTGCTGACGGCCTACCCGCACTACCCCCAGTGGCGGGTGCCGGAGGGCTACGACGGCCTGACGCTGCGGGAGGACGTCGACGGCGTCGCCGTGACGCGGCTGCGCCACCACGTGCCGAGCACCCCGTCCGGGGTGCGCCGCGCGCTGTCCGAGGTCTCCTTCGGGCTCCGGCTCGCCGCGGCCCGGTGGCACGCCCCCGACGTGGTGGTCTGCACCAGTCCGGCCCTGATCAGCTCGGCGATGGCGCTCTCGACCGCGACCCTGCGGCGACGCCCGGGACGGCCGGCTCCGGCGACCGGCGTCATCGTGCAGGACCTCTACTCCGTCGGGGTGCGCGAGACCGCCGCCGGCGGTGATCGGGTCGCTCAGGTGCTCGGCGCGCTCGAGGGCGCGACACTTCGCCGGGCCGACGGGGTGGCGGTCATCCACGACCGGTTCCGCGACCGCGTCGTCGACCACCTGGGCGTGTCGCCCGAGCGGGTCGCGACCATCCGCAACTGGACCCACGTCGAGCCCGCGCCCGCCTTCGACCGCGCGGCGTTCCGGGCGGCGATGGGGTGGCGGCCCGACGAGACCGTCGTGCTCCACACCGGCGCGATGGGCGAGAAGCAGGGACTGCTCAACGTCGTCGACGCCGCCCGCCTCGCGACGACCACGGCGCCGCACGTGCGGTTCGTCCTGGTCGGTGACGGTGGCCAGCGCGCCCGCGTCGCGAGCGCCGCGGCCGGCGTCGAGCGCCTCGAGCTGCGCGACCCCACCGCCGAGGACGACTACCCGCGGCTGCTGGCCGCGGCCGACGTCCTGCTGGTCAACGAGCGCCCGGGCCTGCTCGAGATGGCTGTGCCGAGCAAGCTCACGTCGTACTTCTCCAGCGGCCGGCCCGTGCTGGCCGCCACCGAGACCGGCAGCACCACCGCCGGCGAGGTGACAGCCGCCGGAGCAGGTCTGGTCGTGCCCCCGGGTGACCCGGCTGCGCTGCTGGACGGCGTCGCCAGGCTCGTCGCGGACCCCGTCGCCGCGGACTCCATGGGTGCTGCGGGCCTCGACTACTGTCGCCGCGTGCTCTCGCCCGACGCCAGTCTCGACGCCTACGACCGCTGGGTGCGCAGCCTGGCCGAGGGGCGGGGCCGCCGGTGACCCGTCGGGCACTGATCACGGGGATCACCGGGCAGGACGGCTCCTACCTCGCCGAGCTGCTGCTAGCCAAGGGCTACGAGGTGCACGGCCTGATCCGTCGCTCGTCGAGCTTCAACACTCGTCGCATCGACCACCTCTACCGCGACCCGCACGACCCGGACGCGCGGCTGTTCCTGCACTTCGGCGACCTGTCCGACGGTGCCCGGCTGGTGACGCTGGTCCACGAGATCGAGCCCCACGAGGTCTACAACCTGGCGGCGCAGTCGCACGTGCGCGTCAGCTTCGACGAGCCCGAGCACACCGGTGACACCACCGGGATGGGCGCGATGCGACTGCTCGAGGCCGTCCGGATGGCCGGCGTCGACGCCCGCTACTACCAGGCGTCGAGCTCGGAGATGTTCGGCGCGACCCCGCCGCCGCAGCACGAGGGCACCCCCTTCCACCCGCGCTCGCCGTACGGCGCGGCGAAGGTCTACGCCTACTGGGCGACACGCAACTACCGCGAGGCCTACGGCCTCTTCGCGGTCAACGGCATCCTGTTCAACCACGAGTCCCCGCGCCGCGGCGAGACCTTCGTGACCCGCAAGGTCACGCGCGCGGTCGCCCGCATCGCCGCCGGGCTGCAGGACGTCGTCTACCTCGGCAACCTCGACGCGGTCCGCGACTGGGGCTACGCCCCGGAGTACGTCGAAGGCATGTGGCGCATGCTCCAGGCCGACGCCCCCGACGACTACGTGCTCGCGACCGGCGGCCGGTTCACCGTGCGCGACTTCGTGGCGGCGGCGTTCGACCAGGTGGGGCTGCACTGGCAGGAGCACGTCAAGTACGACGAGCGCTACCTGCGCCCGTCCGAGGTCGACGCGCTCATCGGCGACGCGGGCAAGGCCGAGCGCAACCTCGGCTGGAAGCCCACGGTCGACACGGCGGCCCTCGCCCGGATCATGGTCGACGCCGACGTGGCCAGCCTGGCGCACTCCGGACCGGGCTGGGTCGACCAGGTCGAGCTCGACGGCTGGCCGAGGCTGGAGGACCTGTGAGCGACACGCCGCTGCTCGACCGCTCGGCGGTGACCTACGTCGCCGGGCACCGCGGCCTCGTCGGCTCCGCGGTCTGGCGACGCCTGGAGGCCGAGGGGTTCACGCAGCTGGTCGGCCGGTCCTCGGCCGAGCTCGACCTGCGCGAGCGCGACGCCGTCTTCGACTTCTTCGCCGAGGTGCGTCCCGCCCAGGTGGTGCTGGCCGCGGCCAAGGTCGGCGGCATCATGGCCAACGCGACGTACCCCGTCGACTTCCTCAGCGACAACCTCCGCATCCAGACCAACGTCATGGACGCCGCCCTCGCCCAGGGCAGCCACCGACTGCTCTTCCTGGGCTCGTCGTGCATCTACCCGCGGCTGGCCCCGCAGCCGATCCGCGAGGACGCGCTGCTCACCGGTCCGCTCGAGGCCACCAACGACGCCTACGCGATCGCCAAGATCGCAGGGGTGATCGGCGTGCAGGCCGTCCGCCGCCAGCACGGCCTGCCCTGGATCTCCGCGATGCCGACCAACCTCTACGGCCCCGGCGACAACTTCTCGCCCACCGGCAGCCACGTGCTGCCCGCGATGATCCGCCGCTACGACGAGGCGCTCGCCTCCGGCGACGACGTCGTGACCAACTGGGGCACCGGCACGCCGCGGCGCGAGTTCCTGCACGTCGACGACATGGCCGCCGCGTGTCTGCACCTGCTCGAGCACTACGACGCCCCCGAGCAGGTCAACGTCGGCACGGGCGTCGACCACACGATCGCCGAGATCGCCGGCTTCGTCGCCGAGGCCGTCGGCTTCGAGGGCGAGACCCGCTGGGACACCACCAAGCCCGACGGCACCCCTCAGAAGCGGCTCGACGTCGGCCTGCTCACCCGCTCCGGCTGGACCCCCAGCACCGGCCTGCGCGAGGGCATCGCCTCCACGGTGGAGTGGTACCGCGCCCACGGCGGGGCCCTGCGCGAGCTCGGCTGACCGACGGTCGACGGTGGTCGAGCAGCGAGCGCCAGCGAGCGTCGTCGAGACCCCGGTGGCCTGTGGTCCAGACCCAGCCACCGCTGCGGTGGTCTCGACGACGTTCGGCCCTAGCGGGCCTCTCTGCTCGACCAGCGGTGAGCGGCCGCTCGACCAGCGGTGATCGGCCGCTCGACCAGCGGTGATCGGCCGCTCGACCAGCGGGTTCAGAGGACGTCGTCGCGGCTCGGCAGCTGGTCGACGTCGTTGCGCTGCAGCCACTTCTCGAGGCGCTCGTCGACGACGGCGGCGAACATCCGCTTGGTGGCGTCCATGTCGAGGGTCACGACGCTGGCACCGTCAATCGTGGGGGTGCCGGTGTAGGGCACGGTGGCGACCAGGACGTCCTTCGCGCGCAGGTCGCGCGAGGACTGGATGAGCCCGCCGAGGACGCGGGCGTCGAGGCCTTCGTCGGTGGCGACGAACTCCTGCACCTGGTCGACCAGCTTGAGCCTGCCGACCGGGTCGGTGACCATGCCGCTCTTGGTCACCTTGTCGACGATGGCCCGCAGGAAGTTCTGCTGACGCTGCACGCGGTCGAAGTCACCTCGCGGCAGGCCGTAGCGCATCCGGACGTACCACAGCGCGCGCTCGCCCTCGAGGTGGTGCCAGCCCTCCGTCCACGTGTAGTCGCGCATCGTGTCGCGCACGGTCTCGGGCACGTAGACGTCGACGCCGCCGAGCTCGGTCGTGAGGTCGGCGAAGCCCGAGAAGTCGATGACGGCCACGTGGTCGACGTACACGCCGGTGAGGTCTTCGACCGTCTTGGCCAGCAGGGCGGGACCGCCGAAGGAGAACGCCGCGTTGAGCTTGTCGGTGCCGTGGCCGGGGATCGGCACGTAGGAGTCGCGGGGGATCGAGATGAGGTCGGCGGACTTCCGGTCCTCGGGCAGGTGCAGGAACATCATCGAGTCGCTGCGGAAGACGCCCGGCTTCCACTCGTCGGCGTCCATGGCGTCCTCGATGCTCGCGCCGCCGCCCTCGTCGACGCCGATGAGCAGGATGTTCTGGGTGCGGTCGGCCGGGCGGAGCGGCCGCTCGGAGTCGGGACCGACGTTGAGCTCGAAGCGCGGGATCTCCTCGAGCTGGTGGTAGGCGTAGCCGGAGTACGACGCCACGACGGCGAGCGCACCGCCGCCGAGCACGAGCGGCAGCACGACGAGCAGGGTGAGCCACTTGTGGCGGCGGGGGAACGAGCGGACCCGGCGCCAGCGGCTCTGCCGCGGTCGCTCCGCGAACTCCGCGGCGGTCTCGTCGACCCCCATCTGTGGCACCCCCCAGTGCGCTGCGGGCGCCCTCCGACAGTTGACCGGACGCCTCGGCTGCGCCGCCATGCTACGTCCGGACCCGCGTTCTGGCCGGATCCACCTGACGGCACCCCTAGAGTGACGGGGTGGTCGACGAGCTGTCGGGGGACGGCCACGCCCTGCGCGCCGTCCCCACTCCGTGCCGGGCGTGCGGCGCGACCGGTCTCGTGGAGGTGCTCGACCTCGGCTCGACGCCCGTGGCCAACGCCCTCGTGCCCGCCGACCGGCTCGACACCGTCGACCCGACGTACCCGCTGGCCCTGGCGGTGTGCGAGCGGTGCGCGCTCGCGCAGCTGACCGAGTCGCTGCCCGGCGAGGCCCTCTTCGACGCCGACTACCCCTACTTCTCCTCCTTCGCGCCGGCGGTCGTCGAGCACGCCCGCCGCCACGTCGAGGCGCTCGTCGCGAGCCGCGCCCTCGGGCCCGAGAGCCTGGTCCTCGAGGTGGCGAGCAACGACGGCTACCTCCTCCAGCACGCCCGTGCCCACGGGGTGCGGGTGCTCGGCGTCGACCCGTCCGCCGGTCCCGCCGCGGCCGCCGAGGCGGCCGGGATCCCGACGATCTGCGACTTCCTGACCCCAGAGCTCGCACACCGCATCGTCGGCGAGCACGGCCCCGCCGACGTGGTGGTGGCCAACAACGTCGCGGCGCACGTGCCCGACCTCGACGGCTTCGTCGAGGCGCTCTCGATCTGCGTCGCCGACGACGGGGTCGTGACCGTCGAGAACCCCTGGGTGCGCGACCTCGTCCAGCGCACGGAGTTCGACACGATCTACCACGAGCACCACAGCTACCTCTCCTGCACGGCGGTCTCCCGTGTCGCCGCGCGGCACGGGCTGCACCTCGTCGACGTCGAGCACTTCCCCGAGCTGCACGGCGGCACCCTGCGCTGGACGCTGGCCAAGCACGGCGAGCCGACCGCGGCGGTGGCCGACCACCTCGCGCAGGAGGACGAGCTCGGCATCGGCACGGCCGCGTTCTTCGCCGGTCTCGCCGAGCGCACCCGGGCCGTCCAGCGCGACCTCAGGTCGCTGCTCACCGGGCTGCGCAGCGAGGGCGCCACGGTCGCGGCGTACGGCGCCGCCGCGAAGGGCGTGACGATGCTCGTGACGTCGGGCATCGGCGCCGACCTCGTCGACTACGTCGTCGACCGCAGCCCCCACAAGCAGGGCATGCACCTGCCCGGCGCGCGGATCCCGGTCGAGCCGGTGGAGGTGCTGCTCGAGCGCCGCCCCGACTTCGTGCTCGTGCTGGCGTGGAACTTCGTCGCCGAGATCGCCCGCCAGCAGCGCGACTACCTCGAGGCGGGTGGCCGGTTCATCGTGCCCGTGCCCCGTCCGCGGGTGCTCACCGCCGACGACCTGCTGCGAGGGGAGCGGTGATGAGCGAGGTCGTGACGCCCGTGCCGGTCGACCCGGCCGACGTGCCCGTCGTCCTGCTCTGCGGCGGCCTCGGCACCCGGCTGCGCGAGGCCAGCGAGCGACTGCCGAAGCCGCTGGTCGACATCGGCGGCTCGCCGGTCCTGTGGCACGTCATGAAGACCTACGGCGCCCACGGCTTCCGCCGCTTCGTGCTCTGCCTGGGCTACAAGAGCGAGCTGATCAAGAACTACTTCCTCGACTACCGGATGCTCACCTCCGACTTCACGCTGCGCCTCGACGGCGACCACGAGATGACCTTCCACACCGACCACCGCGAGGAGCCGTGGGAGGTGACCTTCGCCGAGACGGGGCTGACCACCGCCACCGGCACCCGGCTGAAGCGGGCCGCCCACTACCTCGGCGACGCCGAGCACTTCGCGCTCAGCTACAGCGACGGCGTCGGCTCCGTCGACCTCACGTCCGGGCTGGCCCACCACGTGGCGTCCGGGCTGACCGGCACGGTCACCGGGGTCCACCCGACCAGCCGGTACGGCGAGATGGCGGTCGACGGCGCCCTCGTGTCGGAGTTCAACGAGAAGCCGACCCGCCCCGCCGGCTGGGTCAACGGCGGCTACTTCTTCTTCCGTCGCGGGTTCGTGGACGGCTACCTCAGCGGCGAGCCCGAGGAGATGCTCGAGCACGCCCCGCTGCGCGCGCTGGCCCGCGAGCGCCAGCTCGGCGTCGTCGAGCACAACGGCTTCTGGCACGGCATGGACACCTACCGCGACTGGGTCGAGCTCAACGAGCTCTGGGACAGCGGCGAGGCCGAGTGGAAGGTCTGGTCCGACTGATGCGGGTGCTGGTGACGGGGGTCGAGGGCTACCTGGGAGCCGTGCTCGCGCCCGTGCTCGTCGAGGCGGGTCACGAGGTGGTCGGCCTCGACACGGGCTACTACCTCAACGGCTGGCTCTACCGCGGCGTCGACCGGCTGCCGCCGACGCGGCTCAAGGACATGCGCGAGGTCACCGTCGACGACTTCGAGGGCGTCGACGCCGTCGTCGCGATGGCCGAGCTCAGCAACGACCCGCTCGGCGACCTCATCGGCGAGGTCACCACCGAGGTCAACCACCTCGGCTCGGTCCACGTCGCCCGCACCGCCAAGGCCGCGGGCGTCGAGCGGTTCGTCTACATGTCGTCGTGCAGCGTCTACGGCGCGGCCGACGGCGTCGTCGACGAGTCGAGCCCGATCGCCCCGCAGACGGCGTACGCACGGTGCAAGGCGCTGGTCGAGCGCGACCTGTCGGCGCTGGCCGACGACGACTTCTCGCCGACCTCGCTGCGCAACGCGACGGCGTTCGGGGCGAGCCCGCGCCAGCGCTTCGACATCGTGCTCAACAACCTCGCGGGGCTGGCGTGGACCCAGGGCCGGATCGCGATGACCTCCGACGGCACGCCGTGGCGACCCCTCGTGCACGCCCTCGACATCGCCCGGGCCATCGTCTGCGCGCTGGGCGCCGAGCGCTCGCGGGTGCACGACGTCGTGCTCAACGTCGGCAGCGACGAGCAGAACTACACGGTGCGCCAGATCGCCGAGACCGTCGCCGAGGTCTTCCCCGGCTGCGAGCTGACCCTCGGTCAGCCGTCCGGGGACAACCGCTCCTACCGCGTCGACTTCGCCCGCATCGGCGAGGTGCTCCCGGAGTTCTCGTGCGCGTGGGACGCCCGGCGCGGCGCGGAGCAGCTCCGCTCCGTCTTCGAGTCGATCGACCTCGACGCCGCGACCTTCGAGGGGCGCGGGCACACGCGGCTGCAGCAGATCCAGTACCTCCTGCGCACCGGCCAGGTCGACGAGCGGCTGTTCTGGGTGACCCCGTGAGGTTCCTCCCCACCCAGATCGACGGGGTCGTGGTCGTCGAGCTCGAGCCGCGTGGCGACGAGCGCGGCTGGTTCGCCCGCACCTGGTGCGCCGAGGAGTTCGGCGCCGCCGGGCTGCCGACCGTCGTCTCGCAGACCAGCACGTCGTACAACGCCGAGGCCGGCACGGTGCGCGGCCTGCACCGCCAGGCCCCGCCGCACCACGAGGCCAAGCTCGTGCGCTGCGTCGCCGGCGCGATCCTCGACGTCGCGGTCGACGTCAGACCCGACTCACCGACCTACCTGCGCCACGTCGCGGTCGAGCTGAGTGCGGCCGACGGCCGCGCGCTCCAGCTGCCGGCGTACGTCGCGCACGGCTACCAGACCCTCGAGCCGCACACGGTGGTGAGCTACCAGATGGACGGGCCCTACACGCCGACGGCCGAGCAGGGCTGGCGCCACGACGACCCGGCGTTCGGGATCGAGTGGCCGCTGCCGGTGCGCGACCTGTCACCGAAGGACCGCGCGTGGCCGGCGTACGCCGTGGGGCACGACGACGTACGAGAGGCGGGGGAGCGGTGATCATCGTCGACCGGCTGCTGGCCGAGCGTGCGGACGACCCGATCCGGGTGGGACTGGCCGGTGCGGGGTTCATGGCGCGGGGGCTGGTGCTGCAGATCGCGCTGTCGACGCCCGGCATGGAGGTCGTGGCGGTGCTCAACCGCCACGCCGACCGCGCCGAGGAGATGCTGCGCGACCTCGAGGTCGGGGCCCGGCCCGAGCGGGCCGACACCGCGGCCGCGATCGACGCCGCCGTCGCCGGGGGCGCGGTCGCGGTCACCGACTCGGTCGAGGAGTTCGCGGCCGCGTCGTGCCTCGACGCCGTCATCGACGCCACCGGCGCCATCGAGTGGGGCGCGTGGCTCGCCGTGGCCTGCTTCGAGCACCGGGTGCCCCTCGTGCTGATGAACGCCGAGCTCGACGCAACCATCGGTCCGCTGCTCTCGCAGCTGGCGACCGAGGCGGGGTCGATGTACACCGGCTGCGACGGCGACCAGCCCGGCGTGCAGATGAACCTCATCCGCTTCGTGCGCGGCATCGGGCTCACCCCCCTCGTCAGCGGCAACATCAAGGGCCTGCAGGACCCCCACCGCACCCCGACCACACAGGCCGGCTTCGCGGCGCAGTGGGGCCAGGACGCGTGGAAGGTGACGTCGTTCGCCGACGGCACCAAGGTGAGCGTCGAGCAGGCCATCGTGGCCAACGCCGCCGGCTTCACCGTCCACCG
>Ga0325401_1005958_pt1 | contig 11745 bp, 8 predicted proteins | sample PopdelMetagenome_FD_205666 | JGI IMG/M metagenome (GOLD analysis project Ga0325401, IMG submission 205666) | Populus deltoides microbial communities from Bellville, Georgia, United States - Xylem-PdKOR-R2 | ecosystem: Host-associated > Plants > Phyllosphere > Stem > Wood/Secondary xylem | place...
TAATTCCATGTTTAATCAATGCAATCGGACTTTGATTCAAGATTTGCCTTCAGCACACTTGCCAATGTATTCATAGATTTATCTGCTTCAAATGGTTCCAATTATACCTTCTTTATCAAAGAAATTTTTTTAAAAAAAATAGCCAATGAGCTTATAAATCAATTCGCACCAATGTCCTCATTTACCTTGCAATGCAAGTTTAATTTGACCTAGAAAATGTGAAAACACAAAGTCACATTGCATGTGTGTGTGCCGTAACAAATAAGAAACTACTCTATAATAGAATATTTGTATAGAAGAAAGTTGATTATGCAAGATGAGGTCTTTAGTGATCTTGGGGTTGCAGCTCTTAGGAGAAGATGGGTGAATATAGTAGTAACAAGCATGATTAAAACTCTATTTATTTTGCTGTATCCAAGAGAACATTATTGCCAGAAACAGAAGCAAAAGCCTGGAAGAATTTCCCTTAGACGCCACTCTTCTTTGCATTTCAAGGTGGGCACAGAGATTCTGCTTCAATACTCAACTGCCCGCTGCCATTTATGATCTCATGTAGAGTATTCCAATTTCAAGTGCTGTTTTCAATTCTGTTTAGATGCTGCCACCAGCCCCTTCAAGTTAGAATAAGAACTCCCGAGGCCGTGGTCAACTGAATATCCAGGGAGCAGGTTGTTTTCATGGTTAAAATGTTTTATTGACCCAATCAAAGCATGTGATTAAACTCGATTGAGAAGACTAATCTTGGAAATGTAGGGAATTCTGACCAGTGATGTTCTGATATTTGTCTATTGGAGGCTAAGCACACTGACACAATATTTAACGTGATTCGGCAAACCGCCTACATCCACAGGAGAAGCCATTTGATTATATAGGGAGAGAACAAGATTTACAATAATAAAGGAGGAGGAATCATCCCCTCTTTAGCAACTCTCAACCTCACTCTATTTCTCTCTTATCAGTGCTGCAATGGCAGCTACTGCTGGCTGCCTTGGCAGCCCACTCTCTCCTATATTTCTCACATTTTTAGCTGCACTTTTCCTCATTTTGCTCTCTAACATATGCCTCTATTTATAGGCATCCATGGCAGCTCCTCTTGCTCTTTTGTCAACAATGGTGGCCATCAACTCCAAATTATCTTCAACAATGGTGGCTGCACCAGCAGCCTTTTTTGACAATGGTTGTTTTCACATGGCTGGTGCAACTCCAGCTCTAGCTCCAGCTGCTGTATTTGTCAATGGACGGTGCCGTCCATTGATGATTGCTGCACATTAATGGCAACAATCCTAACAATCACCCCTTTTGCCATTTATATAGGCAATTGTCCTCTTGCTTCTTCAACACATGCTTGCATTCTGCAGCTCTTCCAAGCTTACCATTCCGAGAGCGTTTGTGGCTAAGTTTACAAGTACTTGCCAAACCTCTTAATCACCAGAGTCACCCAAGCACCCCTTTGCTCACTTCAAAGGATCACTTCAACCAAATGATCTATAACATCACATCTGAAGAGTGTTAACGCTTGTCTCTGGGACACTGCATTCCCCTTCAAGCATATCAACCATGCTTGGCCTGGAATGATTTATCAAGCCTTACATCAAGGCTTACAACACCCCCCCTCAAACGGATGTTCCCAACTGCGATAGTCATTGAGTATTTCAATGTGATCACTAGCTCACCACTCTTCCAAGAGTCTACTCACCCCGGAGTTGCGTCTTCCCTCTGTTCCACCCTAGGAACCACGCCTTACTTCTCCGTGAGTCTCCTGCTCTCAGTCTCAAGAGTTCAGGTAGCTCTCCACCTTTAACCATGGGGACAGCCCATTAAATGTTGATCCATCTCTATCTTCATACTCTGAGTATTACAATGTCATTACCGAGCTCACCACCTTGACAAGAGTCAACTTGTTCCCGGAACTTGCGCATGCCCTCTGCTCCTTCATAGCAGTCGTGTCTTAATGCTCCACAAGTCATCCACTTATTGTCCAAGGCAAATATGTCTTCTAACTCATTGATCTTTAGCACGGGGGCAATATCCATGAAAGTCAATCCTGCATTTGTCTCTATACTCATCATAGCCTCTTCATTGGTTATACACTTGTCCACTTATATCCAGCCATCATATCGGCTTTGGGGCTGGGCTCCTTTCATAGCCCTCACACCTTCTCTAAGGTGTCTTCGCCCGTTGTTATGGGGCGGTCCGAACTTGGACTCATATCATGGTCCTCACACCTTCCATCTGAGGTGTCTCCGTCTGTCGTCATAAGAGGTCTGATCTTGGACTCATATCATGGTCCTCACACCTTCCATCCTAGGTGTCTCCGCCTGTTGTCATGAGACGGTCTAAACTTGGACTCATATCATGGTCCTTACACCTTCTCCTGAGGTGTCTCCTGTTTGTCGTCATGAGACGGTCTGAACTCACACCTTCCATCCGAGGTGTCTCCGCCTGTCGTCATGAGACGGTCTGAACTTGGACTCATATGATGGTCCTCACACCTTCCATTCGAGGTGTCTCCGCCTATCGTCATGAGACTGTCTAAACTTGGACTCATATGATGGTCCTCACACCTTCCATCTGAGGTGTCTCTGCCTGTCATCATGAGACGGTTTGAACTTGGACTCATATCATGGCCCTCACACCTACTCTTGAGGTGTCTCCGCCTGTCGTCATGAGGCGGTCACATCCTCCTTCATCGGGGATGTCTCCAGTGACTCCAAGATTCTCTACCACCATGTGGACTTGAGAGAGATCACTGCCACTGATCGCATAGAAAGAGAGAGTTGCGGTGCACTCTTCGCAATCTTCAATCTCATTTTCTATGTTTGGAGCTCCTATGTCTTTCTGCTTGATAGCTCCACCTACACCAACTCTCTTTGGTGTCTTCGCCTTTCATCATAGGCGGTCGCACCCCCTTAATTAGGTGCTTCTACAACAGCTCATCTTTCCATCCTTGCATGCATTGGAAAGGTCCTTGCTTGTTGCCTTTATCAAGAGCACAAGAGACTTCTTGTTGTACAACTTTTTCACACAGTCTCTGCTCTGAACTTCATCTGGGAACTCTTCTTCTCCTTGCACCTATCGTCTCATTACAGTACCTCGTTGGATCCTCTGGGTACTCCTGCACAATCTCTGTGTGCTCTCGTGCAATTTCAGTTCTCTAGATTTCTCCCTATTCTTTGCTTTTATGTTTGACAGTAGCTCATCCTGTCACAACACTTATCCAAGTCAAAATAGGATGCCAATCTTTATCCCCTTGCTGTATTTCTCTTCCATTATCATGGTCTTCATCAATTCTCCCTTCGAGAAATTACAGTCACCGAATCTAACTTTTTTGAAGAAATCACCACTCCATCAGATCCATGATCATACGAAACCCAACTGTTCCTTTGTGCTGTCATCTTGCTAGTCTTCAACAGTTTCATTACAAACTGTTACATATACAAAAATAGTACTGTATGGATGATCCTTCAACTAAGCAAGTTCCTAGGAAAGATTTGGAGGGGTCACACTGGTCCCGCTAAAAACTCAATCTCCTAGACAGAACTTCTTAGAACGTATCTATCCACCGTACTTTGTTGCAGCTTTCCTTTACAAGTGATCTGGGGTATCCCGGTTTTATACCTGATTTCTCAACATCTGGCGAGACTACCAATTCTTAGATTCGTCAAGATTGGTCTTCATCAATTTCCACTCTCCACCTCAAATCGTCCACATGATCGAGTGTCCAGAGTATCCCAATTTTGCCTTCCCTCAAGGCAATTAAAATTTCTCCCCACTTAGCAGTTCAGTACATGTAATTGGGAAAACATGTGCACTTTCTCCTTCTTCATCTCCATCGACCACCATAATGACCTTCAGATGCCTCCTAATCGGGAAATCTCTCTTTAATAATTCACCACCACCACTTTCGGTCTCAATCTCAATGATCGGACCATACCATTGCATCCGGAACGATCAAATTAGCTAGAAACAAGTCTGAAATCGTCCAAATCTCATTTCAGACGACTAAGATTTGATCAAAACAATTTTGGCCTGATTAACAGCCCAGATTCAATCTCAGATCCTGTTGCACGTAGAATCAGCTACATTGGATCCTATCCCTCGGCTCGCAGCTCGGCTTCAACTCGGCTCGCGGCTGATGACGTGGCTGGTGGGTCCCACTATGATGACGTGTCAGCTGACATGGCATGCCAACTGGGCATGGTGACGCCATGCTGATGCCATCCTTATCCAGGTCTGGCGCGTGGGTCGAGTCATCTGGTATTCGGGTAGGGTCAGCCCATCCGGGTGAAGAAGACGCGTGGGCAGACGACTCACCGGAGCGTGATGGCGCTTGCGGCCATTTTCGACGTCCGATTTTGACGCCGTTTTCACCAGTGGCTTCGTCTCTTCCTCCTCTACACAGTGGTATGGTCAAAATTTAATTTTGACAACTTTTAATTTTGAGCAAAAATCAAACACCACTTTAAACCATCAGCTCTGATACCAATTATAGGGAATTCCGACCGGTGATGTTCTGATATTTGCCCATTGAAGGCTAAGCACACTGACACAATATTTAACGTGGTTTGGCAAACCGCCTACATCCACGGGAGAAGCCATTTGATTATATAGGGAGAGAACAAGATTTACAACAATAAAGGAGGAGGAATCATCCCCTCTTTAGCAACTCTCAACCTCACTCTATTTCTCTCTTATCAATGCTGCAATGGCAGCTACTGCTGGCTGCCTTGGCTGCCCACTCTCTCCTATATTTCTCACATCTTTGGCTGCACTTTTCCTCATTTTGCTCTCTAACGTATGCCTCTATTTATAGGCATCCATGACAGCTCCTCTTGCTTTTTTGTCAATAATGGTGGCCACCAACTCCAGCTCCGGCTTCAGCTGCTGCATTTGTCAATGGAAGATGTCGTCCATTGATGATTGCTGCACATTAATGGCAACAATCCTAACAAGAAAAACTCAAAAACAAAAACAAAAATTTGACCTTTTAATTGTTAATTTTTCTACTTGAAAAGGAAAAATAACATATGATTTAGTACTCTGCTGAAGAAGGACTTGTTAAAGAAAAATGCAGCAAAATGTTGTTTGTTGAGGAGAGACAACATCGAGTAATAAATTTAATTTTTATAAAATTCAGCCTAGATCAAGTAATAGATTATCCAGGTTTTATAAATAGATTTTTGTTACAAGAGAAGAGATGATTTTAAGATCATAGCATCTAAGCTAGGGTCTGTTTGAGAATGTAATTATGGTTATTTTTTAAAGTGTTTTTTTGTGTCGAAATATATCAAAATGATTTTTTTTATTTTTTAAAAATTATTTTTTAGATCAGTACATCAAAACGATCCAAAACATTAAAAAAATTAATTTTTAATAAAAAAATTAATTTTTTTTAAAAACATGATTTACACACGTTTCCAAACAGCATCTAAATTATAACCACGAACTTGCAACTTTGTCCATGCAAATTAAGCCGACAAAAACTAACACTTTCTCGATTTTTCTCAACCAAAGGTCCAATAAGCGTTGTGCAACTCAAAACAAACCCCACAATGCAAGCATCTATTTGTTCCATTTATTTTCCCCCTTAAAGCTTTTCTTTCTCCAAGAGGGATAAAAAAAAACTAATAATTCTACTGAATAATAAATATGTAAGTTAAAGCTTGAAGACTCCACTTTCCTTAGTTCATTATTCAAGTAGATTTTTAATCCATTATTCGTTAAATTTCTGAAAAATATTTAATTAATTTATATACTGAATTAAATGGTTTGAATTTTAAATAGTTAATTGGTATTTTTCGACCTACGTATTTGTTATTAAGTAGGATTTTATTCCTGCATTTTGTATTAATGGCTTTACAACTAAAAGTAGGAAGAAAAAAAAAACCAAACAAAATGGATAGATTTTTAATTGGTGAAGTGATACCACGTGTCCAAAAGTTGCTTGCAATTTGATGTTAATTTAATATTCTTCTAGCAAATTGACTAGTTACATGTGGTATTATTATATTCAGGTGGATATATATTTATTATTAATAAAAATTTAATTTATTTTTAATATTCATATAATATTATATTAATAAATTTAGAATAAAGATAAAGTTCATGGAATAAAAATATTTTGCAAAAGAAATTATAAAATTCTTATAATTATAAAATTCATATGCATCAAAATATTGTTACTACAATGTTTATAGTCGATATTCTCTAAAATACTGGATATTCATTAGAACCGTAAAAACTAGTATATATTATGTTTTTTTTATGAAAGAAAATGGTTGTTCTTATAAGTTAAAGTATAAGAGATACCTAAAACTAATATGTAGGTACTTATTATAAGACATGGACACTGAATTGACTTGTATGATAATTTTATATAAAGAAATCACTTATATCTATGGAAAGGTTCATGTGACGGTTGTATAAGTAATCCATAGACTTGAGATCACTAAATTATTTTATATAGAGAATGTTATACTTTGATCATGTTACATGTTATTTTAATGGAGATAATGAAAATGCAGATATTAGATATAACATGAACTATAAGAAGATGCTTGAGTGATCAAAAGAAAATTCATCACCTTAAATGAATTATAAAAAAATATTTCATCTGTTCTTAAATAGTATTAACTGGGAAATCATTGGTTAAGGTGGAATGAGATTTGAAAAGAGTTTCAAATCTTATTCAAATAATCAATGACTATTATGTAGAGAACAAACATGATTTAACATGACAAATATACTCTATGTTTTATGTTAAATCAAAACATTATTGATGAAATGATATTAATTATACTGAGCAATTTATCATTGAAAGGTTAAGTTAAACCACTAATGATTTTTCTAATATTTAGAGGATCATGACATGTTGTTAATTGATACAGCTGATCTTGAAATATAAATTAATCAATTTTTTACTTGATAACAAATTAAATTATTTAGTTAATTTAATTTAATTTAATTATAATTTATAGTTAGGCCAACATATTAGGAACCTAATGGGTCACACACATTAAGAACCATTAGTAAAAAATTAAACTAGGATGATTTAATCAAGTATGACTTGATTAAAATATATTTTAGAAATTAAGAACTATAATATAATTAATACATGGATTATATTTCTAGATCTAGAAAAATCAAGTAATGACTTGATTGAGGTAATTTCTAAAATTATCTAGAATTAATATATGGATATTATTCAGGGGCAAATTGATATGTTGTCAATTTATAGGGTTTTTTAGATTTTTCTATAAATAGTAAGTTGTTCCTCTTATTTTTATTTTTATTTTTGAGGTTGTCTGATAGATAGAAAAATCATGTGAAAACAAAATTAGAGCTAGCACTTTAAACATAGCAATTCCACTCTTCTAAATAGAGATTTAGGAGATTTCTCACTAGTGGTTTGTGTAATTTCCATTGCAGGTATGATAATTTGATGTGGTTTGCGATAACCCTGCCTTTAAATAATTATTTAAAGTCGAAGAAGATTAAATCTTTAGGTAATAAATCCCTAAATAACTCTAAATCTGTTTAACATGATCCTAGGGACTCCCGGATAATTTTGTTTCATAATTTTCACTGCGTGTATGATATTCGGGAAACCCAATAGTCGTATAAGAGCCATCATTAAACAATTAAAGTTGTTGATTATTTGTTTTAATTGTTATTCATATTAATTTCAAATTATTTTTATGTGTAAAAAATATTTTTTAAAAAAATATTTTCTTTCATGATTTTTCAAAAAAATAATTACTACTACTTTGGCCAAATCTGACGGATTATTTAAATCTGGCCAGAATATAGCATGCTTGCAAGAATCCATCATTGATTTAAAAAAAAAAAAAAAAAGTTTTAAGTGGCTGCTACAACAACCAGTAGCGGTGTCAACGTGGCTGGCACTCTGGTTGTGCTCCAATGAACGTACGACAATCACACGATCTAAGGTTGAATTGGACCTTCACAACCAGAAAAATATCAATTTTACTGCTGAAGATATTCTTATCCTCTGATATGGGCCTGAAGGCCTGACCCGGATGGAAATTAATGGCCCTCTTTCTGACATCGTAGCCTGGCAAGATTTATTTTATATGGAAACCTTCTTCTTCTTTTTTTATATAGTGAAACTTTTAAGAACCCTAACCCTATTTTTCTCGGTTTCTCGTTAAGGAAAAAATAGATGGCCTGAGTCAACAAAAGTAACATTGTGAATGAGGTCGTTTGTTGGAGGTGTTTTTGTAGTTAGTTCTAAAAAAAAAAAACCAATAAGTTAGCATCTTTATATAATTTTGTTCAAAATGGTGGTTGTATAGAAACTAACTTGAAAAAATACTTGGATTATTAGATTATCGGGTTAACCCATGAATTATTAGGTAAATTAATATCAATTATTTTTATTAAAATAATTTTTTTAATTTTGGTATAGAAACTGACTTGAAAAAAATACTTGGATTATTAGATTATCGGGTTAACCCATGAATTATTAGGTAAACTCATATTAATTATTTTTATTAAAATAATATTTTTTATTTAAAAATAAATAAAATTGACCTAGTTTAGTTTGGCTATGGTAAAATGAAATTGTTAAAAAAACTACTCTAATTAACTGGATTTTTTTATTAAATTAATATCTTTTTTTATTTAATTTAAAAATTAAATTAGGTTAGGTTTTTGTAACGAGTTTAATAAATGGTAATTCTTTTGTACCATGTTACTTGTTTGTAGCCGGATATATTTTCACACAAGGAGATAGATAAAATGGTTGTGTATTCGATTTCGGATTTGCTTTGTTCAACGAAGTAAAGTTTTAGCCTCAATAAACTGCAATTCTTCAATTACAATAACATAATAAGGCAATCTCTTATGTCTCCTGAAGAAAATGCACATGTAATCTTCTCTCTATCTCTTATTCTCTTTCCTTTCCCTTTTCTTTTTTTTTTTTTAGTTTAACATGGATGTCCGGGCCAGCTTACTCGCACCTCAACTAATCCCATGGACCCTGAAGTTAACGACCATGTAAGCCTCCAGTGGCCATCATATGAGCAACCACAGGGCTCGAGCCTGAGATCACAGAGAAAGCAAACCTCATGGTCCCAACCTCTTACCACTGAACCACCACCTAGATGGTTCCCTTTTATTTTTTATTTTGTTGGGATCCTCTTACGATGGCAGCACATATTACTGTTGAGAAAACACTGGAGAATCATTATAAAGTCCGGATAGAAGTGTGGTTGCGGTTGTTTTTCAAAATATTTTTCACTTAGAAATATATTAAAATAATATTTTTTTTATTTTTTATAAATTATTTTTGACATCAGCGCATCAAAATTATCTGAAAACACCAAAAAAATTAAAGTAAAAAAAAATATAAAAAATTTCAATTTTTTTTCAAATCACGAAAGAGATTGTTTTGAAACGCAAAAACAAATCAGGTCATAGTAGTATACAAGAGCAAAATCACAAAAGAGATATGAAGCATGTCCTTTTTAAAAAAAAATTAATTTTATTATTTTTTGTAAAATTATTACAATTTTAAATAAACATCATGATATTTAGTTAATATTTAATTTTATGAGTATTTATTCTTGTTATCATATAATTAAGTAAAAAATAGTTAAAAACAATTATTAAATCCAGTGAAGTCCATGAACCAGGTCAAGCCATGAAAATTAGATCAATTTAATATATCATTATCTCAATATAAAAAAAACATATCATAAAAAAAAATAAAGTTAATCCATGTTCGTATCAATCATCCAAGTAATCTTAGAACTCGTCAAGTCAACTAAGTTATGTCATGGTAAAAAACAAAGTTATTAAACTCAAAAAACTTTATAACTTGGGTTGTGGGTTTGGCTAATTAAGCCGCAAAATCTAGATCAATTCAATATTTTTGAGTTATTTTTAAACTTGTAAAGTCTATTAGATCATATCAAAATAACTTTTATATGATTTAAATTAAAATTCAAGTTAAGTAAAAAATTAAGTTGAGAAATTTTAAAATTGATTTGTGAGGTCAAATTTAATAACAACACCAAAAAAATTCCTCACGGCATAGAATTATTTTTTTTTACATTCAAAGGTCAAATTTAATAACATTCAAAGAACCCCATTTCTTCAAGGTATTAAATTCTAATCCAATTACTAATTTATTAATTTATTATATTTACATTTCATTAGCCAAGATATAAAAGGTAATTTAAATTTAAATTTAAACGGTGATATAAATATAATGATAGTATAAAATATGTTTTTAATAGATGTTTGATCTGCCATACATTCTAAAAATAGTAATATTTTTATTTAATTATAAATATTTTTTGGATTAGTTCAAAATATGTCATGTATTAGAAGGTGGCAGTCAGTGATTTGGGCAATGCACATTTTGGCTTTATTTTTTTTAGTTTTATAGAGAATATTAGTTTGCATGTTTGGGGACCAAACTCTTTTTGAATTTTAAAAAAAAATTACAGGTTTAACAAAATATTTTAATATTGTTATTAAATCTAAAAATATTTTTATTTTAAAAATATTTTTATTATTAGGATAAATTTTCATTGTAAAATAAAAAGTTAATACGAGTGTTTAATAAAATAAATCAAGAATAATATATATTAATAAATGATAATAAATATATTGATCTAAATCAAGATTAAGTCATGAAGCTTAAATAAATATGAATATTAAGACATGATATTATGTCGCTTGTGGCTTTTCAAAACAATTAGATGATTATAGAATAATAGTTTTTTTTTTTAAATGTAAGTCATTTTATACAAGTACAAAGTATATATTTATCAAGTTTAAAATTATTTTTTTTAAGTATCTCTACTTTTTTTTAGTGAATACAAGATTTTTAATTGGAATTGTTTTTTTTATTAAAAAAATATTTTATAATTGTTAAAACAAGTTAAAAAAATCAAAATAGTATATTCATATTTTATATCTATTTGAAAGCTAAAACAATCATAAACATTATAAAATTATAATCAAAATATTATCTATTTAATTTTTATATAAAAAAAACATTTTAAATCAAATTTTCATCAACAATTTATTAGAAATATTATCATTTTCATATCAGATATATAATAATTGAAAAATTAATTATTAGAAATCAAATGAAATTATAATATTATTTAAGAATAATACCAAAATTAAAAGGTAAGTGAATCAACATGGTAAAAAAAAATCGAGTGTCAAAAAAAGTTAAACATAAAAAAAAGGGTTACGCCGAATGTTTGGCCTCCTAGCAACAGGCAAGACCTATGTGTCGTAGGCTTATCCAATTTCCAATAGCCAAGTAGAGGGATCTAAGAGAAAGGCAAGTTTGTGTTTTTTTTTTTTTTTTACCAAGAAGTGCATTTCCAACTAATTTTTCACTTAAAAATATTTAAAAAATATTTATTAAACCATAATAAATTCATATATATTTTAAAGTAATATAAAATTAATTAAAAATTAAATCAAGACAACAAATCTTTCTAAGCACCACTATATTTTTTGTAGCAAGATAAGAATCAAAAATCACCATTATCAAATATTTCTTGTTGAATAAAATATTTTAATACCAAACTTGATTATTTTATTTGTTGGAATTGCTAACATCTAAATATTTTTTTTTTCTTTATAGCTATTTTACAGTGAGTTTTTTTCATATTTAAAGAATAAAAATAATAAAAATAAATTTTAAAATCAAAATTAAAAATTGTAAAATTTAGGATTAGACATGTATTATCTCTT
>Ga0325401_1005960_pt1 | contig 11744 bp, 10 predicted proteins | sample PopdelMetagenome_FD_205666 | JGI IMG/M metagenome (GOLD analysis project Ga0325401, IMG submission 205666) | Populus deltoides microbial communities from Bellville, Georgia, United States - Xylem-PdKOR-R2 | ecosystem: Host-associated > Plants > Phyllosphere > Stem > Wood/Secondary xylem | place...
TTTGACAAGGATAGTTTGTCTCTCCCCCGTGTAATTTTGCCTCCATGTTTTTCCCTTTAGGACACATGACATAAGATGCTTGCCTCTTGCTTTTTACCACCAAAATGGTGAAATGTATTCAATATAAGTAATTCTTGTGCTCTTGTGGCGAAGAACTGACAGTACTATAAGATGGCCACCAGCATCTTGTTTGGACTTTTATGGAGTTGGAGTGTAGACATATTCCTTCTCCAAAGCCTTTAAAATCAGAATCATTTGTGCCCAGATAATATATTTCTTTATACGACAAGATTTTGTCCACCAATACCTTCTTTTTTCTTTATTTTTTTAGATTTGAGGAAACCTCACCTCTCAAAAAGTGTATTTTATGGGCTCAGATAAGTAAATAAAACTCCAACTATCCTAAACTCTTACAAAAAATATACGCCCTGACTCAAACTCAAGACTAGATACTATAAGTACTCCAATACCCTTTCTTGGAAAATCCATTTTCATGAATCTGGTTGAAAAAAAAAATAAAATAATGATTTCATCAGCGACATTAAAAGCCTTTGTCTTTTTTGTGTATTTGGCTAATGTCCAACAATGTCATCCATGCTTCTTGATTTCGGGAAGCATTGCTGCAGAAGTCTTTCCTCAAAAAAAAAAAAAAAAGATTTTGTTTGGCTTGATTATTTGAAGCCAGAATCCAAAATAGTTGTTAAAATGAAACACATCCCTTAATTGACTTGAAGTAGAGGCTATTGCTTGAGGTTGAATTAAGTAAAGCAAAGATTAATTATTATCTGCTACTCACGTTCAATTATTATTTCAGAGACAGAAAAAAGATAAAAATAATTGAATAAAAAAATATTCTCTAGAAAATATAGTTATGTCTTTACATGTTTGTTGTAAATGCAATGATTATGATCCTAAAAGGGATGTTTGACATAACTTCCTTTTTTGTTTTAGTATTTTTTTTAAAGTATTTTTTATTTAAAAAAATATCAAATTGATGATTTTTATAATGTTGTTAACATATTAATATTAAAAATAAAAATAAAAAGCTAGATTTTTTTTTATTTTAATATATTTTCATTCAAAAAACTATTTAAAAAAACAACTTTTCCTACAAACCCAAATACCCTTAAATTATGAATGAAAAGGATTGTTCTTTACGACTTTTTGTTATGTAGCCAGGCCGGTTTGTTTTCATCTGCTTTTTGGGGTGTGGCTCGACACTTTGTTTATTTCATGTATGGTTTAGTGGCAAGCAAAACAGTCTGGTACCCCTTTTCTAGAGTAGAAACAAGAAACTTGATTTCTGCCTTATCCGGGCTAAAAAAACCTTTATTAACCCTAAATTTCAAATGATTTCACAAAGAGATCGATCCCTCGTGGTGGATGGCATATTGGTTCAAGTGACAACCAGCTTAAGACTTCCAAGCCAGTTGCTGCTAATACATGCTGACGATGTAGTTGGTGCTGGACCTCTCCCTCTCTCTTCTGTGGTTAGGTCAGAGACAGACAACTGGAAGCTAATAACCTAAAGATATCTTAGAAATCAGCTTCTGTCCTACCAAACCATGGCACCACATCGTGAGCCTGAGAGCAGCAGCAATAACCTACCTGCTAGTAGAGCCATTGGAAAGTGCGGGAAAGGGACTCCTGCTTGATGGCAGCAACCCTTTTAGCATCCCATAATTCAACATTAAGAGATTGTTCAACCTAAGTTGTTGTTTTTTAGCCTCTCGAAGAAAAGCTCACGCACTCACACAAGAAAGTAATGGGCCACACAGCTCTATACCCTCCCCTCTCTCTTCCATCAATTATGAGGGGTTGGAGGAGAAAACTTGCACACAGCACCCTCTTGGAAGGTTAGCCAATTCCACCTACAAACAGGGACCCACCTAGGAAACTTTTTCATGGTCTGATTTTGAGGCTTTTAGCAACTAAAAAGCTCTTCTCAACTGCAAAACCTCATGGCTAAACTTCAGATGCTAAAGATTTTGTAGAACTTTTAGACTGAGGAAATGATGAAGTGTCATGATTTGATGAAGAACAGGGACAAAAAACATATTTCAGACGGTCAGCTTTTCTGTAACAAAGAGAATAAAAGGAAAGTTAAACATGAGAATGGGAAAACAAATTAAGAATTGAGGATTGATGACAGTGCCCTAAAGACAAAGTGTAACACACATTTAACGAAGTTTTCAGGGAATTTATGGAGGTGAGCAGAGATAAGAATCTTTGAAGGGAGAAGTAAAGAAGGCCCATTACAACCACAACTGCCAAGGCTCAGGGGTTCCTTGGAGTAGCATTAAAGACACTGCATTGCTGCATTGCATCTTCTTCACTGTTACAGCACCTACACCACCCAAAAATAAATGTTTTTTCAATAAAAAAAAAAGAATATAAGAAAACAATGTACTAGATTTATAAGCAGAAGCTTAGAATTTATGCTTTTATGATTTCTAGTTGAGGAACATGGGTTGTGCTCCTCAGATTCTCCACATGATCTTCATCATCACTATATTCATGCTCATATTATTACAAAGTGCCCACGTTTTTATTTCCGATGATGCTTCAGTGGATGCAGAAGGGTTCTTCCAAGCTCCTGGCCTACCAAAGGTGAATTTCATAAAGGAAAGTACTGGAGATGTTAATAATGAGAAGCAGATTGAAAAAGTCTCTGGAGAAGATGAGAATGAAGAAAAAGAAACACTGATAGTTCAGAAGTTTAGAGCTTTACTTGGACTAAAGAGTTCCAAAACAAGAAGCTCATTAACTGAGTTTGTGTCACGAGCACCTGCTCCATCAGCCACCATGGAAACTGAGCCTCCTGCTTTTGCTCCTGCTCCTCCAAGGTTGCCAATTCATGTACATTCTTATTCTCCACTGCATCACAAACATCTAGCCCCACCACCACACAAGATTCAGAAAGAGCACAAAGATAAAAGTCGACTTAAAAGAATTCTTGTAGCAGTTCTAGTGTCTGCAGGAGCTGCCTTCTTGGTTTGTGCTCTTGGGCTTATTTGGTTCTCTGGAAAATTCAGGGAGCATAGGAAAAAATCTGCAAGAATAATGTCGGTGCACAGGAAAAAAGGAAGAACCAGAGGTAAATCAAAGTTTGTTAGTTCTCAAAAGTCGGCAAGCAAGGTGAGCTTAAATCCTGCCCTTGATCTCTTGTATCTTAATTCATTAGAAAAGGATTTGGAGCAACAAACTACTTATCTTAAGCAAACTCCTGAAACTGTAAACACATTATCAAATCATAGCACTCCAAAGTCTTCAATGTATGAGAGGCAGGAATCAAAGCAAGAATTGATAGTAAAGTCAGATTCTGACAATGCTAGTAGTTCTTCCACAAGGGAAATCACGTCTGTTCATGGTGATGGGGAATCGGTAAAATATGAATCTGATGGCGGTAACTCTTCATCTGGGGATAAAATTATTCCCACTGAATGCCATTCATCAGATGATGAGTCTTTTCACTCTTTTGTTGATTCACATTCATCTAATGTTCGGCTTTCTAATGCTTCGGCTGGTAGTCTTAGTGATATTTCAGAAATTCCCCCCTCAAATGTGCCACAGATAATACCATCTCCTTCACCACCTCCTACAAATTTAGACATTCTAGAAGCAACACAAGTTCAGGATAAGAATTTCACAGCCCCCCCACCCCCACCCCCGCCACCGCCACCTGCTCTTGCACCAAGAATGTGCATACCTTCTTCACGCACACCTTCTGGATCAAGCAGAATTACATCTGAAGCTTCAAGTTCTTCTTCATTACCAAATTTGTCACCTCCTAGGAAGTCAGATGCTTCTTCAGGATCAAACCGCCAAACACCTCGAAATGACTTACTGCCTTCAACTCAAAAGTCTCCCAAACCTTTACGAGCGCTGTCGAGTATTCCTCCTCCCCCATGCCCACCTCCAATATTTCTAAAAGGAAATAATAGCTCTGCCAAAGGCCCACCTCCTCCACCATGTCCACCTCCATTTCTGAAAGGAAATAGTGGCCCACCTCCTCCACCATCTCAACTTCCTCAATATACACCAGTAGGAAAAGATGGAGTACCACTGGCAAAATTGAAGCCACTTCATTGGGACAAAGTTAGAGCAGCACCAGACCAAAGCATGGTGTGGGACAAGATAAGATCAAGCTCATTTGAGTAAGTTTTTGTGTTCGTATTTACTATATAGTTCCAATTTTCTACTAGGAGTTATTAACATGGGGTTTCTTAACAGATTAGATGAAGAGATGATCGAATCGCTTTTTGGATACAATTTACAAAGCACAACGAAGAATGACGAAGCGAAGAGCAAAACTCCTTCACCAAGCAAGCATGTACTTGAGCCAAAGAGGCTGCAGAATATCACTATCCTCTCGAAAGCCATAAATGCAACTGCTGAGCAAGTATGTGAAGCACTAATGAGAGGTACGTTTTTGTAAAGTTGAATATTTACGTGAAGCACTAATTCCTAGGAGGTTATGGTCAGACCCCAAAATGTCTCATCCTTGAATAATTTTGAACAGCAAAGCTGAACAGAATTTTAAAGATTGCAAATGCAGAGAGTACATCCTTTTAGAATCAAAGTTAGAAATTTCAATAAAGAGAATTCATCTCCTCCTGCAAATGAAATCTTGATAGATGTCTTACGTTATAAATAAACTAACATCTCGAGATAGAAGAGACAAAAACAATGCGACCAAGGAAATATATTTCCCTGTCTTTTCTATTTTAAAATGACTGAAATTTACTCCAAAACTGTCCATTTAATTCATGTCTTTATCTCCATCACTCCAACCATTCACGTTTCTATTCCCTTCTGTATCCATCCCTTTTGTCCAAGGACACTATTACTAAATTCTTTTGATACTTAACATTAGAAATGAGTGCTATGCACAAATATTATATACAGCGCATGCATGCTATAACAACCAACTAATACTGTGGACATCAGGAGATGGCTTGTGTTTACAGCAACTCGAGGCACTGGCGAAGATGGTACCTACCAAGGAAGAAGAGGCTAAGCTATTCGGTTATAAAGGAGACATCAATGAGTTGGGGTCTGCAGAGAAGTTTGTTCGAGTAGTTCTTAGCATACCGTTTGCCTTTGAACGAGTTGAAGCAATGCTTTATAGAGAAACTTTTGAAGATGAGGTGGTTCATCTAAGAAACTCTTTTTCAATGCTAGAGGTAACCATCAAACCATACAACAGAGCAACTTTTCATCGAAACAATATTTCAACACAACTTATACCTCTTTCTTTCTAATTCTTATTTGATGCCAGGAGGCTTGCAAAGAACTCAGGTCAAGCAGACTCTTCCTAAAGTTGCTTGAAGCAGTGCTCAAAACAGGAAACCGAATGAATGTGGGAACAATCAGAGGAGGTGCTAAAGCATTCAAGCTCGATGCACTCCTTAAACTTTCTGATGTAAAAGGAACAGATGGTAAGACTACCTTACTCCATTTCGTTGTCCAAGAAATAATCCGGTCAGAAGGGATTCGAGTATCAGATAGCATTATGGGGATGATCAATCAGAAAAACAAAACCAAAACCGTCGAAGAAAGGGAAGAAGATTACAGAAGAATGGGACTAGACCTTGTTTCAGGTCTAAGCACAGAACTCTACAATGTCAAGAAAACAGCTACAATTGACATAGATGTTCTTGCAAGTTCAGTCTCAAACCTCTCAGATGGGATTGATAAATTACAGCATCTAGTAAACAAAGACTTATCAACCGACAAAAAGAGCATAAACTTTGTGCACACAATGAAAACCTTCCTAAATTATGCAGCAAGGAATCTAAAAGAGTTGCGCGAAGACGAAGATAGAGTCCTATTGCACGTTAGGGAAATTACTGAATACTTCCATGGAAACGTAAGCAAAGATGAAGCCAACCCGCTTCGTATTTTCGTGATTGTAAGAGACTTTCTGGGAATGCTAGATCATGTCTGTAAAGAACTTAGGAGCCTCAAAGTCCCTAGCATTCCAAATCCTCTTGCTCCATTTAGGTAGATTGGACAATTGCATTGTGTGTTTATACTTTATAGGATTATCATCCAATCACCAACTTGAATGTAGCCTTATTTTTTTGTGAATTTCATCTAGGGTTTTGGCTTGTTTAGTTTGATTGGCCTTGTAATCACAAGTAGCTGTGGGATCAAGGCTTTGTTAAGTGAGCTAAGTTAGACTGAATTGATTACATAAAGGATTTGCAATGACAGTCAATGTATTAATCATCCCAAGTCAGATCAGATTTTCAGATAAAATGCTTAGTGCTAAACAATTGTTAAGACATAAAAGAAGCAAGAAATTAAACCCTAAATCAGCTACATAAATTATACAATTTTTCTCTAAATTTTCCATATGATTCAAAAGTTCCTTTAAAAAGGAATAACTAAAAAAAAAAAAGAGTTTTTGCCAGGTATGTACATGCAAGATTTCACGTATTAAAATATAATAAAAATAATATAAAAATAATAATAATAAATTTAATTATAAAAAAATTGAAATCTCTCTTGAAGTGCTCTTCACGTGCATAAATTTTCTAATTAGCAATTAGATCTGAATCTTGCTTTGAACAAAAAATATTCACACGAGGCTGAAAATTTTAATTATATGAGATATTTAATTGGTTTGATTTGATGAAAAAGAAGAATGAAGAGTATTTATATGGATTCAAAAGCTTTTAATCATGCAAGATTTTATTTTGATTTGATTTGACAAAGAAAAAAACTTTGAATCTTTAATTTTATTTAATGAAGGAAATGACTTTGATTATTTACTTTCTTGATGAATTTGAATTTTTTTTAGAGAACTAGTATTTGTATTTAACATTTAGTTTTTCTTTTCTTTTCTGTATGATATTTTAAAAAATAATATAAAAATTACTTAAAATATCATTAGTTAGAAGGATATTAAAATAAGAACCATGAAATATATTTATAATATATTTTTTAATTTAATTTAATCTCGTACCTAATAAATTTAATATTTTAATTATAAAAAGCTTGAGTCATGAGTCAAACTTTTTGAAATTTTAATATGTACAAGATGGATGAAAGTTAACTTCAGATTAATTTGTTTTAAAATCTAGCTTGAGATAGAATAAAAATCGATTAGATTTTAGATTGAATTATCTGGACTGACTTAATAATACTGATGGAAATTCAGGAGAAAATCAATAAAGACATCGTTTTTTAAAAGAAAATAGCCCCTTTTTATATATATATATATATATATATATAAATACTCCTAAAACAGTTAAACCCGCCACAACACTCTTCAAAAATCAAGAACCTTCAAGACGGAACCCGCGAATATCCACATGTAAGGTTTCTATTGGGCCGATAACGTGCTAGAGCTTGAAGGGCACAACCAACAAAAAGAAAGGACTTACGTGGATCATTTCTATTGGGTTGAACACTATCAAACTATACAGCCACCGTTACTTTAACGCCTTATAAATAATAACCAGCTTCGCAATGCCTCTAGAGCTTCACTTCAAGAAAACAGAGAAAGCTTGTTCTGTTTTTATTATATAGATTTTCACTGTAATAAAAGCAAGAAAGATGAGGGTCAAGCATAAAGCAGCTTTTGCCTTTTTTTTTCTCTTTGTTTCAGGTAAGAAGAAATGTTAAAGGAAAGGTTTTTGGAATTTCTTTTTGGTTATAAGCTTGTTGAGTTTTATGGTTAGTGCTCTGTTTTTGCTGATGAGAAATTAGCTTAGAAGGTTGATAAATCAACAAAATTTGATAGTTTACGTACTTGATCATTGTAGTTTCTTTGTTGGGGTATTGTTTTCATGGAAACCAAACAGGGTTTTGAGGGAATAATAATATGAGTTGTTTCAAAGATAGAAAATGCAAGAGAATGTGAGAAATATTATGTGTGCTTTCATTTCTATTGCTTCTATAGAATTGAAAAGTAATATAGAAAGTATATTGAGTGTTATTCATTCACTTCAACACAATCTTTCATCTTTGAAATTTGTCTTAAAAGGTTCCTTTTTTTGCTTCTTTTGAAGAATACTACTTTCTAGGATTAGTAGTGGCAGCAGATGATGGACCAAAGCTAGGGACTGTGATTGGCATTGATCTTGGGACTACTTACTCTTGCGTGGCTGTCTCTCGGGACGGCCACGTAGAGATTATAGCCAATGATCAAGGTAATAGAGTAACTCCTTCATGGGTGGCCTTCACCGATACCGAGCGTTTGATTGGAGAGGCTGCAAAGAATCAGGCTCCTATGAATCCTGAACGCACAATATTTGGTGTTAAGCGTCTCATTGGAAGAAAGTAAGAAGAAGCCACTCTTAAAGTCTTTCGCATAGTCGTAATTTGAATATATTTTGTAATTGCGGTAGTGAATTGAACTCGGTTGGTGCTCATTTCGTATTGTTTGGTGTAGGTTTGATGATCCAGAAGTTCAAAGAGATATAAAGTTCTTACCTTATAAGGTTGTGAACAAGGATGGTAAGTCTTATATACAGGTGAAGGTGAAAGGAGAGACTAAGGTGTTTAGCCCCGAGGAAATCAGTGCTATGATATTGGGAAAGATGAAAGAAACAGCTGAGTCTTACTTGGGGAAGAAGATTAAAAACGCAGTTGTCACTGTTCCTGGTACATTTTAAACCTTTTTCTTTGGTTCTTATTCAGATTTTATGTTTGAATATTGTCTGCCGGAGTTTCCTTTTGTTCTTTGTTGTAGCTTACTTCAATGATGCTCAAAGGCAAGCGACGAAGGATGCAGGCATCATTGCCGGGCTAAATGTGCCTCGGATAATCAATGAGCCAACAGCTGCAGCTATTGCCTATGGCTTGGACAAGAAAGGAGGAGATATGAACATTTTGGTTTATGATCTTGGTGGTGGTACATTTGATGTTAGCATCTTGACTATTGATAATGGTGTTTTTGAGGTTCTTTCTACTAGTGGAGACACCCACTTGGGAGGAGAGGACTTTGATCAGAGATTGATGGACTATTTCATCAAGTTGGTCAAGAAGAAGTACAATAAAGACGTAAGTAAAGATAAGAAGGCTCTTGGGAAGCTTCGAAGGGAATGTGAGAGAGCTAAGAGGGCGTTGAGTAGCCAACACCAAGTTCGAGTAGAGATTGAATCACTCATTGATGGCATTGATTTCTCAGAGCCAATAACAAGGGCAAGATTCGAAGAGTTGAACATGGACTTATTTAAGAAGACACTGGGGATAGTGAAGAAGGCTATGGATGATGCGGGATTAAAGAAGGCTGATATCAAGGAGATTGTGCTTGTTGGTGGAAGTACCAGAATTCCCAAAGTGCAAGAAATGTTGAAAGAATATTTTGATGGGAAGGAACCTAACAAGGGCGTGAATCCAGATGAGGCTGTTGCCTATGGTGCTGCTGTTCAAGGTGGAATTCTTAGTGGCGAAGGCGGAGAGGAAACCAAAGGTTGCTACTTAGCTCTTATTTTTCTGTGCTTCTGTTTGGATATGATACTATCAGATGAAAGAAGCTATTTATGTTCAGGAAATGCCTAATAGGATTCTTTTTATTTGTTTCAGGCCTTCTTCTACTTGATGTTACTCCTCTGAGCCTCGGTATTGAGACAGTTGGGGGCGTAATGACAAAATTGATCCCAAGGAACACTGTTATACCGACTAAGAAGTCCCAAATCTTCACCACCTACCAAGACCAGCAAACCACAGTGTCTATAAAGGTATGTGAAATACCTAATGCTACTGACCATTATCTGTACTTGTGTATACGTCGTCGGGCTTATTCGTTCTTGAAATTTCAGGTTTATGAAGGTGAAAGAAGCTTAACAAAGGATTGCCGTGAGCTTGGAAGATTTGATCTATCTGGCATTCCTCCAGCTCCAAGGTAATCTGTCATTGTAAACAAGAGGAATACTATGAACATTTTGGGATTTTGGAATCTCACGACCCACGACTGACTTATAGTTGGATACAGTTTAATGTAGTGAAGTAGGGTGTGCAACTCTCATTGCTGATTATAATATTTTTGCAGGGGAGTGCCCCAGATTGAGGTCACATTTGAGGTTGATGCCAATGGTATTCTGCATGTGAAAGCCGAGGACAAAGCAGCAAAGAAGTCTCAATCTATAACCATCACCAACGATAAAGGGCGTCTAAGCCAGGAAGAGATTGATAGGATGGTGAAGGAGGCTGAAGAAATGGCTGAGGAGGATAAGAACGTTAGGGAGAAGATTGATGCTAGGAACAAATTGGAGACTTACATCTATAACATGAGAAGTACAATCAATGATAAAGACAAGCTTGCTGATAAGATCGATTCAGATGATAAAGAGAGGATCGAAACTGCATTGAAGGAAGCACTTGAATGGTTGGACGATAACCAAAATGCAGAGAAGGATGATTATGAAGAGAAGTTGAAGGAGCTGGAAGAAGTTTGTGATCCTGTCATAAAACAAGTTTATGAAAAGAGTGGAAGTTCAGCTGATTCTGAATACGAGGAACCAAATGATGAATTGTAAATCCGCTTCAAAGTTTGCTACTAGTTTATCAAAATTTCATCACAACGCCAGACATTTTGCAGCAGGTTTATGAAACACATCCATACCTCCTCCTCCCAAGAATCTATGAAAACAATTTGGTGTTAGTTAGCCTTTGTTGCTAACGAAGAGGACTGTAACTATAATGTTTTTTTTTTATTTTTGATATTCACATATTAAAATCATCAGCAATTACTAAAAAAAAAACATTATTAATTTGATATCTTTTAAAATCAAACGCATTAAAATACATGTGTCTAATTTCATAGAGTCTGTCACCATATCCAAGGATGAAAATGTCAAACGCTTTTACAAGCCACCATGACTTTGTTTCTTCAATTGAGGTAACCTTTTTTTGTTAAGGTCTGCACATGGATGATAAATCCCTCGTCGAAGAAAGAAGTAACGATAGGTTGTTGTATCCAGGGCCCTCCACTCTCTTGGAATTTCCTAGCTTCTTATCGCCCCTCTTCCTTGAGAGGAACATCGACACCCTATTCGGATGCGTTTGTGATGTCCATCTCAACAGCAATTTTAAAGCATCAACATGGTAAGCAAATCTTGAAAAATAATGTCTTAAAATCTTACCTTGCCAAAGGAATGATCCGAGGAATGATCACTTTCTGAAATGCCATGAACAACAACCGATCCGAGGATGTGATTAGTTCATAGACAACTTAGACCCATTATTTTTCTATTACCGGACCAGGTTTGAAGGAAATCAGACTTTAGTTAAAAAATGTGGTGCATATTCTGAGTTTATATACATGGGCAAATTAATTTTATTTTTTACAGAAACATAATTGGCTTTTATATTAAAAGATTTTTTTTCAAGATTACATTTGCAAGATTAATTTAATATTCTCATAAGTGTTTTCACTGTCCCCTTGAGAAAAAAAAAAAAAAACCTTGTTAGAGGATAATTTCTTTGGTACATTTTCATGGGAAAACTAAAATGGCATGAAGGTGAAAGTATATTGTAAAATTTCTTAATTTGGAGATTGCATTATTAATTTTTTTATAATTACAATATTAATTGTGTATATCCTCAAGGAGGATATTGTGTGATCCTCATAAAAATATATATATTATGTGATCTATTGCAGATAATATCTTTGGCAGATTTGGTTAATTTTTTTAACATAATGAAAATATTTCATTTTATTCATAGGAAAACTGGTTCAGAGGCTTCAGCCCATGAAATAGAAGAATTGAGGACTGGGATTCATACTC
>Ga0325401_1005961_pt1 | contig 11743 bp, 8 predicted proteins | sample PopdelMetagenome_FD_205666 | JGI IMG/M metagenome (GOLD analysis project Ga0325401, IMG submission 205666) | Populus deltoides microbial communities from Bellville, Georgia, United States - Xylem-PdKOR-R2 | ecosystem: Host-associated > Plants > Phyllosphere > Stem > Wood/Secondary xylem | place...
CGAGAGTTTGTAAACCTGAATATTTCAAGAAGTATTCTGATAGACCTTGTTATGAATATTGCAAATAACCATTAGAAAATATTTACTAAGATGCGTTTCAAGAGTCAATAAAACTCCCCCTTACTCTGTCATTCTAGTAATAACAGTTTTGCCAAATGGTTTTATTAAAAACAAAAATAGTTAGTTGGTTAGTTTTTTTTTTATAATGTCAACTACTACTACCCTCCCCCCCAACTAAAATGAGATATTGTCCTCAATGACCTAAGGTAGAAAGATAAAGTATAGAAGACATCACCTGAAGCAACGACTACTAACAAACCTGAAACACACGTAAACAAATATAAGAAACAACAAAACACAAATATTATGCTATTAATAAAACCAAAAGACATAAATTTTTACAAACTAAGACTTAAATCGTAGTTGTGATTATGGCTCACATCTTCCCTTGGTTTTACATCCAAGAACGGCTTAAATGCCTTCTATGGGTCAGGGATAGGCTTCCCATTTAGTTTTCTTAAAAACTAGCAAACATGGTCTTTTTTAGTCAGATTCCCAAGACTATGTCGAGCATATTCTTTATGGAATTGTGGCTATAAATCATGAATTGCACGATGCACATCTCCATTAGGATGCGTCTCAAGAGTTAATAGAAGATTATCTAAAGACTCCTTACTTAGTCCATCCTTAATGAATTGTATTTTATCTTCATAGTTTATAGATATCATTCCTAAAGAACGACATGTTGCATTATAAGTCCATATGACACATCTGTGATAGACTTTTAGTTGTTTTGCACGACGTTTCTCTGCAAAAGTGCTTTTACCTATTCCAGGCATGTATGAAATAAAAGAATTGGAAGACTCACCTGATAATTGGACCTTTGCTTCAATCATCCAGTGAATATCTTCAGGAATTCCATGGTTCATTAACAACCTCAATCTTTCATACCTAGCTCGGTAAATTTTTGTAATCGCATTTTGAGGCAAAGCAGGAAAATACTTTTTCAATTTTTCAAGAGTGGTGTCCATTTTTTAGATGAGAAGTGGAAAAGAGATGCAAAGAAAAAAGAAGGAACAAGGAATTGAACAAATATATACACAAATATCAATTATCATGGGAAACTGAAAGAACCGACTTAAGAGTCACGGAGTACCGTTATCCGCCATTTGACAAGGGTTGGAGAAAGACTAGCAGAACAAGAGTCACACCAAAAAGAAACACAAAAAACACCATGAGAAAAACAAATAATCAACCTTTATATACAAGATCATTCAAACCAATGGATTCATTTTCACTAAGAAAATTATTAAAGTAAGCTTTCAAACGATGTCCATTTACCTTAAAAACATTGTCATTCTTTGGATTCTCAATATCAAAGGCCCCATAAAGATACACATGTTTCACAATAAAATGGACTGCTCCATCTTGATCTTAGCTTTCCAAGAAATAAATGGAGTCGAGAATTATAAAGCAAAACTTTTTGACCAGTATCAACTTTTTGACAATTTTCACAAGTTTTGCAGAATGCATGCATGTCATTGAACATGGTGGGCTAATAGAATCCATATTGTAAGATTTTTGCAGTCGTCTTTTTTGATAAGAAATGATGCCCACATGCCTCAAAATGACAAAGTTTAATGACACTACTTACCTCATTGTCCGAAATGCATCTTTGAAATATTTGATCAGGACAATATTTAAATTAGTAAGGGTCATCTCAATAAAACTTTCTTTTGTCTTCGGTACTCCAGTGAGCTGGCAAAAATCCTGAAGAACGAAATTTATATTTTTAGCAAACCAAGGCATTGGACTAAGAGAAAGTAAGGATTCGTCAGAAAAGTAATCATCGATTGGTATGATGTCGGATGTCGAATTTATTGTCAATCTTGACAAAAGATCCATATCAATATTTTCAGTGTCTTTCTTGTCCTTGATTTCTTCATAAGAATAAATCATTTGCAATTCTTCATATTCATCAAACTCAGTTTTACTCAAGGTAAATTCAAATTGATCATAAATTGATTCTTCAATAAGATCTACTTCCTATAAATCATTATCATCTCTAGGTTGCTTGCAAATGTTAAAAGTATTCATCTCCAATGTCATGTTTCCAAATGATAGTTTCATCAGTCAATTCCTACAATTAATCAATGCATAGAAGTTGCAAGAAATGAACATCCTAAAATAACAGGAAATGAATTACATGCTTCAATAGGTTGTGTATCCAAGACAACAAAATCTACAGGGTAAATGAATTTATCAACTTGTACTAACACATCCTCAACTATTCCTCTAAGCACTTTTACAGATTTATCAACGAGTAAGAGAGTTACAGAAATTGGTTTTAACTCACCTAGATTGAGACTTTGAAAAACTGAATATGGAAGTAAATTCACACTAGCTCCAAGATCATGTAAAGCTCTTTCAATTTTATGTTCTCTAATAAAGCAAGAAATTGTAGTACAACCAAGGTCTTTATATTTCAAAGCATTATTATTTTCAAGAATGGCACTTACTTGTTCGGCTAAAAAGGCTTTCTTTTTCACATTCAGTTTTCTCTTCATAGTGCACAGATTTTTCAAAAATTTAGCATAAGAAAGTACCTATTTAATAGCATCCAACAAAGGTATATTGATCCTTACCTGCTTGAAAGTTTCAAAGATTTCAGAGTTGTGATTGACTTTCCTTTGTTTAGTCATGGCATGAGGAAATAAAAGTGCTGGCGGAGAATTAGTCTTTTCTTTGCAATGTTCAGATTCAACCCCTTCCTTACCCTCAAAGATTAACTCATCATCTTTCTCACAAGGTTAAGAATGGGTTTTTCAATAACTTTACCACTGCGAAGAGTGATGACTGATTTGACTTGATCCATGTGTTGGCTTTTGAAACTACTTGTATTTGCATTGTATTACCCCCTGGGATTTTGATGTGGTTGAGATGGAAACTTACCTTTCTCTTGAAAATTTAGAGCAGATGTGAACTTTGCAAGAGTATCTTTAAAATTTTTCATGCTTTGAGTAAGTTGAGTGTTGATTGTCTCTTGCTTTTCAATGAATGCATGCAATGTTTCCTCAAGATTTCTTCTAGTAGGTGGAGCATAAGGAGGTGCATATCCATGAGAACTTTGGAAATTATGGTACACTTAAAACGATGGCTGTGAAGTTTGTGCATTATTGTTATCACTCTTCCAACTGAAATTTGGGTGTTTCTCCAACCAGAGTTATACATTTATGAGTATGGGTTATAATTAGGCCTTTGGAAACTGTTTAAAGTATGGACTTGTTCATGGAGGCATTCCTTGAAAGAAGGCAAAGTTGGACAGTCATTGGTTGAATGTTCATTAGTTTCACAGATTTGACACACATTGTCTTGAACATATTTTAATTGACCACTCTTTTTCAATTCTAGTGCCTCGACTTTTCTAGCTAAAGATGCAAACTTGGCTTGGAGGTCATGATCTTCCCTAAGGTTGTACATTCCTCTACTAGATGTTTGAGGTTGAGTTTTACTTGGTGCCTCATAAGTGCCTGTAGTGTCCTAATTTTGAGCATTTTCAGCTAGCAAGTCTAGGTATTCCATTGCTTCATTAGGGTCTTTATCTTCAAAAATTTCATTGCACATCAATTCCACCATTTATCTATTTTTAGATGTTAAGCCTTCATAAAAATGTGAAACCAATCTCCATGTTTTAAAACCATGATGAGGGCAAGTATTAAGTAGGTCTCGATACCTATCTCAACATTGGTAAAATGTTTTTCCTGGTTTTTTAGTGAAAGTGGTGATTTGTCTTTTGAAAGAGTTTGTTCTGTGAGACGGAAAAAACTTCTTTAAAAATTGTTGTTGCATTTCATCCCAAGCACGAATGGATCCTGTCCTAAGATTTTGTAGCCATGTTTTATCTTTATCTTTTAATGAAAAGGAAAAAAAGCTTTAATCTGATGGTGTTCATGCTACAATTTAGGTCATTATAGGTGTTACAGACCTCCTAAAATTCTCTCAATTGTAAGTATGGATTTTCTAGGTCCAAGCCATGAAAAGAAGGTAAAAGTTGAATAATGTCTGGCTTAAAATTAAAATGAGATGCATTAGAGGGCAAAACTATGCATGATCGAGGGTGCACTTGTTCTTGTGGGATTCATGTGGTCTCTAAGTGTTCTAACACGATTATTCTCATTATGAAGCGACTGGTTATCTTCTTCGGTCATATTTTCTGAATATGATGAGGATACCCTACAAAGTCTACCACTTAAAGTACGTGACCAAACTCTCATGCACGTGCAGGAAGAGAATAAAAGGAAGAAAAGAAAAGAACAAGAAACAAAACAAATCAAAACAAAAGAAACAAAAGTTAGATAAAATGAAAAGAGAAAATAAAATAAATATTATAATTTATACAAGAATTTACCTCCCAGCAACGGCGCCAAAAACTTGACACGACCAAAGAGTTGATGTCTTCTCCCAAGTGTAGGAGTGTCGAAGTAATAAATAACCCGGCAAGACCGGAGTCGAACCACAAGGAGGTTAACTGTATAAACTACAAATAAAAAAATAGATAATAACAGAAAAGGAGTTGAAGAGAGCTTTGAGATGTGATATTGATATAAGGAATAAACAACGATAAAATAATTGTCAAGGTTAAAGGATCCACTAATGGTATTTCAAACAAGTATAGTATAATTCTTTTTATTACTCAACTGGAAACCACACATAAAGGAGGTTCCAATCGGATTATAAATTGTTAACATGATTACATTAGTTATCTTATTCGAATAATGGTAATACTTGTAAATGTTGTCAGGTATTCATGATTATAACTTACGTTAACAACAAATCAAGTTCCTTTCATAGCACAGGTGTCGGTTATACCATACAGTTGGGCTATGAAAGTGCCAAGTATTTGTTGTACCAAGGGTTATACAACATAAATCTAGATTAACCATTTAACAAGTAAAGTATTAAAAGTGAACAAGATAACAAATACAAAACATGTTAGTATCAAACATTAAAGTCCATGTTGAGTTTACACTATACTTATTCTTATACCATTAGTGTAACCTTTTCACATTGACATAATAAACTTAACTAAACATAATGAAAGAGAGAAACATAAATAAACAAGATAAGAACATAAATAAGATATAAGTTAACAAAGTAAAGGAAAGGAAATGAAAAGCATAAACAAGAGATTAATATAAACAAAAATTAAGCATTACAAAAATATAAAGAGAGAGCAAGAACATGATCTTGATCTGAAAACCAAGATGCCAAAATGCATGGAAAATGTCTCCTTTTATAGGCCAAAATTTGGAACTATTGATTTGATGACTAATTGTTAAGTGAGTGGCCATATCTTGACTTGGTGACAATCCTTATCTTCTTATCTGAACAAAACATCATTGTTAACGTCAAAATTTGAATAGATTGTCCACATGAAAGTTCTAGGAAATTGTCTCATCTTTCCAACAAAAAAGTAATCGGTGCATTTGGACTTCTAGAACTCAAGATATAGGCTGAACACAGAACAATGTCTGGGCTGTAGGACAGATTCTGACTTCTCCGTTGTTGCTAAGATTTAGACTTCCAAACAGCAGAATTGAGTCTTTGACTCCCATGAATGTTTTAGGTCTATGTCTTAGCTTTCTAGCCGTATAAACCAAATTGAAATCCAAGATCTACAACTCCAGATATGACCCAATGACTGAACAGTGTTCTAATTTGGACTGAACCAACATATTTTCTAAGCTTAACCCTCTCTTTATCTTCTCAATTTTAGTAGTTGAACTCATCAATCAATCCTTTGATTTATGTGATAGGCCTGCATTTAAGATGAACATTTACCATAAATTAAAGGTATCTTATATTATTAGTCATGTTATTATAAAACATGCTCTAGTTAAGGAGTTATTGATACTTCAAGTGCAAAATGATGATATAAAACCTTGATAAAAATGCACTTTAAAGTACTAATCACACCCCCCAACCAGCTTATTACTAGTCCCTAGTAATCAAAGCATTAAAATAGAAAAACAATTTGCAAGTTCCACAAAGTAAGACATTCATCATTCAACTTCCATTACTGTATCCAAATACACAAACTCTCATTAAATTTATATATGTACTCAATACCTCTTTACCAAGATATTAATAAACCTTTCTTTTGTGCTCAATATATCAGCACATAGTTATGGGGCTTTATTTGGATGAAAACAAAATTTTGTTCTAATGTTCAAGGTTAAGTTTCTTGGGTTGTGATTATTATCTTTTTTTTTAATATATAAACATATAACTTAAAACACAATACATTGACTGTAGAACTGTGTTCCGGTGATGATTTATTGGTCAGCAACAACTAAGTGTTCGTCAATGATTTCTGATTCTACAGTAGTCTATACACGCTGAAGATTTCAGCGTCAGCCGTGGAACTGGGTCCCGGTGATGATTTGTGGGTCAGCAGCGACTTAGTTATCATGAATGATTTTTTATTCTGCTCTAGCCTATGCGCTGAAGATTTCAGCGTCAGCCGTAGAACTGTGTTCCAGTGATGATTTCTTGGTCAGCAGTGACTAAGTTGTCGTCAATGATTTCTGATTCTGCAGTAGTCTATGCACGCTGAAGATTTCAATGTCAGCCGTAGAACTGGGTTCCCGTGATGATTTCATGGTCGACAACGATTAATTTTTCATCAATGATTTCTGATTCTACAATAGTCTATGCGCCCTGAAGATTTCAGCGTCGACCATAGAACTGTGTTCCGGTGATGATTTCTGAGTCTGCAAAGACTAAGTGTTCGTCAATGATTTTTTATTCTGCAGTAGTCTATACGCGCTGAAGATTTCAGCGTCAGCCATGGAACTGGGTCACGGTGATGATTTGTGGGTCAGCAGCGACTTAGTTATCGTGAATGATTTTTTATTCTGCTCTAGCCTATGCGCTGAAGATTTCAGCGTCAGCCGTAGAACTGTGTTCCAGTGATGATTTCTTGGTCAGTAGCAACTAAGTTGTTGTCAATGATTTCTGATTCTGCAGTAGTCTATGCGCGCTGAAGATTTCAGTGTCAGCCGTAGAACTGGGTTCCCGTGATGATTTCATGGTCGGCAGCGATTAAGTTTTCATCAATGATTTATGATTCTGCACTAGTCTATGCGCCCTGAAGATTTCAGCGTCGACTATATAACTGTGTTCCGGTGATGATTTTTGAGTCCGCAACGACTAAGTGTTCGTCAATGATTTCTGATTCTGCAGTAGTCTATACGCGCTGAAGATTTCAGCGTCAGCCGTGGAACTGGGTTCCGGTGATGATTTGTGGGTCAACAATGACTCAATTATCGTGAATGATTTGTGATTCTGTTGTAGCCTATGCGCGCTAAAGATTTCAGCGTTAGCTGTAGAACTTTGTTCCGGTGATGATTTTTGGGTCGCTAGCGACTAAGTTTTCGTCAATGATTTTTGATTCTGCAGTGCTTTATGCGTCCTGAAGATTTCAGCTTCAGCCGTTGAACTAGGTTCTTGTGAGGATTTCTGGGTCTAAGACAACTCAGTTTTAGTCAATGATTTCTTATTCTGCAATAGTCTATGCGCTCTTAAGATTTTAGCATCTACTATAGAACTGGGTTCCTGTGACAATTTTATGCTCGGTAGCGACTCAGTTTTCATCAATGACTTCTTATTTTGCAGAAGTGTATGCACCCTGAAGATTTCAGCTTCAGCCGTAGCACTGGATTATTGTGAGGATTTCTGGGTCTGCAGCAACGCAGTTTTTGTCAATGATTTCTGATTCTAATTCTGCAGTAGTCTAAGCGCTCTGAAGATTTTCACATCTGCCGTAAAATTGGGTTCCCTTGACGATTTTATGGTCGATAGAGACTTAGTTTTTGTTAATGATTTCTTATTTTGCAGTAGTGTATGCGCCTTGAAGATTTCAGCTTCAGCTATAGAAGTGGTTTCTGGTGATTATTTTAGTGTCCGCAGCGACTCAGTTTTCGTCAATGATTTCTGATTTTGCAATAGTCTATGCACCCTGAAGATTTCAGCGTCGGCTGTAGAACTGTGTTCCGATGATGATTTCTGGGTCCACCACAACTAATATTCGTCAATGATTTCTGATACTGCAATAGTCTACACATGCTGAAGATTTCAGAGTTAGCCGTGGAACTGGGTTTCGTTGATGATTTGTGGGTCCACTACCAGAAATTCACTAAATAGCAACAGATTTACCAACGGAATATATCTGTCGCTAATTTGAGGTCAAAATTACTGACAAAAACTTTTCCGTCCGTAATTCAGTCGGTAACCCCCGATAGAAACTTTTCCGTCCGTACTTCAGTAGGTAACTATCGACAGAAAAATTTCTGTCGGTAGTTACCGATTGAATTACAGACGAAAAAGTTTTCAAATTAAAAAAAAAGCGGGTTGCTAACGTGGAGGTTTTGGCGGGTTATTTTTTCCGATGGAATCGCCGATAGATTCAAAACGACAACCCGTATAGTGACGTGACCGGTTCGCCATTTAAATTGCTGATGGACTCACCGAGGAATTTGAAATGACAGATCCGTATGGTGACGTGTTGATTTTTCCATCAGAATCCCTAGCATAATCACCGACGGAAATTTCATCGGGGAAACCGTCAGAAAAAATAAATATATTACAACTCTACCGACCCTCTCCTCTCCTATTTCTCCTTCTTCTTCCTAATGCCAACTCTCCCCATCTGCCCCCATCTACAGACAACCAGCCCCCCCTCCCCTCCCAAAAACAATCTCCTTCGTATCAGCACAACAAGTTATATTTCTTATTTACCGACAGATTTTATCAATTTTTGTAAGTAATTCTATCTTTTTAAATTTTAATATTTTATTAAATGTCAATTTTATTATTTTTTTAGTATATGTATTTTGTTAGTAGATGTACATGTTTTATTGTTATTTCTCAAACAAACTTGTAGTATATGAATGTATAATTCTACACCTATTATGGTTTGTTTTAAATTTTGTAAGATTGTATTTGTTTGTAAATTGTTAAAACCTTATGGAACTACCAAAGTACATGCATGTGCTGTTTTGAAATAATTAATAGCTTGCTTAATTGGTCCGTTTAAAGTTTTATCAATGGTATTGCGGAGTGGTAATTTCCGTAAATTTATATATTTTAATTTGTATGGACGTTGATAAATGATAATGAATATTTAATATTTATGAGAAGTTGTGATTGGTTTGTTGGATAATGTCAAGGTAAAGTAATATTTTTGCAAGTTTATTTACCTAACTTAGTTAATTAATACATGATGTCATCATAAATTTATAAAGGTTCAATATAAGTCATAGATGATCGTTCATGGATGTATTGAGATTCACCCCAAGGATTGCGGAGGATGGATTATTGTAACGGGGTTCAGGATTTTATTAATTTCGCAACATCTATTCCCATAAATTTTACTAGAGGCGGTATTAGGTGTCCATGCAGGAAGTGTGAAAATAAAAAGTATCTGCATCCAGATGTTGTAATGATGCATCTTCTACACAAAGGGTTTATGGAGCATTACTAGTGTCGGTATGCACATGGAGAAGTATTTGGTAGTAAGAGGAGAATGGAAGAAACGATGGTTGGGTCTACTTCTAGTGCTAGCAACATGCATGAAGCGACAAATGACAACACTAATCCTTACAGAAATATGGTTATGGATGCAATGAGAATGAATCAAGGTAATGTCAGTCAATGTCCAATCGTAGAAGAAGAACATAATGCAGATGCAACTAGGTTTTTTGATTTGTTGAAAGATTCAGACGAACCATTATGGGATGGTTGCACGAACCACAGTAAATTATCGGCCGTAGCACAGGTGTTCACCATCAAGTCAGATCACAGGTTGAGTGAGGTCGGGTATGACAAGATTATTGAATGGGCAAGAAGCATTTTACCTGAAAGGACAGGCTAAAAGAGAACTTCTATGCTGCGAAGTCCATGATGAAACCCCTCGGTTTAGAATACCAGAAAATTGACATGTGCCCTAACTTCTGCATGTTATACTACCTTGAAAATGCTAAGATGACCGAGTGCATGACATGTGGGCATTCCCGTTACAAACCTTGAATTGTGATGCAACCATATTATTCGATAGTTTCACCCACATTTAACTAGTGTTTTGCCTATGTTTTATATATAAAATGCCTTGATATTCTTTCTTTTATGTTTTGAAGGTACTTTTGGATGAAAGATGTAAAAAGGAGTAAATTGGAGATAATTGGCTGATTTGACCTCCAGTCGATGTTTTGTGCAAAGCGTGAGCTCTAGAGGTTGAAATGAAGTGATTCTAGTGGAATTTAAAAGCTAACATCCATACCATTCTGGAAATCTAACGCAAGAAAATAAAATAAGGAAGAGCATAGAAATCACAGCCTTCAAATTCAAATCTTGCAATCTGCCAGTGTTGACCTTCAGCTATTCCAACTTGAATATGTGGAGCTACAGAAGTCCAATTGATGCAAACTCAATTTGGTTGGATTCATGACTCAAAGTTCTATAAATTTCAGCCAAAACCGATGTCATATGAGGGAGATATGATTTTTCAAAGATGACATATGAATTCTGCCAGCAAACAGGTTTCGTGAAGAAACGAGTCCAAATTACGTTCTGAAGCATCTAAACTGATATCCGAGTTTTTATTTCAGTAATTTAGCTCCTTTAAGTCAAAGCTTGAAGATTTCATGCAAGGCTATTTCTCCTTTTTTAGGAAAGTACTTCCATTGAAGTACTTATGTAAACAGTCTACTTAATGGAGGACTATTTTGTAAAATAGAGACCTAGGGTTTCCTAAGATATAAAAAGAATGAGAGAAGAGAAGGGGGGCAGCCAGCCAAGAGGAGAAAAACGCCCCCCTCCTCTAAGAAATACAAAATTATGCATTCTTCCTTCTTTTTGATTAGTTGTTCAACAAACATGCAAGGCTAAACACTTTTTCTTGGTTGCAAGGACATGAAAACCTTCGGATTTCAAGAACTGTGAGATTTATTTTACCTTTTCTTTTCAGTTTATATGATGAATATGTTTGTTCTCCTATGCTTATTTTTCCTATGATTGTTTATTTTAATTGCTAGAGCGGACTCTAAGTTATTATGGTAGACAATCTATTGCCAAGTTTGATATCAAAACCGGAGTTGTGGTATATGAACTTGTGAAGCAACTGAGTTTAATAATTATGGCGGATCTACGTTATTAATTTTAGGGAGAACATTCAATCAAATCAAACATAGACTGCGGATAGTTATATTTTCTTGATTAATCAACTTATCTAGTTCTTAAGGCTTCCATTGAATTAAATTACTAGTGCGGACACTATGGTTGTTTGATGGTTAGGGTTAGTTATATGGCGGATCCGTTAACTAACCAATGTTAAGAAGAGATAAATATTCAGAATATAAATTGATATTTCGTTTCCATGATCAGTTCTGATTTTTGTAAAATAGTCTACTTAATGGAGGACTATTTTGTAGAATAGAGACCTAGGCTTTTCTAAGATATAAAAAGAATGAGAGAAGAGAAGGGGGGCAGCCAGCCAAGAGGAGAAAAACGCCCCCCTCCTCTAAGAAATACAAAATTATGCATTCTTCCTTCTTTTTGATTAGTTGTTCAATAAACATGCAAGGCTAAACACTTTTTCTTGGTTGCAAGGACATGAAAACCTTCGGATTTCAAGAACTGTGAGATTTATTTTACCTTTTCTTTTCAGTTTATATGATGAATATGT
>Ga0325401_1005965_pt1 | contig 11740 bp, 2 predicted proteins | sample PopdelMetagenome_FD_205666 | JGI IMG/M metagenome (GOLD analysis project Ga0325401, IMG submission 205666) | Populus deltoides microbial communities from Bellville, Georgia, United States - Xylem-PdKOR-R2 | ecosystem: Host-associated > Plants > Phyllosphere > Stem > Wood/Secondary xylem | place...
GGCGGCCTCGGCCGTGCGCGGGCCGCCGGCGAGGACGGCCTCGACGGCGTCCGCGACCGCGCCGGGCTCCCCCGGCGGCACGAGCCGGGAGGCGCCGCAGCCGGCCAGCGCCTCGGGCAGCCCGCCCGTCGAGGAGGCCACGACCGGGCGGCCGGCGAGGACCGCCTCGACCGCGGTGTTGCCGAAGGGCTCCGGCAGCAGCGAGGGGACGAGGACGACGGTGGCCGCCGCCAGCCGCGGCCACACCGCCGGCACGAACCCGTGCCGGTGCACGTGGCCGGCGACGGCGGGGTCCGCCAGCGCGGCGTCGAGGCGCTCGCCGAAGGCGGCGTGCTCGGCGAAGACGTCGCCGACGAGGTCGAGCGACGCGTCGACGCCGCGCCGCCTCAGCTCGGCGAGGGCGTCGACGGCGACGAGGACGCCCTTCCGCTCGGAGAGCCGGCCGACGTAGACGAGCCGGACGGGGGCGCCCGGGGCGGGGACCTCGAGCGGCGTCGGGCCGTCGGGCGGGCCCGCGACGCCGTTGGGGACGACCACGGGCCGCCCGGCCAGCGCCGGCTCGGAGCCGACGAGGACGTCGCCCGCGTACCGGCTGTTGACGAGCACCGTGGCCGCGCCCCGCAGCGGGGCGGCGAGCGCCCGCCGCAGCGGCCGCGCCGCGGCGCCCTCGGCCTCGTGGACGTGCCCGACGACGGGCACCCCCGCGAGCCGCCCGGCGAGCAGCCACAGGGGCTGCACCTGGGTGCTGACGTAGACGGCGGCGGGACGTCCCGCCCGCAGCAGCGCGAGCGCGCCGACGAGGCCGCGGACGCCGTCGACGGCCAGGCGCAGGGCGCCGGCGGGCCGGAGCGAGGACTTGCGCAGCACCGGCACCGACGTGCCGACCACGGTCGCGCCGGCGGCCTCGAGCAGCGGCACGAGCGGCCCCCGGGAGGGCAGGGCCACGACGACGTCCGTGCCGGCGTCCACGAGCCCGTGCACGGACTCGGCGAGCATCCGGTCCGAGCCGTACAGCTCGGCCGAGGGGTGGGTGACGAGCACCCGCGGACGGGCCGCCCCTCCCCCGGGCCGGCCCGGCGTCGCGGGGGCGGACGCCCCCGCGGCCGCCGGGCGCCCGGTCACCGCGTGGTCGCCGTCGTGGCCGAGAGGTCGTCGTGGCGGACGACGACCGGGGCCGTCGACGAGCCGGAGAGGTACGTCCACAGCCCGATGCTCCCAGGCGCCTGGCGTGCCGCGGTCGCGTCGGTCGCCGAGCGCTGCCACGTGCCCGGCTCGGCGGTGCCCTCGGCCCACACCCGCGCCCGCAGGGTCGTCGGGGAGGAGCCGACCGCCTCGACGCGCAGCCGGAGCCCGGTGGTGCCGGCGGCCGGGTCGACCGTCAGCCCCGCCACGGTCGTCGCGGCGGCCAGCGTGGTCTCGGTGGAGCCGTCGAGCCGCGTGAGCCCCAGGGTCACCGAGCCGTCGGCCAGCACCCGCACCTTGGCGCGGTACTCGCCGTCCGCGCCGGCCCGCACGGTGCCGGCGACGTAGGCGCCGCCGCCGGTGGGCAGGGCGGAGAAGCGGGCGGTCGTGGCGAGCGAGACGTCGCCCGCGGCGACGTCGGCGAGGCGGGCGGTGCCCGCCCGGCCGGCGCCGACGGTGACGGCACCGGCCGTGCCGTCGACGGCCGCGCTCGAGCCGGAGCCGGACGTCGTCCACGCGCCGCCGACCTCGGCGGTGCCGAGCCCGCCCGTCACCGAGCGGGTGAAGGTGTCGGCGGCCACCGTGCCCGCCGGGACGGCGGGGGCGACCGGCGGGGCCGTCACCTCGACGGTGCGGGTCGCGGTCGCGGTGGCGCCCGCGTCGTCCGTGACGGTGAGGGTGACGGGGTAGCTGCCGGCCGCGGCGTAGGTGTGGCTCGTCGTGGCGCCGGTGGCGGTCGCCCCGTCGCCGAGGTCCCACGCCCAGGAGACGACCCGGCCGTCGGCGTCCGCGGAGCCCGTGCCGTCGAGCTGCACGGACAGGTCGTCCGTCGTCGCGGCGAGGGCCGCCGTCGGCGCCGTGTTGGCGGGCGCCGTGACCTCGACGACGCGGGTGGTGCTGGTGCTCGCGCCGCGGTCGTCGGTGACGGTGAGGGTGACGGTGTAGCTGCCGGCCGCGGCGTAGGTGTGCGTCGCCGTCGCGCCGGTGGTGGTCGTCCCGTCGCCGAGGGCCCAGGACCAGGAGGCGACCCTGCCGTCGGGGTCGGTCGAGGCGGTGCCGTCGAGCTGCACCGACAGGCCCGAGGTCGTGGCCGTCGCGGCGGCCACGGGCGCGTCGTTGGGGGCGGCCGCGCCGCCCGCGGCGGCGTGGGCGCGCACCTGCGCGGTCGTCAGCACGGTCGGGTACACGGCGACCTCGTCGACCGTGCCGGCGAGGGAGTCGGGCGTCCCCCGGCCCGGCCAGCCGCCCAGGGCGTCGCCGCCGACGTGCCACCAGCCGGTGTAGGCCTGGCCCGCCGTGGTGTCCGCCCGGGCGCCGACGAGGGTGCCGTCGACGTAGAGCTGCATGCCGCCCGCGCCGAGCGTGGCGACGACGTGGTGCCAGCGGCCGTCGTTGTAGGCGGCGGTGCTCTGCACGGTGCGGGCGGTGCCCGGGTAGACGCCGAAGACGAGCTGGCCGCCCGGCGTCATGTAGACGTGCCGGTCGAACGAGGTGGAGCCGGCGGTCCGGCTGTTGCCGAAGCCGACGAGCTTGCCGCCCTGCGTCGACGTGGTGCGCACCCACGACTCCACGGAGAAGGTGTTCGGGCCCGGCTGCGCGACGGTCGAGACGCCCTGCAGGGCGGCGGTGCCCGCGAAGGTCGTCGCCGTGTCGCCGGGGACGGCGCCCGGGACGCCGCGGACGGCGCTCGCCGGGAGCGTGAGGTCGTCGGCGCCGGCCGTGTCGAAGGCCGTCGGGCCGGACGCCTCGCCCAGCCGCCACAGCGACGTGGCGCCGTCGGCGAGGACGGCGTCGGCGTAGGGGCTCGGCGTCGCCGTCGAGCCCGGGGCGGTCGCCGTCGTCGTCGCGCTGACCATGGTGTTGCCGTCGGGGTCGCTCACCCGCACGCGGTAGGTCTGCGTCGTCCCCGCGGGGGCGGTGGTGTCGGACAGCGCGAGCGCGGGCCGCGACCACCAGGCCGAGGAGGCCGTGCGGCGGCCGACGACCGTGGCGGTGCTCAGCTTCTCGCCGCGGAGCAGCTCGTAGGTGAGGACGCGGTCGTCGCGGTCGAAGGCGGCGCGCCAGGCGAGCCGCAGCGTGCCCGGCGCGGTGGCCGTGGCCGTCGGCGCGAGCTCGGTGTAGCCGTTGGGACCCTGCTTGCGCGGCGACGACGCCCGCGCGGCGAAGCGGACGAGACCCTGCTGCGCCGTGCCGTTGACGGAGGGGAACTCGCCGCCGAGGACGACGTAGCCGCTCGTGGCGCTGACGGTCCAGGCGGCCTGCTGCTGGCCGGTGACCTTGCCCGAGGCCAGGTCGGGGGTCCAGGCGAGGAGGTCGGGACGGGCCCGGCCCGGGAAGGGGCCGCCGACGTTGGTCGAGCCGTCCGCGGCCGGCGCCGTCGTCGTCACCATGGCGCGCTGGAAGCTGCGCGGCGTCGTCTCGGGGTTGCCGCCGATGGCCGAGCAGTTGTGCGGGTGCCCGACGGAGTACAGGACGCCGCCGACCGGGGCGGTGTCGTAGGTGTCGCCGTAGCAGCCGGCGACCCACTGGAGGGCGCCCGTGGCGGCGTCGGCGGCGAAGGTGTTCTCGAAGTCGCTCGGCCCGTAGTAGTCGTACCCGGAGCCGAAGACCTGGGAGCCGCTCGTCGACAGCGAGTAGATCGCCGAGTCGGCCCCGTAGTTCTGGATCGTCGCGTTCGCGGCCCAGGGGCGGGAGGCGCCCGTGCCCCCGGCCTCGAGGGCGCCGCTGCCCCGGGCGGTCTGCCCGTTGAGCGCGGCGAAGCGGCCGGCGGCGACGACGGAGCCCGTGCCGGCGGGCACGGCGAGGGCCATGACCTCGGCGTCGGCGGTGGGCGCCCACGTCGTGAGGGCACCGGTGACGGCCGAGACGGCCCCGAGCCGCGTGCGGGCCTGCCCGGCCAGCGTCGTGAAGATGCCGCCGACGTAGAGGGTGTCGCCGCGGACGGCGAGCGCGCGGACGCGGGCGTTGGCGTTGGCCCTGAAGCCGGTGACGAGCGCGCCGGTGCGCGCGTCGAGCGCGGCCACCCGGGCGCGGGCGGTGCCGTTGACGGTGGCGAAGTCCCCGCCGACGAAGATCCGGCTGCCGTCCGCCGAGGCGGCGAGCGCCAGGCCCTGCCCGTCGAGGGAGGCGTTCCAGGTGGTGAGGAGGTTCCCCGTCGCGAGGTCGAAGGCGAGGATGTTCGACCGTGCCGTGAGCTGGGTGCCCGGGGCCGCGCCGGCCGGGCGGGCCTGGGCGAACTTGCCCGTGGCGTAGACGGTCCCGCCGACGACGAGCGTGTCCCAGACGACGCCGTCCACCTGCACCGTGGGCAGCACGTCGGCGCTGACCGCCGCGGGGGCCGTGGTGGCGGCCGTGGTCGTGGCGGCCGTGGCGGGCGGCAGGCTCGCCAGGGGGGCGACGAGCAGCAGCGGCAGGACCGCCGCCCAGCGCGCCGCGCGACGCGCGCGCCGCCGGTGACCCGTGGTGCTCATGGCTTCTCCTCGCCGCCGGCCCGTCGGCCCGCCGTCCTCGCGCACCGGTCGGCCCGGTGCTCCGTCGAGAGTAGGCGCGCTCTCACGCTGCGTCATCGCACGCAGCGCAGAGCCACCCGGACGGCCGATGCCCTCACCGGCGGTGAGGTGGGTGCCCGTCCCCGGACGTCCGGGCCGGGTGGCCCGGACGTCGTCGTCGCGCAGCGCGGTGGCCGTCGGCCGCGGCCCGGGACCCCGCGACGACGGGCCGACGGCGCCCGCCCCCGGGGGCATCGGCGCGGAGGGGGGCGTCCTGGAGGCTCCTCCCCCGCGCCCCGTCGGGTCACCGCCGGACGACGACGGTCCCCGCGGCGAGGTCGTCGACGCGGAGGACGACCGGGGCCGTCGACGAGCCGGAGAGGTACGCCCAGAGCCCGACGCCGCCCGGCCCCTGGCGGGGCGCCGTGGCGTCGGTGGCCGTGCGCTGCCACCCGTCCGGCTCCGGCGCCCCCTCGGCCCACACCCGCGCCCGCAGCGTCGTCGGGTCGGCGCCCACGGCCTCGAGGCGCAGCCGCAGGCCGGCGCCGGGCGCCACCACGAGCCCCGGCACGGCCACGGGCGCGGCGAGCGTCGTCTCGGCCGTGCCGTCGGTGCGCGCCAGCCCGAGGGTCACGGACCCGTCCGCGAGGACCCGCACCTTGGCGCGGTACTCGCCGTCGGCCCCCGCCCGCACCGCGCCCGCCACGAAGACGCCGCCGCCCGTGGGCAGGGCGTCGGGGCGCACGGTCGTCGTCAGCGAGACGTCGCCGGCGGCCACGGACCCCAGCCGGCCGCTGACGGCACGGCCGGCGGCCACGGCGAGCACCCCGGCGGCACCGTCGACGGAGGTCCCGCCCGCAGCCCCGGTCGTCGTCCACGCGCCGCCGAGCTCGGCCGTGCCCAGCCCGCCGGGGACGGTGCGGGCGAAGGTGTCCCAGGCGACGGTGCCCTCCGGGACGACCGGCGGGGCGACGACCTCGACGGTGCGGCTCGCGGACGCGGTGGCGCCGTCGTCGTCGGTGGCCGTGAGGGTGACGACGTAGGTGCCGCCCGCGGCGTAGGTGTGCCGGACCCGCTCCCCCGCGGCGACCTGCCCGTCGCCGAGGTCCCAGGCCCACGAGACGACCCGGCCGTCGGCGTCCGTCGACCCGCTGCCGTCGAGGGAGACGTCCAGGCCGCCCGTGCTCGCGGCGACCGCCGCCGTGGGGGCCGTGTTGGGCGGCTCGACGACGTCGACGACCGCGGTCGTGCGCGCCGTGGCGCCCCGGTCGTCGGTGACGACGAGCGTCACCGTGTACCGGCCGGCCGCCGCGTAGGTGTGGCGGGCCGTGGCCCCGGTCGTCGTCGTCCCGTCGCCCAGGTCCCAGGCCCACGCGACGACCCGGCCGTCGGGGTCGCCCGACGCCGTGCCGTCGAGCTGCACGGACAGCCACGAGGGCGTGGCCGTCGCGACCGCCGTGGGGACGTCGTTCGGGGCGGCGAGGCCGCCGGCCGCGGCGTGCGAGCGCACCTGGCCCGTCGTCAGCACGGTCGGGTAGACCGCCACCTCGTCGACCGTCCCGGCGAGGGCGTCCGACGCGGGCCGCAGGGGCCAGCCGGACAGCGAGTCCCCGCCGACGCGCCAGTAGCCGGTGAGGGCCCGGGCGGACGTCACGTCGGCCCGACGCCCCACGAGGACGCCGTCGACGGACAGCTGCATCCCGTCCGCCCCGAGCGAGGCGACGAGGTGGTGCCACCGCCCGTCGTTGTAGGCGGCGGAGCTCTGGACGCCGCGCACCGTGCCGCCGGTGCTGACGGCGTGGACCAGCTGGCCCGAGCTCGTGAGGTAGACGTTCCGGTCCGTCGTGGCGCTGGCGCCGGTCCGGCTGCTCCCGACGCCGACGACCTTGCCGCCGCGGCGGCTCGTCGTCCGGAACCACGCCTCGACGGAGTACGTCTGCGGCGCGGCCTGCGCCGTCGTCGAGACGCCCTGCAGCGACCCGCTCCCCGCGAAGGTCGTCGCCGCGTCGCCGGCCGTGACGCCCGCGGCGCCGCGCGCCGCCGACGTCGGCAGCAGGAGGTCGTCGGCGCCGACGAGGTCGAAGGCGCGCGTTCCCGACGGCTCGCCGAGCCGCCAGTACGCCGTGGCGCCGTCGGCGAGGACCGCGTCGGCCAGGGGGCTCGGCGTGGCGGCGACCGCCGGCCCGTCGACGGTCACCTTGGGCCCGACGAGGACGTTGCCGTCGGCGTCGGCCACCCGCACGCGGTAGGTCTGCGGGGCGCCGGCGGGGGCGGTGGTGTCCGAGAGGGCCAGCGTCGGGCGGGACCACCAGGCCGTGGACGCCGTCCGGCGGCCCACGACGGTCGCCGTGGACAGCCTGTCCCCGCGGAGCAGCTCGTACGTCAGGACGCGGTCGTCGCGGTCGTAGGCGGCGCGCCACGACAGCCGCAGGGTGCCCGGCGCGGTGGCCGTGGCCGTCGGCGCCAGCTCGGTGTAGCCGTTGGGGCCCTCCCGGCGGGGGGACGCGGGGCGGGGCACGAAGCGGACGAGGCCCTGCTGCGCGACGCCGTTGACGGAGGGGAACTCGCCGCCGAGGACGACGTACCCGTCCGTCGCGCTGACCGTCCACGCGCCCTGCTGCTGCCCGGTGACCGTGCCCGCGGCCAGCTCGGGGGTCCACGCGAGGAGGTCCGGGCGCGGCAGGCCGGGGAAGGGACCGCCGACGTTCGTCGAGCCGTCCGCGGCCGGCGCCGTCGTCGTCGCCATGGCGCGCTGCCAGGTGCGCGGGCTCGTCTCGGGGTTGCCGCCGACGGCCGAGCAGTTGTGCGGGTGGCCCACGGAGTACAGGACCCCGCCGACCGGTGCGGTGTCGTAGGTGTCGCCGTAGCAGCCGGCGACCCACTGCAGCGCGCCTGTCGCGGCGTCCGCGGCGAAGGTGTTCTCGAAGTCGCTGGGACCGCCGAAGTCGTACCCGGAGCCGAAGACCTGGCTGCCGCTGGTGGTCAGCGAGTAGACGGCCGAGTCGGGCCCGTAGTTCTGGATCGTCGCGTTGACGGCCCACGGGCGGCTCGCCCCCGTCACGGCGTCGACCGCCCCGCTGCCGCGGGCGCCCTGGTCGTTGAGCGTCGTGAAGCGGCCCGCGACGACGACGGACCCGGTGCCCGCGGGGACGGCGAGCGCCGTCACCTCGGCGTCGGCGGTCGGGGCCCACGTCGTCGGCGCCCCCGTCGTGGCGGAGACCGCCCCCAGCCGGGTGCGGGCCTGGCCCGCGAGCGTCGTGAAGACGCCGCCGACGTAGAGGGTGTCGCCGCTCACGGCGAGCGCACGGACGCGGGCGCCGGCGTTGGCCTTCCACCCGGTCAGGAGGTCCCCCGTGCGGGCGTCGAGCGCGGCCAGGCGGTTGCGCGGGACCCCGTCCACCGCGGCGAAGTCACCGCCGACGTAGATGCGGCTGCCGTCGGCCGACGCCGCGAGGACGAGGCCCTGGCCGTCGAGGACCGCGTCCCAGCCGGTGAGGAGCTCACCCGTCGCGAGGTCGAGGGCGAGGACGTTGGACCGCGGCGTCAGCTGCGTGCCCGGGGCGGCGCCGGCGGGCCGCGCCTGCGCGAAGGAGCCGGTGGCGTAGACCGTCCCGCCGACGACGAGCGTGTCCCACACCACCCCGTCGACCTGCACGGTCGGCAGCACGTCGGCGCTCACCGGGGCCGGGGCCGTCGACGTCGACGACGCCGCCGACGACGCCGGGGCGGCCGTCACCGGTGGGGCGACGAGGAGCGGGGCGAGCAGGAGCAGCGGGAGCACCGCCGCCCGTCGTGCCGCGCGACGCACCCGCCGCCGGGGACCCGTGGTGCCCATGGCTCCTCCTCGCCGCCCGGCCTCCCGGCCGGGCGTCCCGAGGGGGCCGGTCGCTCCCGGCCCCCGCGGCGCGAGGGTAGGTCGGTCGTCACGCTCGGTGCCCGGCTTCGGCGGAGAAGGGTCCGGACGGACTAGTCCGTCACGCCCGGCCACCGTCCCGGCGTCACGGGCGGACGGCCCGGACGTCGTCGTAGCGGAGCGCGGTGGCGGCGGTCGAGGAACCGGAGGTGTACACCGACAGGCCCACGGCGCCCGCGCGCTGCACGTCGGCGGACGCGTCGGTCGCCTGGAGCGTCCACGCGGAGGGCTCGGCGGTGGCGGCGTCCCAGACCTTGGCGCGCAGCTGGGCGGGGGCCGTGCCGGTGACCTGCAGGCGCACCGCCACCGCCCGGCCGGGCGCCGAGCCGACGCCGGGGACGACGACCTGGCTGCCGAGGGAGCGCTCGGTGGTGCCGGACCGCTGCTGGAGCAGCGCCGTCGTCGAGCCGTCCGCCTGCAGGCGCAGCCGCACCCGGTAGTCCGCCGCGTCGGTGTGGCGCACGACAGGGGCGACGTAGGCGCCGCCCCCCGTGGTGGCGGTGTCGAGGGCGACCGTCTGGACGAGGTCGACGTCGGCGGCCGAGACGCCGGGCAGGCGCAGCACCGCCGTGCGGGAGGGGTCGACGAGGACCCGGGCGGCGCCCCCGGACACCGAGGAGCGGGTGGTCGAGCCGGACACGGTCCAGGCCCCGCCCGTCGGGGCGGTGCCGAGGCCGCTCGTCACCTGGCGCGAGAAGTCGTCCGCGGCCAGCGGCCCGGTCGCCGGCGGCGTGACCGGGGCGGTGACGGTGACGTCGGTGCTCGTCGTCCCCGTGAGGCCCGTCGCGTCGGTGACGGTGAGGGTGACCCGGTACGTGCCGGCCGCCGCGTAGGTGTGCGTCGCGGTGCGGCCGGTGACGGTGCGGCCGTCCCCGGTGGCCCACGACCACGAGCGCACCTCGCCGTCGGGGTCCGCGGACGCCGAGCCGTCGAGCGCGACCGTGAGGCCGTCCGCGGTGACCCGCGCGCCCGCCACCGGCGCCACCGGGGCGGGCGGCGGGGCGGGCGTGCCCGTGCCGAGGGCGTGGTGGCGGGCGACCGTCGCGGCGTCGAGCACCTCGGCGTAGACGGCGACGTCGTCGACGTCGCCCGCCAGCGCCGTGCTGCTGGGCGTCCGCGGCCAGCCGGAGAGGGTGTCCCCGCCGACGCGCCAGTAGCCGGCGACCCGGTCGCCGGAGGTGGTGTCGGCCCGGGAGGCGACGCGGGCGCCGTCGACGTAGAGGGTCATGCCCTCGTCGCCGAGCGTGCCGACGACGTGGTGCCACCGGCCGTCGGCGAGGCCGGGCCCGCTCTCCACGGTCCGGACCGCGCCCGGGTAGGCGCCGAAGACGACGCGGCCGTCGTCGGAGAGGTACAGGTGCCGGTCGTAGCCGCCGGGGCTGCCGCCCGTCCGGCTCGTGCCGAAGCCGACGAGCTTGCCGCCGCGCGTCGACGTCGTGCGCACCCACGCCTCGACGCTGAGCTGCAGCGGGCCGCGCCGCTGGACGCTCGAGGCGCCGGGCACCGCCCCGGAGCCGGGCAGCCGGGTCGCGGTGCCCGTGCCGGGCGCCCCTGCGACGCCGCGGGTGGCGCCGGCCAGGGCCAGGTCGTCGACGCCCGCCTCGTCGCGGGCGACCGTGCCGGAGGGCTCCCCCATCGGCCAGTAGGCGACGACGTCGCGCTCGAGCACCGCGTCGCCGTAGGCGGTCCGGGCGGCGGCGCCCCCCGCGGGGACCTGCGCGACGACCGTGGGGCTGACCATCTCGTTGCCGTCCGCGTCCCGGACGCGGACGCGGTAGCTCTGCGAGCTGCCGGCGGGCGCCGTACGGTCCGTGAGGGCCAGCACGGGCCGGTCCCACGAGGCCGAGGAGCGCTCGAGCCGTCCGACGACCACCGCGGACGAGTACGCGGCGCCGCGGAGCAGCTCGTAGGTCAGCGTGGCGTCGTCGCGGTCCCAGGCGGCCTGCCAGCGCAGGCGCACGGCGCCGGGGCCCGCGGCGTCCGCCGTCGGCGTGAGCGGGGCGTAGCCGTTGGGGCCCTGGGCCCGCGGGGCGCGGTCGCGCGTCGTGAAGCGGACGAGCCCCGCCTGGCGGGTGCCGTTGACGGTGGGGAACTCGCCGCCCATGACGACGTAGCCGCTGCCCGTGTCGACCGTCCACGCCGCCTGGCGCTGGCCGGTGACCGAGCCGACGTCCATCGCGGGCAGCCAGTGGAGCGCCGAGGGGGCCGGGCGGCCGGAGTACGTCCCGTACGTGTTGAGCCGCGTGGCGGTCCGCGTCGTCGCGAGCGCCCGCAGGTGGGTGCGCGGGGTCTGCTCCGGCATCGAGCCGACCATCTCGCAGTCGTGCGGGTGGCCCGCGGTGTAGACGACGTCGCCGTCGACCGCGACGTCGTAGGTGTCGCCGCGGCAGCCGGCCACCCAGTCGAGCGCCCCGCCGTCCGCGCGCGCGGAGAAGGAGCCCTCGAAGTCGTAGGGCCCGTAGTAGTCGTAGCCGGTGCCGAAGACCTGGTCGCCGTCGGTCGTCAGCGACCAGATGGCCGCGTCGGGACCGCTGTTCCTCAGCAGCCCGTTGACGGCCCAGGGGCGGGGGGCGCCGCTGAGGGCGTCGAGGGCGCCGGAGCCCGGCGCCGCCTGCCCGCCGAGCGTCGTGAAGCGCCCGGCGGCCACGAGGGTGCCCGTCGTGGCCGGCGCGACGAGGTCCATGACCTCCGCGTCGGCGGAGGGCCGCCAGCCGCCGAGCCCGCCCGTGGAGGCCGCGACGGCCGCCAGGCGGGTGCGGGACTGGCCGTTCACGGTCGTGAAGATGCCGCCGAGGTAGAGCGTGCTGCCCTTGACCGCGAGCGCCCGGACCCGGGCGTTGGCGTCCGCGCGGAAGCCCGTGACGAGGGCGCCCGTGGCCGGGTCGAGGGCCGCGACGCGCGAGCGCGCGACGCCGTTGACGCGGGTGAAGTCGCCCGCCACGAAGATCCGCGAGCCGTCCGCGGACGCCTCGAGCGCGAGGCCCTGCGCGTCGAGCGAGGCCGTGAAGCCGGGCAGGAGCGCCCCGGTGCGCACGTCGAAGGCGAGGATGTTGCTGCGGGCCGTCTGCTGGGTCCCCGGGGCGGCGCCGGCCGGGCGCGCGTTCGTGAAGGAGCCGGTGGCGTAGGCGCGGTCGCCGACGACGAGGACGTCCCAGAC
>Ga0325401_1005971_pt1 | contig 11736 bp, 8 predicted proteins | sample PopdelMetagenome_FD_205666 | JGI IMG/M metagenome (GOLD analysis project Ga0325401, IMG submission 205666) | Populus deltoides microbial communities from Bellville, Georgia, United States - Xylem-PdKOR-R2 | ecosystem: Host-associated > Plants > Phyllosphere > Stem > Wood/Secondary xylem | place...
AAGAGACACAGAGATCTACGGTTAGATATGGTGAAGGTACGATCCGATTCCTTTATAAGAGTGAGGCTAAGAAGAGAGCGTGCATTTCTACCTTTTATAAGACCTTGTCCGTACACTTGACATTTTAACATCATAAAAAACACACACACAATATATATATATATATATATATATATATATATATATATATATATATATATATATATATATATATGGTTTCATGTAAGTGTGTTTTGTTAACGACCCAAAATCCATAGGCATCTTGAAGGATTTGCCATGGTTACATAAAGAGTATTTATGTTATTTTTGAAAGTACCAACATATTTTTTGAATTGTAATTATGAAATAATATTAGTATCTAGCATTATTATAATTTAATTAGTTAAATTACTTGATAAGATAAGTTATTGCAATACAATAAATAAAATTATTTAATAATTTATAACTTGAAGGTAATATAATTATAAGAACTTAAAATAACCATAACAACGTTATTAACTTCGACATAGGTAAAGGCCCGAGTCTTGAGTCGGGAGGGATAACCCAAGTTATTAATCTATATAAAAAAAACATCAAAACAATATTATTTTGATAATTTTTTTTAAAGTCAACGGATTAACCAGGTTACAGGTCAACCTGAGTTTTTGATTAGGTCAATTTTTTTTTTCCATCAACTCGGATCGATCTAGATCTCAAATCATCCCGCCAAGCCAATCTAGATCTTATAACCATGAACCATAAACCACTTTTGTCTTGAAACATTGCACCAAACATGACTTGATATAATTCTTTATTTTTTTATAAATGACAAAATTATAAGAAAGTTTTAGATGAATGATACAATTGTAAAAGTTTTGTGAAAATAGCATAATTTAACAAAACCACTTTTCAGAATAATATTTTTAAAATACAACCACTATTTTGAATTATTGTTTTATTATAAATCACGATTCAGAATCACGAGTTTAATATAACCATGATTCTGAATAGCAGTCATAAAACACAACTGTAATTCAGAATAACGATTATATTGGGTATATAATCCCCAATATGTTCTCCATGGTCTCTACTCCTGCAAAGAAAAAATCCAAAAAATTGCAAAACCCTCGCCTTAACTAGCATTAAATTGCCTGAAACAACCTCCAATCCTCCACCAAAATACCAGAATCATCTTTCTCTTGTCTTCACGAGTCTTTCTACTATTTTTTTATTGTAAATCGCCGGCTTGATTAGCCTCCTTGCTGGCCTAGACAACCTCCCCACCACCTAGAAATAAAAAATAATAATCAAGGTATAACAACTGCATTGTCTCTTAGTTTTATGAGTTTCATTAATGAATTGATAAATTTTGAGTTTTGATTAATGACTATTTATGTTGTGTTTGATAATTAGGTATTTTATTGATGTTGAGATAATCTTGGGTTTTGAGTGTAGCACTTATGATGTTATTTATGGAATCAAGTAAGTATGACTGAAAGGCAGCGCCAACCCTGATTCGCTTTGCATTTGAGGCTTCAAACTTGGATGAGAACTGAAATCTTGAATTTTGTCATGACGTAACTTGAAATGCAGAATTCAGGACTGGATTTGAATATTTGTATAGATTGTGCAAGACATCTCTAAAATCAAGAAGATAAAAGCACATAGATAATTAACTGCAGTCTTGACCATTTTAGTAGGGAAGTTTGAAAACTTGGTAACCATAAAAAAAAAACCCATAAAGATGTCGCCAATCCCATTTCTTTCCTTATTATGAAAGGAACATGATGTTAGGTTCTTGAATATCATATACGCAGTGAAAATTATGAAACAAAATTATTTAGAAGTATCTAAGATCCTGTTAGATAGATCTAGAGTTGTTTAGAGATTTATTACCTGAAGATTTAATTTTCTTCAACTTTGAATAATTCTTTAAAGGTTAGGTTGTTGCAAGTCATAAGCCGTCTAATTATCTGGCCTCCAACAGTAATTCACACGAAATACTCGTGAGAAATCTCTCAAATCCATATTTAGGAGAGAGAGATTGATATGCCTAGAGAGTCAACTCTAATTTTGTGTTTACATAGTTTTTCTGTCTAACAGACAACCACTCCTCTTTTTCACTTATAAAATAATAGGCTTAGTTTTACATTTATAGAAAATCCTAAAAATCTTATAAATGATAAAATTATATATTTACCCCTTAAATAATATCCTTATATTATTTAAGGATAATTTTAGAAATTTAATCAGTCAAGTCCTTACTTGATTTTTCTAGCTCTAAAAATATAATCCCTATATTAATTATATTCTAGTCCTTAATTTCTAAAATATATTTTAATCAAGTTATACTTAATTAATCATTTCAGTTTAATTTCTGACTAATGGTTCTTAATGTGTGTGACTCATTAGGTTCCTAATATGTTAGTCCAAATATAAATTCTAATTATAATTAAATAGAGTTAAAAAAAATTAAACATGTTTGTTCAAAGCCACGACCCGACAACCAAGGTTGAACAACATCTATTCGGTCAAAGCTGTTGGGCCTAGACCTAATTAGCCAAGAACGAGTAGCTCTTATCCGATCAAAACTACCTGATCAAATATTTTTAGGGCCTAGTTCATCGAATAACGACTTAACAAGGCAGTCGAACAACTTATCGAGCAACTTATCAGGCCATGACGAAGATTCTTGGATTAAACACCCCGCCAATAAAAAAAAAAGAAAAAGTTAGCATTATAACCAATGTTCATGACTTCACGCCACAACCCTTTAAAATGTCAATACAACGCCACCTAAAATCATCTAAATCACTCATCTTAAAAGTCATCAATACATCACCTATAAACTACCTTGTTTCATAAGTCATCATGTATTATTAGTTAGTTATGCAAAAGCACATTATCACCATTTAATCATTTCATTTCATTGGTGAGTTGTGTAATCTTTGTGATAAATAAAATGTCTTCCATGATTCCTTCTCGAGTATATAGTAAGCAGGCCTACCACCTACTCCTTGCTAGGTAAATCCATGTGATCTAAGTGACCCGATGGTTTATAAATACCCAAGGAGTACTAGGCATGACTCAACCAAATCAACACGTGTATTGAAAACTCTTCTAAACTTACTTTCTTGCATCATTCATTATTCTCCTCACATACACTACTCTCCTCCCTCATTTACTAACCTAAGCATCAAAGGGTTCCCTATCTACATAGAAGACTTACTTTGCAAGAGATATAAAATGGCCCAAGCCTAAACACAATAGCTCATTAAGTAATTATGGAAATCAAAAATCCATCTGAAGTTTTCACAACTTCATCAATATCATCATTTATAATAATTTGAATAAAATCTAGTTTAATTCCTCTTATTTCCTTGTTTTTTCCGTGACTATTGACTTTGAAATGCAAAGACATAAGATAGTAACTAGCCTCCCTATCACAAGTGCATTAGCTCATTTAGGTTTGAGATAAATCAATCATTAAACGAAAGTGCATACTAAAATAGTTCTAGCTACACAAAAACAATTTTGAACTTTGTTACTCCCTCAACGGATGACATAACAACTAGCTTTATTGCATACACAATTGAGTGCGCACAGACAACTTTATTTTCTTGAAAACAACATGGTAGAACAACATGCAAGAAAGTAGACATGAGAATACTCACATTCTAACACTATGTAGGATACATTCCTACCAAGAACCTACCAAGAAGAGCATTCTTAGATTGGATGTTTTAGACATGAATTCCAAACATCTAAATATAGAGCATCAATAAGTCCTAGACATAAGAGTGGCTATTGCCATCGAAATCTCATTCGTGAACTCCTCATAAAAAAAATACCTCAACATGAGATGAGATCAGTAATGATACGAGCTTTTATAAGTGAATATCATTCGTACCAAATGGGAGAACAATTAGGTGTTGCACACCCATCTCTTTAAGGATTAAGTGTTCTCGAAGGTGAACTTAGACAACTATAAAGGACTTGTAAATTCAAAGAGAGCACATACAGAATGTACGAGGAAGACTGAAGCTTGTAACATAAGATAACAATGCTATGTGCAAAATCCTTCAAATAATATTTTTTGGATTTGCTCGGACATGGCACCATAGCCTAGAGCCTAACCCCATTCTTGAGAGGGCACTCCCAGTTCTAGTAATAGAGAAAAGAATCTCCTAAACATCATTAATCTCTTAGTAACCTTAAGGCATCTAAAAATAACCTAAAAGGGTGCATTCATCATCATTTTGTAATTTCTTAGGTCATGACCACATCTTTGAATACCATAAGCACTGAGGTATTAGCTTCTATTAAGAAAAGAGAATTTGTACAATACCCCCCTCAATTAAAAGCGACTTAAACACATGGAACCCCAATAAATTTTATCTCTTTTATCATGACAACAATAATGATACCGAGGATTGTTATGCCCTACAAAAGAAGATAGAAAATATAATTGTCAAAAAAAATATTGTCTCTCTAATTAATGTCCATATGATTTTCTTTATAAATATTACTCATCTTCATGTCTCTATACGAAGTCTCCAAATGATTTTCGGTTAGAGCATAAACCACTTATTCAGTTAATAACATCCTATTCTAGACAATTATCCACTCTCACACAATATGATCTCTATTTGGATATAGGATGACCTGACTTGATTTTTAGAGATTTTCTATAAAAAAAATTGATCTTCATGAAGAATCTCCATATCTTTATCTAAAATCTTCTTCTCTTCGTATAAAGATCTCCCTGAACATTCATTATGACAATTTCTCCATGAATTCTCTTTTTCTACCTAGTACAAAATGTTTATAACCCTCTCTCTAGGCTCAATACTACACCTAACCCCAATATAGTGCAGACACTAAGGGACAACCTAAGAGAACCTCCATTAGTGTTGCATACATAACATTTGACACAATATATCTTTCGCTTGCGCATAAAATGTTCTAAAAGGTTTCTCTGCTTGGGTACAGTCTCCATTCAACTCTAATATCAAAATTAGCAGTGGCCATTGCACCTCCAAGCTTATAAACTTTTTGAGTAACCATAAAGTCAAATGTAAACATTCTCTATAATTTTTCATTTGGGTATGAGTAACCTCATCGTATCATACTCTATGTTTGGACACACTTTAGGCAACTTCTTATATATATATATATATATATATATATATATATATATATATAAAGCAACTTAAGAAATAAAATTACTAGTGCTCTTCAAGCTTGATGAGGAAAAATTAAGTGTTTAAAATTACATGTAGTTTCAAAGACTAGAGAGGGCAAAAGTTATAGCAAAAAAAAAAAAAAAGAAAAAGAATGAGATATCAGAGTTGTTATCCGATCATCTAGTCAAACAAATAGCTATTGGGCAGCCAATTGCTAAGGCCGGACAACTTTATTTGACCAAGGCTGTTTGGTTCATGATTTGATAGCCAAGGTCAAACAACATTTGTTCGGTCAAAACCACTTGACCAAACAACTATTTGGGGTCTAGTCCACTGAATAGTTGCCCATCTGGGTAACCAAGCGACTTGTCGGGTGACTTATTAAACCAAAAACCCAATTGAGTGGAGATTCTTGGGTTAAATACGAAGCTAAAAAAAGAAAAAGTTAGCTCACTAATCAATGTTTATGCCACAATCCATTAAAATGTTAGTACGACATCACCTAACACTGCCTAAATCCCTCATCTTAGAAGTCATCAATGTGGTGTCTATGACTACTTTATTTCATAGTCATCACATAATATTAGCTAGTTGTGTAGTCGCAAGTTATTACCACGTAAACAATTCATTTTATTAGTGAGCTGCATAATCTTTATGATAAAGCATATATCTTTCATGATTTCTTTTACAGTATATAGCAAGCAGGCCTGTCACCTATTCTTTGCCAAGAAAATCCATGTGGTCCAAGTGACCCGATGGTGTATAAATACGTAAAGATTATCATGTACAAGGTAGGCACAACACAACCAGATCAACATGCTTATAGAAGACTCTAAATTATTCTCCTCCTTGTTACTATGTTGAAAAACAAAAGAGAAAAAGCAATTTCAATGATGAAAAAGCAAAAATATTATTAATAAAGAAAAAGGCCTATATATAGGCTTTACATTACAACATTCCTTTAACCACTACTCCTATAGAATAGGACAACAAGGACCACTTACTATAGCCATTAAACGATGATTTGTTTAACTAAGTAAATCCCTAAAGACTAGGACACTACGAAGTTATCATAAATAATAATAATAAATCTTAACATCCCCCCTTAAACTAAAATTTACAGATATCAGTTTAAAAGAAAAATCAACCCTCTACAAAATTCTTGTGCACTGCAAAACGTGAACAAACTCCAAGTAGACCACGTAATTTCACAAATGTAGCAAATTTGAGAGGTTTGGTATGTATATCTGCAACTTGGTCTTCACTTCGACAATAAACCAGTTTGATTGTTCCATCATTGCTGAGATCTCTTAAAAAATAATATCTCACATCGATATGCTTGCTTCTTCCGTGTAGCACTGGATTCTTGGAGAGTTTAATCTCTAAGTTGTTATCATAAAAAACTGTAGTAGCCTCAATTTGCTGGAACTGTAGTTCTTCAAGAATTTTTCTTAACCAGATAACTTGACAAGCACAAGCTGTGGCCGCAATAAATTCAGCTTCTGTAGTTGATAAAGTGATAATTTGTTGCTTCTTAGAAGACCATGAAACAGCACTTGTGCCCAACATAAAAACATAACCTGAAGTGCTCCTTCTGTCATCTTGATCTCTTGCATAATCACTGTCAGTAAACCCAAACAACTCTAACTTTTCACCTTTCTTATAAAACAACCCAAAATCTCTAGTTCCTTGTAAGTAACGAAGGATCCTCTTGGCTGCTAACAAATGCATTTCTGTTGGATTCTCCATGTAGCTATTGATTAAGCTCACATAATACATTATGTTTGGTCTTGTTACAGTTAAATACATCAAACTACCAACAATTTGCTTGTAAAGTGTGCTGTCCACCTTCTTCCTTTCATGATCTTTGTTTAACTTTAAGCCAAATTTAGTTGGAGTGCCGACATGATTGCAATCCTTCATTTGAAACCTGTCCAAAATATCTTGCACATACTTCTTTTGAGAAATAAGGATCCCATTAACAGATTGCACTACTTTTATGCCAATAAAGTAATGCATCACACCAAGGTCAGACATTTCAAATTCAATCATCATAGATTTTTTAAATTCCTTAAACATGACAACATCATTTCCAGTAAATATAAGATCATCTACATGTAAGCAAACAATGAGTAGTTTCCTCCTATCTCTAATTTTAACAAATAGTGTGTGCTCATATGGATATTTGTGAAAGCCTTCTTTCAAAAAATAAGTCTCAATGTGACTATACCAAGTCTGTGGAGCTTGTTTTAAGCCATAAAGAGCTTTCTTTAATCTATAAACTTTATGCTCATTTCCGATCTTAATATGACCAAGAGGTTATTCTAAAAATACATGTTCTTCCAAGTTTCCATGCAAGAATGCTGATGAAAATAGGCCACAAGTTTTGCACTGCTAATGCAATCACCAATCTGATCGTATCATGTCTTGTAACAAGAGCAAAAGCTTCTGTATAATCAATCCCATATTTTTGCTTATATCCCTTAACTACCCTTTCAGAAGATCAGTCAACTCCCAAGTGTCATTTCTTTCAATGGCATCAATTTCATCATCCATCATCTTCCTCTATTTTTATTCTTTGACAGCACTTTCAAAGGTTATAGGATCGTAATCTAAAAATAAAGCAAAATGAGTGATTGGATCTTCAATTCTAGTTACCTTATAGTCTTCCATCCATGCGGGCCTTTTTCGAATATGAGGAAGAGATCGAGTTGCTGCAGTAGTAGCTTCTGCTGCCATTGGCAAAATTTCAGCAGCTGTTGGGGTAGGAAGAGATCGAGCTGCTGTAATAGTTGCTGCTGTTGGCAAAATTTCAGTAGCTGTTGGGGTTGCTTCTGAAGAATTGTTATGCATAATAGCTACTGGAGTTAGCTCACTTTTAGAATCGTTGTCAAATACAACTTGTGTAGGCTGCTGCCTATTCCAATCCTAAGTGTTTTCCTTATCAAAGATAACATCTCGGCTGGTCACAAACTTTTTTGTAAGTGGATTGAACAATATATAAGCCTTGGAACATTCACTTATGCCAAGAAAGACATATTTTTCACCTTTATCATCAAGCTTCTTTCTTTTCGTAACTAGGACATGTTCATAAGCTATGCAACCAAAAATTCTAAAGTGATCTACAGCTGGTTTCTGCCTACTCCAAGCTTCCTCGGGTGTCCTGTTCTAAACAAAAAAAGTAGGACTTTTGTTTAACACATGGATGCTCCAATTGACTGCCTCTGGCCAAAAATTCTTTGGAATGTTTCCTCTTGCTAGCAAACTTCTCACCATGTTGAGGATGGTTCTATTTTTCATCTCTGATACACCATTCTGTTGTGGTGTATAAGGAGTTGTGAGTTCTCTTCGAATGCCATAATTTGCACAAAAAACTTCAAAATCGGTTGAACAATATTCTCCACCACGATCTGTTCGAAGGGTCTTAACAGTCTTTCCTGTTTCATTCTCCACATGAGCCTTAAAGCTTTTGAATACACAAAGAGCTTATGACTTTTGTTGTAAAAAATAAACCCAAGTTTTTTGAGTAAAATCATCAATGAAGGTAATTCAATATTTTTGCTCTTTTCGGTCCACAAATGTCAGAATGTACCAACTCTAGAACATGTTTTGCTCTCCACAACTTTCCTCAAGGGAATTGAGAATGATGTTGTTTGCTAACAACACATTCTTCACAAATTTGAGAAGGAATGTGAATTTTAGGAAGGCCTGTCACCATATCTTTATGTTGAATAGTCTTTAATCTACCAAAATTCAAGTGGTCATAACGAAAATGCCAAAGCCACGAAGAGTCTTTTATTTTAGCCATAAAACAAGGTTGAGATGTTATTATCTTCAATGGAAACAACCTATTTGAACTCATCTGAACAATAGTAATTACTCCTCTTGAAGGATCATATATCTCACATACACCATTTTGAATAGTTATCACATAACCCTTTTCTTGCAATTGACCAGCACTCGATAAATTACTTTTTAAGTCAGGAACACAAAGGACATCAAAAATTATTTCTACAAAACTATTTTTGGTTCTTATCTCAATATCACCTTTTTCCTATTGCATTCACAGTGGAGCAATCACCAAAACTTACTACAGAATGAAAATCATCATCTAAATAAGAAAAAAAAGACTTACATCCACACATGTGATTACTACAGCCCGTATCCATATACCAAACATCAGACTCTGACTTCTAATTAGCTTCAACAACCATCAACAAAGTTTCCACTTCCTTCTTTTAAGCAAAATGCGATTGCTCTCCCTTTTCTCTGTCATTAGGCAGCCTAACATAACATTCAGAACAATAATATCCAAAATTATGGCATCTAAAACATTTAACCTTGGATTTGTCAAAGTGTTGAACCCGTCCTCTGCTTCTGCATTGACATTGATCATCAACAGCCTTAAAATATTGTCTGCTACCATCTTTATTGCCTCTACCTCCCTTTTCTCTACCTCTACCTTTAACCCTTCCTCTAGAATTTGAGAACTAAGTAAAGGTAAAAGCTTTTAGAGCTTGCTCATCTGTATTTGAACTTCGGTTCATCTTTTGTTCATAGACTAGTAAAGAGCTCTGCAATTCATCAATAAAGAGTGCATCTATGTCTTTGGATTTTTCAATTGAATAGAAAACATAATCAAATTTTGGTGCAAAAGAACACAATATTTTTTCAACAATGACACCATCATCTATCTTCTCACCATGAAATCACATTTTGTTGCTTATCTCCATAGTCCTGGCATAATAGTTGGTGACATATTCTCCAACTTTGATTTGTAGGGTCTCAAAATCTCGTCTCAAGTCTTGAAGCTGTACACGCTTTACTCTAGTAGAGCCTTGATATTTTTTCTTCATGGAGTCCCAAATATCCTTGGAAGTTTCTTTACTAAGAATTGTTTCCAAGATGGGACGATCAATTGCTTGAAAAAGGTAATTTTTTGCCTTCAAATCTTTAAGCTTTCTCCCTTCCAACTCTGTTTTCTGGGCATCTATCAAGACTGCAGTTGTTGTTGGTTCTTCAATTCTAGATTCAATAATCAACCACTATGCTTTTGATCGAAGGAAGTTCTCCATTAGCATACTCCAATGGTTATAGTGACCATCAAAACATGGGATCGCTGCTTGCACAATATTTGAATCTAAGGCCATCGTTAACTACTAAAGATTAAATATGAAGAGGAGAGAAAAAAAACTACTGCTATTTTGGATTATTTTGGAGACTTACTATTTCGGAACTTTTTTTTCTCTTGCTTTTATCTCATTTACCACGCTTTAATACCATTGTTACTATGTTGAAAAACAAAAGAGAAAAAGCAATTTGAATTATGAAAAAACAAAAATATTATTGATAAAGAAAAGGCCTATATATAGGCTTTACATCACAGCATTCCTTAACCACTACTCCTATAAAATAGGATAACAAGGACCACTTACTATAGCCATTAATCCCTTAATCCCTAAAGACACTAGGGATTAAGGACAATACAAAGTTATCATAAATAATAATAATAAATCTTAACACTCCCTCGTATTGTTAACTTAAACATCCAAGGTTTCTATTAGTTTTGTAGGAGAGCAAAAGCAAACTAAAACCAGACACACCAGCCCATTAAGCAGCTTTGAAAAGCGCAAATCCATCCAAAGTTTTCATGACTTTGTCAGCTCTACGAATACATCTAAGAGCATCTCCAATGGAGAAGCTAAATGGATAGCTAAAAATAAAAAATTAATATTTTAGCTTTTCTTTGCTTGTTTTGCACACTCCAAGGGAAAAGCGAAACAAAATGCTAAAATGCATTTTCTTTCCCACAAATGCTATTCCTACATATCTCTCCAAAGAGCCAAAACCAACAAAGTGGAGACACTAAAAAAATAAACCAATGAAATATAGCTATGTGAAAAAAAAAATAACATCAAACTTATTGAGAAATAATAAAACACTTGTTTCTTCTACTCCAATATAAATGGCTCTTCAAATAGCTTTTTTCCATTGAAATAGATATAGTAAAAAAAGTTATATTTATACAATGTTATTTTATTAATTTAGCTTTTTAAAATAGCATTTTGCATACAATCCCCTGAAGGATTCAGTCTTAAACTTTGATCAATCCAAACTCTATTAGCAAAGGACAAGATTGAACCGGTTGATCTGGCACGTTTGTTTCTAGTTTTCTCTGGAAATACAAAAAAAAAAAAACGTTGGCTAGTTAATAAAGTATTTTCAATATTGAAAGTTCTTTATAGGTTAGCTGCTGCATAGAAACTTTACCTTCCCAATAAGGTTGTAATCTGTGATGAAAACTGATTGACTTCCCCGACACTTTCTGATCCGAGAAAAGAAAAAGCTGCTCTAGAGTCTTCCTTCCTGATCGAACAGCAAGAAGGCTCAACATTACATGGAGTGACAATGTTGAGGACACAAAGTTGGAACCTTTTTCAATCAGTTCTAGCAGGACTTTGTTTGTCATTAACAGACTGAAGTCTGTGTTGATACTGGTACTGGTGTTTCTCCCTGGAGATCCCATTGCAGCTCCTTAATCATGTTTCTTATGTTTAACTTGGTGAAGTTT
>Ga0325401_1005972_pt1 | contig 11736 bp, 10 predicted proteins | sample PopdelMetagenome_FD_205666 | JGI IMG/M metagenome (GOLD analysis project Ga0325401, IMG submission 205666) | Populus deltoides microbial communities from Bellville, Georgia, United States - Xylem-PdKOR-R2 | ecosystem: Host-associated > Plants > Phyllosphere > Stem > Wood/Secondary xylem | place...
TATAAATTTATTTGATTGTTTCTTCATTATTTTTAATCTAATTATTATTTTTTTATTTATTATATATGGATTTAAACTTTATTTGTACTAGAAATAACCTCTTAAGATTTTTTAATGATATCAAATTATAATGTAATAAAAAATATTAGATAATCTTTTTATTTTTGTTATAGCATATCAATTTTTTTTCTACTAAATTTATCTCTTTATTTATCATTTATTTTGCTTTGAATATTAATTTTATTACTTTTTTTAATATATTCTCAATGATTAAAAACAAAAGAAAAAAGCCATGTGAATATTTGATGAAGGGGCCTACCATTAGCCAATCTTTTCTGAATATGTTGCCTTGACTTGGTGGTGTACGGCTGTTTCTTTTAATGCATTTGATATAGAATCATCAACCTTGAGCTAAGCCATGTGAACCCTTCTAGCCATGGGTCCTCCCTCTGAGAAAAGTAACAGCCGAATCTGCTGAGCATGCACTCCCATCGGCCATCGGCCTCTTTACTGGGAAAGTAGTTGATGGGAAATTTGGTACCAAACTCAACACGAAAAATTTAGTCTGGCAAAACTTTGTTTGCATCACAACCCGAGAGCGCTAACCCTCTTTGCTACAAGAAAAATTAATTAGTTTAAGAATATAATTACAATTTTTTTGCTAAAAACTCAATCTCAAAAGCCCGTGTACACCTTCTCTCTCAGTCCTTGTGTTTTTTCACGCCCCTAAACTATTCATCTTCTCACCTATTTATAATGATCAAAATATTTAATAGATAAAGAAAGAATAAATTTGATGAGCAAGTGTACAAAGCTTGGAGTCTACTCCAGTACTCTTCTTTAATCCTCACTCCATTTACTTGCCTATTATTTCAAGGAAAAAGGCTAAGCCAAATCCCCAACAAATCTCACCTTGGCAAGTTTTCAACCTCTTGGATGATTTATTAACTGCGAGCTCCTGTAAATAGTAAATACCACAAAACAGAAATAGAAATAACCATTGATCTTGAATTTTACCATTTACACATGACCTAAATCAACAAACAATCCTAAACTCTACCAATGCTCATGTGCAAGTGTCTTGAGTTAACTTTACCCATTAACTTCAAAAGGGATACTTGAATTCATTCTCTCCCATAGCATGGACATTTTCCTCACACTTGTCTCAATCCCAAGAAAGTATAATTCCTTGCTATTTCTTTACTATACTAATCATGAAAGAGACTCGTCTCCATTCCCAGCCACTCGTCCAGTTTATTGTCTTTCCAATCAGGTGATATAAATTGTCATACTTTTCTCCTTTCATCATGATTAATTGTGTCATCATGTGTGACTTTCAGGATTCTTCATGCAGCAAAATAGCATTATCGAACTGACTCAATAATATTAGATTCGTCCTCTTTTTCAGTGAAAAACCTTGCTTGATATTGTGATCGAATTAATTTCATAGGTAACATCGAATGCCTTTATCCTCTTTACTTGGACTCAGACATTGTTAGAGAGTATATATATCATTAAAATCTTGATATGAATAATATTCACAAAGCCAACCATGCCACTAAAGGGTTTTTAGTTCATTTCAATCATATTACAATTATGACTTGAGATTTCTGTTTAATGGTTTAGGTTTTAGACCGTGGAGAGAGTGGAAATCTAAAACAGAAGGCGGGTGACTTCCTGTAAGACCGTTGGAACTAGACAAGTACTACAACGCATAGCAATGTATAAAACCCTATCTTCAATATATAACACAGAGGGATCTTCATGTGCTTAATTTCCAGGCAAGTTCAATTCCCAAGATTCATGTTTTAATTCATCCTTTCCTTGCTCTTTTTCATCATGACAGCATGGAACCTTAAGCCATCGAATTGGCCTTACGTTGTTCAAGGCCAACTACCCATGTGAAGTCATGTGCTGTTCTTAGATATTCTTTAAACAAACCACAAATCTTTATGATCAAAAAGGGAATTGAAAACCAAGGGTTCAGTGTGAATATTTAGTAAGGTGCTTATATAAATGGCGCATAAAGAGGGAGATTTCCTTAATTTGTCAGCCAATCATTGCACGTTCCAACTGAGAATCGTTGCCCTAAGTACAAAAATAGCAATATATATACATAGCATAGGATATACCTCGCCGGACCTTATCATTAGAGCTTCTACATGAAGAAATATATAGGATCCTTTAGATATGGAATTCACGTACGTTATCCTAGCCTAAAACAAAATAATAAATAAATAAAAAGGTATATTTTTTGGTTTTGATAAGTATACTATATACTTACAAATGAAAAGGGAAATAAACTTGAGGGAACTCCAGGGATTTAGTAGTTACTCATTAATTGGTAATGTTTCAAGATTTGAGTGGTTAGAGACTACATAACTAGCCAGATTTTTTATAGATATTTTGAAATAAAAAGCATTAATCACTCTCAAATTCAAATCAATTGGTTCAATTAAAGATCAAGTTTCTTTTTTTTTTTAAAAGAAGCTGATAGTATTAAATAAGACATAACTGTGTTATGCAATCACATTACACATAATAAAAATTCGCTGAACTAACTAGCTAAATATATAAACATAATCTTCAAATCAATTAAGATCTTTCCACCATCTTTTCCCTTCATAGTAACCAAAACATTGCCCCAAAATATCACAAGCTGCAGAAGCTAAGCATATTACCGGCAGATTATCTAGGAGGGTCAAAGCCAATCAACAAAATCAGATATTCTGTGCACTCCTTGTTTAGCGAGGTGATCTGCCATGTGATTACTTTCCCGGTAAAAATGAGTGTAGGTGATTGAATCAAAACATGAAGCTAGCCTCTTAGCTGAAGAGAAGAGTTTATGATGAATCCAAGGCCTATTATTAGGATTATTCATCCAGCTAATAACATTGGCAGAATCAAATTCAATAATAATATGTTTATGATGTAGGAAGCAATTAGAGGCTGATAATTCGATAGCTTTGATTACCGTTCTCAGCTCAACTACATTGGAGTCTAAGATCCCAACCGACAAAGAAAAAATACCTAGAAGTATTCCATGGTGATTCCGCAAAACACCACCTATTCCAGAGGGGCCAGGTTTTCTGCTAGAGGATCCGTCAACATTCCATTTGAATCTATTAGTCATAGGGGGAGACCACATAACACCAGTCCTTAAAGTTTGAGAATTAGTCCATCGAATCAGACCTTCGGCGAATCTTAGCAAATCTGAAGAGGAGTGGGGAAAATCCGGTTCTATAGCTTTTAACCATAAGTAAAGCCGAGTAACAATAAGGAAGAACAGAGTATCATAGTCTGGGATCTTCTGCTTAAATATCACATCATTGCGAAGAAGCCATATAGACCATGCCACAGAGAAAAACAACATCACCCATGCTTTTTTCTGAAATTTACCATAAACCAAAGAGTCCCACTGAGAGAAGAGGTTTGCCAAGTTCCTTGGACAACACCAAGCTAAGCCCCACTAGTTGATGATTTTGGACCAAATAAGCCAATGCTTGTAGCAACGGATAAAAAGGTGATCGACCATTTCTTCCTCAACTAGGCAGATATGACAATTTGCAGCTGAGGTATCCAAGATGCCTCTTCTAACTAACATGTTACGGGTGTTGATTTTGTTGATAATAGCCATCCAGCAAAAAACCTTTACTTTAGGGGGGACGATACCTCTCCAAATCCCCCTAAAGGAGAAGACATTGTTCAATGAAGGATTGGGATTAAAAGCCCATAGAGAGATTTAACTGAGAATCTTCCTGTGTTATTGACTTTCCAGACAAACCTATCCTCTGTTTCTTTGTCCAATTGCACCCTTGACAGAATAGCATACATTTTAGCAAGAAGTCCAGTATTCCTGCCTCTCAAAACTCTGTTCCAGGAGAAAACCTAGCACCATGCAAGACCGTCCCACATTCCCATCTTGTCTAGGCTGGCTTCTTTATTGTTGGATAACTGAAACAGTGTAGGAAACTTCTCTGCCAAGCTGCCATTATCTGTCCAGTCATCAAGCCAAAACTTAATCCTTTTTCCATTGCCAACCAGCATCACAGTGTGATTATTCATAATATTCTGCAATCTAGTATCTTTGCCACAGTGATTAACAAGCTGAGACCATGTGCTTCCAGCACCTGAGATATGATCCTGCGATATAAGGTTGGAGTATTTAGTATTGTAAATGCTTTTAATCACATCCTTTCACATACTTAACTCCTCAGAGCCATACCTCCATAGTCATTTGAACAATAAAGTTTTATTTTTATTTTGCATAGATCTAATTCCAAGTCCACCAGCACTTTTTGGCAACGAAACAGTTGACCAGCCAATTAAAGATCAAGTTCAAAGCGTAATTCAATACTTTCTGCCTTACTCGATTACTAAAAAGAAAAAAACTTTTCACCTTCTCAACCGAGCTATCCAGTTTCAGGTGGCTGCCGCTGGTTTTTTTTGGGATGGATAAAATGTTATGGCCCATGGATGGGGCCGGACCACCATATTGCGGAGGTGGATGAGGTTTATGGAGAGTGTTTCAGCCAATTTCTTGAGCAAAGCAGATGAATCGTTCGTTGAGTTGGGTCCCGTGGTAACTCAAGAACCTAGCTGCTTGTCAAGAAGGACGTAATCGCTTGAAGTTGCCCGACCCATTTTTCATTTGTGTTCCCTCATCGCCATCGGTGCATCGATCTGTCACTTCACCTTGGCCTCAATCATAGAGATATTTATATTGAGATGTCATCATTAGCATATTCAAGACCACTCGAAAAGGTGGGCGATTTCTGGACTTAAATAGTAGAGACCATTGATGAGTGGCTCTTTGCCTTCGAGAATAAGAATCATAGTGGTATTAGATGCATGCACATAAATATACCAGTGTACAGCTGCCTGTTTTGAAGAATTAACAGTGAGTGACGCCAGGCTTGGACCAAGATGTGTGTCTCGATATTTAGGTCTCCATGAATCAAGTGGTATCTGTGGATCAATAAGACAGAGAAACTCAAAAGAAGCTGTCGAGCTTATCCTTATTGAGCTTAAACCCATCAGCCAAGTGGTGTGTGAAGTGTCCCTTTTGGAAGAAATCCATGCACCCATTTCTCATCTCTATAAATACAACTACTTCATTTGACCCTTCCAAAACTCCCAAGCTACTTCACTTCCAAATTCTCCCCTTCACTCCCAGAACCAATTCTATTCAAATCATACATTTCCTGACATGGGTATCCTTAGTTTTCCTTCTGTGGCTCATAATGCCAAGAAAATCCTCAAACATCAGTCTCTTCTTGGTAGAAATCACTCAAATCTTCCGAAAGGGCACGTTGCAGTGTATGTTGGAGAATTCCAAAAGAAGCGGTTTGTGGTCCCAATTTCATATATTAATCATCCTTCTTTCCTAGCCTTGCTTAATCAATCCGAGGAAGAATTTGGCTTCAATCATTCAATGGGTGGTCTTACAATTCCTTGCAAAGAAGATGCCTTCATTGATCTCACTTCTCGGCTACACGACTCGTGAACAAAACCAAGAATGAAACGAAGAAGTTCTCAACAATTTTGATAGGGCATTCTTTTCTTAATTAGTTCATTTTCTTGGACACCAGAATCTTAATAGAAACTGGCTCCTGCGTAGGTTTTTTTGTCTATCTATTTTTCGGTTTTGTCATTGAAATGATGTACGTATTATTAATTGGTTCTTATAATTTCTCTGGTTAAATAATAATAATTAAAAACATATATGAACTCTTGGCTTCTCAAAAATCTCTCAATGAATGACAGGCTAGATGTAGAGTTTCGTATTGCAGTAGCTAGTCAGGTGCTTCTTTGTCCCCGCATGCAGTCACATGAGCATGCGAGTTGTAAGAAAGGCCAAGTCAACCAATCCCATCATCCTTTGAGAATGGAGATACAGATTCCCCCCAGCAAGAAGTCGTTTCAAAGAAATTTGTCCAGCTAAAACATGGAAGATGGAAACCTTTCCAGAGCCCACAAAAACAATCAAATTCCTAGTTTCTTACCTACATGTAAATGATGGGTTCTAAGCTGAGCAAACTGTTGGTAGCATCATCCATTGCATAAATTATAGACAGAAACATCAAATTTTCATGGTAGATATGAAAATGCATGGAGAAATGCAGACCAAGTTAAGTTTGAGGTGAGTATATATGGCAGCATCGGTTGTTGCTGAATGCCTTGGCAGGAAACTTGCAATTACATGACTAATGTAAGAAATTTAGACCATGACAACTTCTAATTTCTGCACAAGATATATCAGTAAGATTGCAAATTCCTTGCGCATGTTCTGATTTTAGTTAAAATCTATGATAAAATAAGGCAGTGGATTTTCTTGCAACTTAGATTAATTTAAGCCCTAGCTCAGGTCTATTGCATCTAGGGCAGTTGTTTTGGACTTGTTAAATGGCTATGCGTTGCAATTGCGAACACCTGTAATAAACACTCAGGGCTCGGGGCTTTATGCCAGCTATCTTGTGATCAATTGTATGCCTTACCAACCTGCTAACTCCGCACAAATTTTATACCAGTGCTGTTAAAATTGTCCTCTGACGAGCCATGCAACTAAGGTCACTGTCTGCTCCCATCGGGACATATCAGTGCAACCGAAAGTCCAAAGTTAAAAGGCCAAGGAATCAACATGGTCCAGGTGTTAATTCTAGCCAGACATAACATTCCCTGCTGTTCAACTTGTCCTGAATTAAGAAATGAGAGTGTGCTGATGCAGCACCAGAGAAATGGACAATAATTATGTCTCGATTCAAGACCCATAATCTTGAGCATGACGGCATCTAGCTGTAGCATGGATATTATAGCGACTACTGCTATAATCTCGGCAACCATTGAGCAATGTGCATGCCCATTATCTCATTCTATCCTGGCAGATAAATTTAGGCTCGGCCGCACAAGGCTAAACACAGCTGAGACGCTAAATCTCAAAATGTTAAACCACATGATTAGTTGATTGTGGCTATGTTGGGGCCATTTCGATGACTTTACAGACTTCAATGCCATACTGGCCAAACTGGAGAGGTTGGTTTATAGTCCCTCCTCATTAAGGCCAAGTTTGTTCAGTTTGGCATTTAAGTCTCTGAAGTCTTCACAAGAATTTCACAGCCCATTATTACGTACGGTTCGAATTTCAAAACCATTGAAAAAAATCCCCATAGATTGATTAACCTCGGTATGAATATCCCATGTTTGATTAAAAAAAAAAAAATTAGTTAAAGATATCATAATTTGATGTACCCGGTCTGCCTCACCATGATGACCTAGAAGATATTATATTCAAAACTAATATCAAGAGGAAAAAAATAAACAAAACATTATAATTTTAATAAAAAAAAATATTTGATCCGATGGATTAAGGGTGGAACTAATAATCGGGTCTCACAACTATAAGACATAGAAAGTTTATCTTAACATGGACAGAATTTCAGGTTACGTAAAAATTAAGAAAACAAAGACGCGGAGCCGATTAGGCTGACAAGTCGACGTCTATCAAGGACGGGCCCACCAAAGTGTAATAAAGGACGGTGAGAGGCAAAGACTTGTAGGTGTTTGGTGGGTCTGCTATCTAACCTTTTATTTTAGAGGCTCCCTAACCGCCCCACGTGTCCTATCCACACAAAGGATTAGTGGTCACCAGCCACTCTCTTGGTTTAAGGGCCTGATTAGTTCTGTCTCCAAATGTGTTTAAGCCTACTGATTATGCTTAAGGGGATTTAGTTAACGTTAATTCGAAGAGACTTGTCATGTTCCTCGAACCCAAGTTTCTATTAAAAAAATTATTGAGTGAGATAGAGCTCAATTATGTTTGTTTTTTTTATCAATTTAATCCCTAGCTTCTGTTTGTATATTCTAAAAAGAAATACGTCCATATATTTTTTTAAGTTCTTATATTTTAAAAAAATAAAATTAGTAATAAATTTTAATATTTTTAACAACTGCTAGCATCCTCCTACGTCCGACCTTTAAGTTTTCTTAATTCTTTCTTGGGCCGACGTCGTACACTAGAAAATGCTTCTTGAAAAGGAAAAGGAAACGTGCCGTAAATGAGCCACACTCTCTCGCAAAGCAGAAAAGCCACTCTGACGATCCAATTCTCTCACATATTTAAAGGCTAAGGACCCAAGAAGCAGAGAAAGCAGCAAAGGGAGACTCACCTAGAGCACACCTTCACTTTAGCTCGTGTGTGATTCACGAGATACACACACAAAAACAAAGCCAAAGAACTCACAGGAAAGGAAGAAGAGAAAGGAAAAGGGTTGAGAGAATTAATGGAGAAGAGTAAGGGTAGCAGTAGCGGTAGCACAAGCACAGAAAAGATAAAGACAAGTGGGGGAAATGGACAGGTTTTAGACGGTTCAGATATAATGGAGTTGGTTGGGAATGAAGAGGTGTTTAGCAGTTTTGTGGATCATAAGTTCCAAGAGCTGGATAGGGATAGAGATGGTAAGCTCTCTTTGAAAGAACTTGAACCTGCCGTTGCTGATATCGGCGCTGCCCTAGGCTTGCCTGCTCAGGGTTCTTCTCCTGATTCTGATCATATCTACACCGAGGTTAGTAATATTTCATCGCTCTCTTTACTTTGATTCCTTGTTTTCGTCCTTTTCCCCCCCTCTTCAACGAGGTCTCGTTCTTTGAATATAGACACAAGTTAATCAATCATAGGTTTTATTTTTTTTCCTTTTTTTATTAATCAAATTAAGGACACAATTATTCCTAGCTGCCACAATCTATCTGCATTAACATGGTTCAAGAATCAATCTAGATATACCCTCAAAAAAAAAAAAAACATAAACGTTTTCACTGCGCTTTGAAAACCTAATTCTACCTTTGGTTTTGTAGCCTTCTGCTGGCTATAAAATCAAGTTATTCATTAAATTTATTTTCTCTTTAAAAGATCTCAAATTTAAATTTATATATGTATATACAAAGAAATATTCTAGAAATAATCAGAATTTTGTATTTTGCTAGCTAGCTTGAAGCCAATGTAGGAGATGGGTGTGTTACGTATGATTTGACTTTATACACCCCCTCATTACGTCTTAAGTTGTATTTTTAATTGCACTAGAACTCCTTTAACTTCAACAACAACCTAAAAATGTCTCATTGCTTTCATCATTCTTTCGTAAGTTTTAATTAAGTTAATTGCTCCCAAACTTTTTCCGGATTCGTTGTTTAATTATAACATTGATGATCTAATAAACTTTCAGGTTTTAACAGCGAAATTACTAAATTCTCCATCTTTAGCTTCCCTCGAGAAACACCTAAACTGTTTTTCAGTTTGGTCGGTGGTGTGGGTTAATTAGCTTTTCAGTTCGCCTTTAGTACTTTTCCCACTTGACCTCTATCATTCTTTTCCCTCTTCTTTTTATCATTACATGTTGGAGAGGAATCTGCAGATGAATGTTGTGCAAACTACATGAACATTTTCCTTTCTTTAGTGTGTATTAGATTGATTTCTATGAGTAATAAAAAGATGATTAATTTGTTAGCTAAATGATTTCATAATACTTCCAAACTTGAGGGTAATTAAGTAAAACAAAACTTATTAGGGTTGGTGTGTATGTAATATTATTAATTAGAAGTTAAAAAATTATATACAAGGAGATTTCTTTGCTTGATTGAAGGCGAAAAAAAAAACAGTGCAAATACCCCGTGAAAAAATCGAGAGTTGGAATACTGTCAATTGGAAAAAAAAAATTGATATTTATAGTGTGTGTTTGATATATATTGTAGTGCAGAATAATTTTTACATGAAAATACTACAGAATAATTTTTTTATGTTTTACATTATTACATTAAAATTATTAAAAAATTAAAAATATATTAATTTAATATTTATTTATTCAAGATAAAATATATTTTTAAAAAACATTAAGAACCAGAAATTACTTTACTCCAACCAACGTCTTAGCTAATTGACGAATTTAGAAATACATATTTTTATTTTTTTTCAGTTTTTTATATGTGACCTAGTATGATTCTTTTTGTTTGTCGGCCTGCTTAGATTTAAAAAGGCAGTGCTTTAGTGTGGACATGACCAAAAATAGGAGTGTATAACCAAATGCTCGTAACATCGTAATTAATTTGTGTAACCAACAGCTCCATTGATGAAATCATGAATGTAGGCTCTACATGATATTTTAACCTGTGATTGAGTGCATGGTAAATGTGGGAGCAGTAAAATATCGTCTCATGCCCACAAGAACATGCATGTAGAATTGTCTAGCTAGGACCACCAACGCAATAAATTGTGATTTGTCTCTTTCTAAGAATCCAAACGGGTTAGAGAAGTTAGGAGTAGGAAAAACTTGTAATAATGTTGCATCAAATATCATGCTTGTTACAGCAATTTCTTCTTAAAACTATAAAACTCTTGTAGTAATAATAATTATTATTATTAATTCATCTCTCTTTAATTCTCTCTATTCATAGTTTTATAAAAAAAAAACAAAAACAAAAAAACATGCATGTTATTGTAGGTTCTAAATGAATTCACACATGGCAAGCAAGAGAGAGTGAGCAAGACTGAGTTCAAAGAAGTTCTATCAGATTTTCTTCTAGGCATGGCTTCTGGTTTGAAGCGAGACCCCATAGTGATCCTCCGTATTGATGGAGAAGACCTCTTAGAGTTCATCAATGGACCAGATTATGAAGCAGAAATGGTGCTCTTGTTTTCACAGTTAGAATCACCTGATGGATCACTCCATAACCACATTGTCAAAGTTTTGGAACAACTTACAGTAGATCAAGGGATGCCCCCGTCTTCAGATTCTTGGGTAAGTAATGGAATTTTATACCATGAAATTAATTCAATGTTGTAACATTAGTTAATATGGGGTTTTAGTACAAATTGTGGAGTTATTTTCTCATGTTCGTAGGTAATGAGCAACATTGTGGAACCAGCTTTACAATCTTGTACTGGACAAGATCATGACAAGCCGCTTTCTCAAGAGACATTCCTGGCGGAGTTCAGGAAAGTGGCAGAGAGTGTAGCTCAACATCTCAAAGAGCAGCCTGTGATTGTTGCACACTGTGAAAACACCTTTGATGGAAGTGGAATTAGGAGACTCTTATCCAACAAATTTGAATTAGACAAGGTTTGGATCTTACTATATAACCTCTCTTTTTTTTCCATCATACTAATAAACATTAATTTCATATTTTATTGAGAAAGATTATCATAACTATTTTATCTACGATTCATTATGGGCTTGTCAGACACTAAACACAGCAACGGAGAATGCCCCAAAGGATCGCAATGGGAAAATATCTAACGAGTATTTGCGTGTGGCACTAGATGCGGTCGCTCCGTCAGCTGGCCTGCCTCCAATCGGTGCGATCCAAGAGGTAGCAAAAAGCCAGCCATTAATAATTCACAATTAAGCTTTGCTACTCTGGTCTGAAATAGGATTAAAATGTCAATTACTTTTTAACTTCAATGTTTCAGATGGACGAGGTTATAGGGGAAGTGTTTAAGATGATGAATGCAGATGATGGGAAACTGGTTAAAGAGGATGAGTTTAAGAAGATGTTGACTGAAATCATGGGAAGCATAATGTTGCAGTTAGAGAGCAACCCCGTCTCGATTTCTTCAAATTCTGTTGTCCATGAGCCCCTCGCTTCCTCCACTACACTTTTGCAGCCATCTTCCTAGTTACAAAAATCGAATCACAAAATCTAAGTTCTTGTTTTAAGCATATCGAGGAAAATATATATATTTATATA
>Ga0325401_1005975_pt1 | contig 11734 bp, 9 predicted proteins | sample PopdelMetagenome_FD_205666 | JGI IMG/M metagenome (GOLD analysis project Ga0325401, IMG submission 205666) | Populus deltoides microbial communities from Bellville, Georgia, United States - Xylem-PdKOR-R2 | ecosystem: Host-associated > Plants > Phyllosphere > Stem > Wood/Secondary xylem | place...
AATGAAATATCTATTTATATAAATAATAAAATATTTTAAAAAAGTAATGGGGTGAGGATAATTATCTAAATTTATATTAATAATGCCTAAATAATTAATTATATAATCAACAAATTTTAATGTATCCCATAAACAACTAGTGATGATTGTAATTTACAAAAGGAGAAAACATTATATGCTATTACGGATGTGAGTTATTATAATTTTTATTTATTTAATTTATGAATTACTTAAAAAAATTAATTAAAGTCTTAGACAAAACAAAAGACAATCTACCTTCATCACATGTGATCATATATGGTCATGCAAAAACATCACCACATGAATAAAACCTATATACCTCTTTTTTAATATTAATTATTTGAATAAAAAAAATCTAATGTCAATTTAGATATTATTTTTTTTAGTTTAATTATTAGAGGATTGCATGAAAAATAATAACTTCAAATTCTTAATTATGTTACTTAATTAAGCATAGAACTAAAAAATTTAAATATTATTAACTATATTGGTGAATTTTTATAAATCATATTATAAAATGTATTCTAAATATAAATATAATTTTGCAAAAAACTTCTATAGTCATAAGATCAAACTAAAATCTTAAAAAAGGAGCATGGTTAAACAAATTGCATAAACAATATTTAAACTAGATTGTGAATAATACTTATTTGTTGAAGCCTTTAAAATTTAAATTAGATGAAAATTTGTTATTTTTAATAATCAATTATTTATCTTTAAGGTTTTTTTTTAATGCAAATAAAATAATTAAAATCACCCACCAAAATCCAATAACAACACTTTAATTACAAGGGTTATTTATTATTTATTTTAATTTATCCACATACTCAACTACACTATGTATAATTAAGTCTAGCCCTTCATTTGTTATTTAGCCATAGAACTATTATTTAAGTAATTGAATTTTTTTTAAAATTATTAGTAATCGTCCTTTTTTTTTGTTTTTTTAAAAACTTTTTAAATACTTAGTTTCGAGAGCGAAGAGAGAAAATAATTAACAAATAGAAAAAAAAAAGAAAAAGAAATTGGCTTTTTATATTTTAACAAAAAAAAAGGTTAATATTGGTATCAACAAGTGCATATTTTGCTAAGAGGTATCTCGTTAAGATATATATATTTTTTAAATTTTATCATTCTAGAAGAGAAGATTGAGACTGTGATTTTTTTAATCAATTTAATTTTTGTTTTTTAACCATTTAAAAAGTATTTTAAAGTTGAAAATATATTTAATTAGGTTCTTAATATATTTATTTTGTGTTTTAAGATAAAAAAATGATTAAAAATATGTTTTGGGTTCTAAAAATACAAACTCGGACTTGCCAGCCATCTTTAATGGCTAGAATATGTGTTATATGCTTTAATTTTTAAAAAAATTACAGCAAATAATGTTTTTTTAATAAAATAATAAAGCAAGAAAGCCAAGCACATGGGCATGGCCTTCAACACATGTTTGTGTTGGAACTTCTTTGTATTGCGCCAATGCTCATTCTTCAAGGCTTATAACCTTGATATTTTTTTATATTTTCCTGTAGTTTCTTTTTAATTTATTTTTTTTTAGATTTTAAATTTTAAATTTAATTTTTTATTATAAACTTTTTGCATAATACTCTTAGATTAATTATTCTTTTCCCCTTCAATTTCATATAAAATATCTAGAAATAATTTTTAATTGAAACTTGCTTTCAAGTTTTTAATAAGTTTTTACATAAAAACCAATGCTTCCCATGGAAAAATACATACATGTTCTTTTGCAAAAAGAAAAAAAAAAAAGTTCATGAATAAGAAAATTAGGTTTTTGATTAAAAATTTATATTTTCTCCTCAAATCATAATAGTTTTTGTGAATTGTTTTCATGATTGCTATTACTTTTAGAATCACAATTCACAGAACTGACTTGTTTGCTGGGAAAAAGAAAAGAAAAAATAAAAACTTCAATTAGTTCTATCGAAATTTTCTCATTAAATTCCAAAGAACAGTATGATCTTGAACTGTTTGCACATCATCAATCTTATTCATGCCACGAAATAATAAGCAAAGGAAAAGGAGATCATAATAGCGCTTCCCTCTAAACTCTTCCATGTCATTCCTGTAAATCCTTCATAATTGATGTCTTGCTCTTGCATCTTTTTACTTAATTTTCACACTGTCTGTCCTCGAGTTCAGAAAAAAAAAAAGCTGCTGGGATTGAATCATGACCTTGTAGGCTGGCTGGATCTTCTCCAGAAACAACTTCACTCCCTGGCAACATCATCTCCTTGCTCTCAGTTGGTAACCCTACTTCGGAAGCTTCATCGACAGTCTCTGAAAGCAGAAGGTGTGGTAAGATGGTTTCCTGATCGAAATGAAATCTATCATAAGCTGCATTTCCAGATTCAACATCTTCCATGTTTCCAAAAACATCGGTCAGGCATGCTGTACCGTTATTAATAGGACAACCCTTGTCTTTCGAGAGATCTGGGGACTGTCCAGCATGGTTCAACTCTGCATTCAAATTCGCGTTTCCCTTGCCAATGGAGACTTCTGATGCGCCTGTGGTCGCTGCATTCTCCACCAACATTAGAGAATCCTCTGAAAAATGTGTGCCATCATCATTTACAGTTTCACTTGCATGCTCAGAATGGTTTTCAGGTGGTTCCTCTACAGGGATCCCTACAAGCTCATCATCTGAAGGTGATTCTGTTTCCTCAATCTTCACCAGCCTTTCAATCGCTTCAATTGCCGCTTTCGTAATCCATCCATCATCAGCATCTCTGCAGAACAGTTGTTTAATTTTATACTTAGGGAAGCTGACAAATTTCAAGTTGCAGAGATATATGTGGGCCTACTGGTAGTTGCCATTAATGAGAAGTATGGTTACAAATTACTCCTCCACACGGTAAAGCTTCTTCCCATCATACTAAACAAGTAATATGAAATTTGAAGATTTTTGAAAAAACTTGAAGCCAAGCATGTCCTTGTTTTAGAGTCTTTCAAACTGCTAGGACACATTTGTAAACACACATATGGTAGGATGCCTAATTGAATCATGATGTGACGTCTAGAATTGCCTGAGAGATACTAACCTTTTCATTTTATTTTTATGAATGACCTTACAGATGGAACTAATCTTCCATTATGAACCAAAATCTAATAATTATGCAATATTAAAAAAAAATAGCAGGCCTGTTTTCTTCTTTCTTTCTTTTTTTCAAATCATTTGATAAAATGGGCCAGGAGATTTCTTGCTTCTATGAAACAGTAGACAGAAAAATTATCACTCTTTCAGATGCAGCCATTAGATTTTCTCCAGTATTTTTTCAATGCATCCTACACGGCAGCTTACTGTTTTGTTTTGTTTTTTTAATTTCTACTATTACTGTTTGTAGGGGATTCCAACCAGTGATGTTCTGATAGTTGCCCATTGAAAGCTAAGTACACTGACACAATATTGAACGTGGTTCGGCAAACCGCCTACATCCACGGGAGGAGTCCATATTATTAGAGATAGATCGAGAAAGGATTACAACACGCATGGAGGAGGAGGATCACTTCCTCTCTCGACTCTTATTGCTTACACACTGTTGCACAAGGCAGCAGGGTTGTTGCCCTTGGCAGCCACTCCTTTTTCTCTCTTCCTCTCTTCTCTTCACACTCTCTCTCGTTTTGCTCTCTAAGTTATGCCTCTATTTATAGGCATGAACGGTGAGACAACTTGGCCATAAATTATGGCATTAATGGTGGCAGCACATGGGTTGCACCAATTTATCAATGGTTGGTGCAACTTGTTTGACAATACCCATCTACCATTGTAGCCTTTTCACAATAGTATCCCTCCTTTTCTAGAGTAGGCTGCAAATGCTTCTTTCATGATTGCTGCACATTAATGGCAACAATCCTAACAATCACCCCCTTTGCCATTCATGTGGGCAATTGTCATCTTGCTTCTTCAGCACAAGCTTGCATCCTGCAGCTCTTCCAAGCTTGCCATTCCGAGAGTGTCCTTGACCAAGTTTACAAGTACTTGCCAAACCTTTCACTCATTAGAGTCATCCAAGCACCCCTTTGCTCACTCCAAAGGGTCACTTCAACCAGATGGTTTGTCACATCTCATCTAAAAAGTGTTAACGCTTGTCTCTAGAACACAATGCATTCCCCTTTGAGCATACCAACCATGCTAGGTCTGGAATAATTTATCAAGCCTTACACCAAGGCTTACAACACCCCTTCAAACGGAAATATCCAAGTGCAACAGTCATTGAGTATTTCAATGTGATCAAGCTCACCACTCTTTTAAGAGCCTACTCATCCCGGAGTTGCGTCTACCCTCTGTTCCATTCTAGGAACCACGCCTTACTTCTCCGCGAGTCTCTCGCTTTTAGTCCTAATAGTCCAGGTAACTCTCCACCTTTAACCATGAGAACAACCCATTAAAGATTGATCCATATCTATCTTCATACTCTGAGTATTACAATGCCATTACCAAGCTCACCACCTTGACAAGAGTCAACTTGTTCCCGGAACCTACGCATGCCTTCTGCTCCTACATAGCAGTCGCGTCTTAATGCTCCACAAGTCATCTACTTATTGTCCAAGGCAAATGTCTTCTAGCTCATTGATCTTTAGCATAGGGACAATATCTATGAAAGTCAATCCTGCATTTGTCTCCATACTCATCATAACTACTTTATTGGCTATCTATACACATGACCACTCATATCTAGCCATCACATTAGCTCTGGGGCATTCTGTAATTGGGCTCCTATTATGGCCTGCACACCTCTTAAGGTGTCTCCGCCCATTGTCATGGGGCGGTCTGAACTTGGGCTCATTTCATGGCCCTCACACCTTCTATATGAGGTGTCTCTGCCCGTCGCCATGCGACGGTCTGAACCTGGGCTTATATTGTGGCCCTCACACCATCTGTCTAAGGTGTCTCCGCCTGTCATTATGGGGCTGTCTGATCTTGGGCTCATATCATAACTCTCACACCTTCGATATAAGGTGTCTCCGCCTGTTGTCTTGGATGGTATGTACTTGGGCTTATATTGTGGCCCACACACCTTCTGTCTGAGGTGTCTCTGCTCGTTGTTATGGAGGCGGTCACATCCTCCTTCATCAGAGATGACTCCAGTGGCTCTAAGATTCTCTACCACCATGTGGACTATGATAGAGATCACTGCCACTAATCACATAGAAAGAGAGAGTTGCGGTACACTTCTTGCAATCCTCCATCTCAATTTCTATGTTTGGAGCTTCTATGCCTTTCTGTTTGATAGCTCCCCCTACACCAACTCCCTTTGGTGTCTTCACCTTTCATCATAGGTGGTCGCACCCCCTTATTAGGTGCCTCTGCAATAACTCATCTTTCCATCCTTGAAAAGGTCCCCGCATGTTGTCTTCATTAAGAGCACAAGAGACTTCTTGTTGTACAACTTTTCACACAGTTTCTGCTCTGAGCTTCATCTGGGAACTCTTCTTCTCCTTGCACCTATTGTCTCATCACAATACCTCGTTGGATCCTACGGGTACTCCTGCATAATTTCTGCGTGCCCTCATGCAATTTATGTTCTCCAGATTTCTTCATATTCCTTGCTTTCATGTTTGGCAGTAGCTCATTTGTCACAGCACCTATCCAAGTCAAAATATGATACCAATCTTTATCCCCTTGTTGTATTTCTTTTCCATTATCAGGGTCTTCATCAATTCTCCCTTCAAGAAATCACAATCACCAAATCTACCTTTGGAGAAATCATCATTCCATCATATCCTTGAACATATGGAACCCAACTGTTCCCCTATGCCGTCATCTTGCTAGTCTTCAACAATTTCATTACAAACTGTTACATATACGAAAATAGTACTGTGTGGATGATCCTTTCAACTAAGCAAGTTCCTAGGAAAGATTTGGAGGGGTCACATCGGTCCCGTTTAAAACTCAATCTCCTAGACATAACTTCTTAGAACGTGTCTATCCACCGTACTATCTTTCCGTATATACAACCATTTGCTAGCTTTGTTACAGCTTTCCTTTACAAGTGATCTGGGGTATCCTAGTTTTATACCTGATTTCTCAACATCTGGCGAGACTACCAGTACCTAGATTCGTCAAGATTGATCTTTATCACTTTCCACTCTCCACCTCAAATCGTCCATATGATCGAGTGTCCAGAGTTTTCCAATTTTGCCTTCCTTCAAGGAAATTAAAATCTCCCCACTTAGCAGTTCAACACACGTAATTTGGTAAACATGTGAGACTTTTTCTTCTTCATCTCCATCGACCACCATGATGACCTTCAGATGCCTCATAATCGGGCAATCTCTTTTAATAATTAACCACCACCACTTTCGTTCTTAATCTTCACAATTGGACTGTACAATTGCATCCGAAACAATCAAATTAGCTAGAAACAAATCTAAAATCATCCAAATCGCATTTCAGATGACTAAGATTTGATCAAAACAATTCTGGCCTGATGAACAACCCAGATTCAATCTCAAATCCGGTTGCACCTAGGATCAGCTACATTTGATCCTATCCCTCAACTCGCGGCTCGGCTCAAACTCAGCTAGGCTGCTCTCGACTCGACTTAACTCAGCTCAGCTCGCGGCTGATGACATAGTTGGTGGGTCCCACTTTTGCTGATGTGTCAGATGACTGGTCGCTGACATGGTATGCCAACTGTGCATATTGACGCCATAATTACATCATGCTGATGTCATCATCATCTGGGTCAGTCACGTGGGTCGGGTTAACTGGTATTCGGGTTGGGTCAACCCATTCGGGCGAAGAAGACGCATGGCTTCGCGTGGGGCGCGTCGTCACGTGTAGGCAGCCTTCTCGTCGGCCCGTGTTGGCATGTGCGGACATGTCCCACGCCAGAATTTTGCGTTGTTTTCACCAGTGTGCTCCTCTCTTCTTACTCTTCATAGTGGTATGGTCAAAACACCATTTGAACCTCTTTCAGTTTTGAGCAAAGATCAAACCCCACTCTAAACCATATGCTCTGATACCAATTGTAGGTTCGACTGGTGATGTTTTGATAGTTGCCCATTGGAGGCTAAGTACACTGACACAATATTGAACGTGGTTCGGCAAACCGCCTACATCCACGGGAGGAGTCCATATTATTAGAGATAGATCGAGAAAGGATTACAACACGCATGGAGAAGGAGGATCACTTCCTCTCTCGACTCTTATTGCTTACACACTGTTGCACAAGGCAGCAGGGCTGTTGCCCTTGGCAGCCACTCCTTTTTCTCTCTTCCTCTCTTCTCTTCACACTCTCTCGTTTTACTCTCTAAGTTATGCCTCTATTTATAGGCATGAATGATGAGACAACTTGGCCATAAATTATGGCATTAATGGTGGCAGCACATGAGTTGCATTATTTTGTCAATGGTTGGTGCAACTTGTTTGACAATACCCATCTACTATTGTAGCCTTTTTCACAATGGTATCCCTCCTTTTCTAGAGTAGGTTGCAAATGCTTTTTTCATGATTGCTACATATTAATGGCAACAATCCTAAAACATTATAATTTATTTTTCCGTGCAAGTGATGTGAAATGGCAGATCAGAACATCCATTCTTATAACATGGAATCTGGAAGAGGTAAATTCTTAAATTACTAGATGCAAGACCTGAGAGGCTTAGCTCATACATATCCAAAGCACAATATCATCAGACTTTTTTTTTTTTTTTGATAAACAGTATTATAATGATTCTAGAACAAAACAAGTAGAAACATCGAAGCTAAAAATTGTTTTAGTGCGCACGCGTATTATAAACAAAGTAATGATGGTTTTCCAGGATCGATCACCAGAATATCAACTCAAAGAATTACCTTGTAGGATCCAGTCCTGCTGAATCGAATACTGATTTCATGAGAGTTGCAGGAACCAAGGGATTAGTGGAGAAGTAGTCTCCAAACCTTATGATTTCCGCCAGAAAATGCATGTCCAGAACGAACTGTTTCAGAGACATTAGACATAAATGGAAAACATTGAGTTAATGCCTAAGAATCACAATAACAAATGACAGAATAACAAAGCTTAAGAACCAAGGGATTTATGGTTTGACGACTTTTTATGTGTGAACCAAATACATATTCATTACCAAAATTGAGAAGTTCACTCAAAATCTCGCCAACACAAAGTATAATAATCTTAGAGGTATGAAAAGAAGAATTGGTATCAAGTTTTTTATCTGACTGACTATAATTTTTAGAACTCGCTGGAAATTGAGCAAAATGCAGAAACAGTTTACGTGATTGGTCAACTTACAGCAAAATGCAGGAAATTGGTCAACTTACAGCAAAACTCGATAATGAACAACAAAATTTGAGCAGATACAAGAACAAACTAGCAAGAAGCAGTTCTCCAAGCATAAAACAATAGCACATACCTGATTCAGAATGTCAGGATGTTCCAAATTCAAATTTTCTTCAATATTCCCCCATATCTCTTTGTCGTTTGAAATCCAAACAAATATGGCCTCAATCAATTCCCTCATTAGCTCCATCAACCAATCCATTTCAAAAACATCCTCGTCTGTAAGTTTACCTAGTTTTCTCAGTTCAAGAAACAGCACCTGGTTGGTGCACACCAAAATGAGAACAGTATGAGTAGAATTTTGTCAACAGACAACTTAAAGAAATTGACTAATGAATATAAACCTTTAGAACTTTTTATTTCTTACCCTGTCCTACCTAATGCATAACAAAAAAATAGGGCCACCTATAACACAAGTTTCCCTCTTCTTTTTTTTTTCCCCTTCTTCCTCCCTTTCCCTTTCCCCTTTTCTCTTTTAACTGGGACTACAATAGCACTTAGTGAATGCTTTATAAATGCAAGGTCATCAATTTCCTCTCTAAAGGAAGAAAATATACCTGAAAGGCAACAGAGGGCACCAAATCATGAACCAGGCCAGGATCAACCTCACTGTCCATGCACTTTTGGGGGGTCTTACAGCCAATTTCAGGAGACATCATTCTGCATACAAATTGCTGGAAGAAATGAGCTTTTAGCCTAGCAGATGCATCTTGAACGAATAGTACACGACTTTCAAGTTCCTGCTGATGAAAACCAACTGACTGGTTTTTCATTAGCCTAGAATCAATTGGATTGTTGCTTCCAAAAACACTTAAAATAGAGCTAGAGAATAGATTTTCAAGTGTTGATAGATTTGCCAGAATAGAAACTTGTTGAGGCACTGTCTCTGCTAAAATTATGCCTGAATCATTTGTTTTAGAGGTGATGGCTCTTTCAAGGATAGCTATGTACTCTGAGAAGAGGTTCATGAGTCCTCTGAGGATAGAATCTTCCAATTGAAGTGCAATCAAAGGGGTAACATCTCCAGTGATAGCCTGAACCAAAAGAAAAAAAAAAGATATTAGCAGAATTGCATACACTATGAGCATGTTTCGTAATCTTTGTCAGTTCAAAAGAATAAAATTGTGTCATGACACCAAAAGGAGATAAATAAAGGGTATTTGAGTTCTTAAATTTACTAAATCTGCCCCCAGAAATCCAACAGGTTCCCTGCTAATATTGGCAACTGTGCCTTGTGAGTTTTTCCAAAATAAAGACAGCAAAAAAAATGGATTTAACATTAGGAGCTCTCATTGTAGCCCGCGGTATACTGGTTTAATCAACACTGTATAAATATGTATGTATGCTGTAAAACCCATGGCAGTCTCTGAGAGTTCCAAGAAGTTAGCTTAGATGAGATTTAAAGCTGCTGAATTGAAAAAAAAAAAAAAAAGGGTTCTTTATATCCAGTTGATTAGTAAATATAGCGCAGAAAACAATTCAATAGGCAGCCGACCTCTCACTTATGATACTTTTTTACTGTAAATAAGCAAGCAAACCTGCAACACAGTTACGAACTTCCTGCCGCTACTGGTGAGAAGGCAATATTCTGGTCGTTCCCCAATAACATTAGAAGAGCAGCTTTCATTTAAAATTCCAGACAGAAGATATCTACCTAAAACCCAAGCATCAGTTGCAGTGAAGATGCCGATGACTTTCTTAAAATGGTCTACATGTATCAGAAGAACATCTTCCATACAAGGGCGAACATGCTCAATCAAACATGGCCTCAACACCAATCTCTGAGATTCTAACAAAGAGCAATATGATAACGCAAATTGCACAGATTCTACAGCTGTGGACAGTCTGCTGCTTACCTCTGAGACAGATATAACATATCTAGCAAAAGAAACAGCAAAGACTTCAATTTCTTCATAGACCCACAGAATAAATTCTGAAGAAAAGGGAGAAGTTTCTCCATACAGCTTCATAAAGCTCCTCGCAGCTTGAGAAATCATAGAAAAAACAAACCTCGAAAGTTCCCTGATGTACACCCCATGTAAAAACACCTTTGAATTCTGCAAATCATGTATTCCACGAGCAATACGCGAATGATAAAACCTCAGCAATAACTGAGTTGCAAGATGACTTTCACCTAGTCTGCAGATTCCAACCAGCGCCTTTTGAAGTTCAGGGGCACTTATTCTTGGATTTTCAGCCACCAGAGTTGATTCCAACGTAAGCATTGCTTTCCTCTCAGAAATCACAGACTTGTATAGCATCAAAACATCCGATGGCACATCGCCTAATTCAACCTCCACTCTTTTAAAATTCTCTTCCTCCGTTTCTAAAATGGCTATTGCTTCATCTATCCTGTTTTCTGACAGCAGAGTGTCCAGAATTTCTAAAATGTCATCGATGTGAACCTCCAACTGATTTGAGGGAGGTGGCTCGTCCATTTCAGATTCTTCAATGATTGATTCCATTGTTTCCTCTGATAACAACTTCAAGTACACGCCGTCAATCAATTCTTTTACTAGCCCTTTCTGTGTAGAAACTTGCGTTTTAAGTTTCATCAGCTCCTTTTCCATGTCCTTTACTTCCTCAAATACTCTACAAATTCAGAAAATATATAGATAGATAAAGGATAGATCCTTTTACACTAAAATGAGGAACAAGAAGATGAATTTTTACCCGAGAAACGCAGAATAATTAGAGAAGATGTTTCGATGAAAATCATCATCCGATAATGCCTGTATCTCCAATAATTCCGCACAAAGGCGCTTTATTCCCTACAAAATCAAAGAAGATAAAAACAAAAGAAAATCAAATTCTTGTGTGTGTGTGTGTGTGTATCTGTCCCAAACCTGTATACATGTACTCAATTGCATCCTTTTGTCAGTTTCTTTTAATAGTTTAAGTTATATATTCCTTATGTGCTAAGAATAAAATTTGAAAAAACAAAATATATACTTTAAACTTTATAATTACCTTTCCGGCCATGGAATGGAGATTGGAGTCGTGGTCGCCGCTGTCAGAGTAAATGGAAGAGCTGCTGGAGTCGGAGTCGTTTGAATTCTCGGATTCTCTGAATCGGAATCTAGTAGCCGTTGAAGATGATTCCATTGGAATCGATTTTCCATCAAGTAGCGAACAAAGGTAAAAATGGATTTTGATTCACGAATTCATAAGAAGAAGAAGAAGAAGAAGGTATGCTTGGACTTTGGAGGTCTCTGGTGTCCTTTTCTGCGGCTTTGGTTCCTTCGTTTAAACAGGGCACCCTTTTGTCTTTCTCCATTCGTGAACTTCGAGCCTTCAGTACTCCAATCTCGATTCTCTCCTCATTTCATTGGTTAAAAATTAAAATACTAATTAATTGGCGCCAAGTAAGACGAGGATGACCAAAACCGGTGCGTTTTATCTTC
>Ga0325401_1005977_pt1 | contig 11732 bp, 11 predicted proteins | sample PopdelMetagenome_FD_205666 | JGI IMG/M metagenome (GOLD analysis project Ga0325401, IMG submission 205666) | Populus deltoides microbial communities from Bellville, Georgia, United States - Xylem-PdKOR-R2 | ecosystem: Host-associated > Plants > Phyllosphere > Stem > Wood/Secondary xylem | place...
GAGGCGGAGGGCCGAGGTGCCGAGGTCGCCGAGCGAGTGCAGGGCGTCGCCGATGACGAGACGCATCCCCGCGAAGGTCGGGTCGAGCCAGTTGATCGACGGCTGGCCCATCTTGAAGTAGTGGAGGTACACCCAGCGGCGACGGGCGCCGTCGGTGCCGACGACCACGTCGGTGGCGCTCCAGTTCGTCTCCTTCACGCCGGGCGTGTAGAAGATGACGCGCTGCAGCTCGCCGATGATGTAGCCCCGCTCGGCGAGCGCCCGCTCGGTGGCCGGGTCGAGGTTCACCGCATCGCGGCCCTCGGGCACGTCGGGCAGCAGGTGCCAGTCCTCGGGCGGGATCTCGACCATGTGGTAGATCCCGGGGTAGTCCTTGAACGCCATCTCGGCCAGCCGGAAGTCGGCGCCCTTGCCCGTGTGCCCCGGCACGATGTCGTCGATGACCGAGCCGCCGTGCGCATCCGCCGCGTCCGTCAGCCTGCGGAACGCCTCCTCGTCGCCGAAGAGCGGATCGATCTGCGTCGAGATGCGGTCGAAATGGCCGTCGACGCTCGGCGTCTCGCCCCATCCGCTGATCCCGCCCGCGCGCTTCACGGGGCCCGTGTGCACGGCGTCGATGCCGATGCGCTCGAACGCGTCCCAGAGGTCGTCCTGCCCGAGCGCATCGAGGAACGACTGGCCGGGCTTCGTGATGAGCGAGATCGGGTAGGCGGTGAACCACACGTCGGCGGTGCCGATCGCGCGGCGCGCGTCGGGTCGCGCGTACGGGTTCCGCCACATCGTCGGCTGCCCCGACAGCTGCCGGCTGAGCACGTCGGCGTCCTTGAGCATCGACTGCCGGACGAGCCACTCGACGTACGACGGGTTGGTTCCGGTCGCCGTGCGCGGGTCGGTCGTGAAGCGGCGCACGTTGCTGCGGCGCAGCTGGTCGCGGGGGCGCAGGCGACGGGGTCGCGCGGGGTAGCGCTGCTCGTCGTAGGTGATCTCGGGCGCCGGCTCCGCGGCGGCGTCCTCGGCGGACTCGTCGGCGAGGACCCCGTCGACCGCACCGTCGGAGTCCGCGTCGTCGTGCGCGCTCTCGCCGTCCGGCCCGGCGAGGCCGTGCGCGGTGCCGTCCGGCGCCGCGATGTCCTGCTCCGTGATGTCCTGGTCCGTCACGTCGTACCCCGTCTTCCCATCGGTGCCTACGCTACGCAGGGCGGCGGCATCGCTCGGCGGGCATTGAGCGGACGTCGAGGCGATGCGGATGCGTCAGGGGCCGAGCGGGCCGGTCGCGTCCCCGAGGCGGGTGATGACGATCCACAGGATCACGACGCCGACCACCGCGCCGACGCCCGAGATGCCGCGGCGGGAGCGCAGCCGCCGGCCCGGCTCGGCCACCTGCTGCGGAGGAGGCGTCCTCGGCGGCCGCGCGTCATCGGTCGCCGATGCCGCGAGCGCCGCGACGGCGGGACGGGCGCCGAGCCGGTCGTCGTGGTACCTGCCGGCTCGCCGCGTCGCGCGGTCGCCGATGGTCGCGACGACCCGCTGCAGCCACCGGTACGTCGCCGGGTCGGCGAGATCGAACGCGCCCCCGTAGACGTAGAGGGTGCGGTCGACGATCTCGACGTCGTACTCGGCGACCTCGTCGACGAGCAGCGCCATGAGGTCGGGCGTGAAGACGTAGAGCGCGTCGCGTTCGTACTCCTCCGGCGCGTAGAGCGTGAAGTGGTCGTCGAAGTCGCCCTCGAGCCCGAGGACCTGGTCGCGGTCGAAGCCGCCGGGCAGGTTCGAGATCCGCGCGCCGAGCAGACTGCGGTCGTTCGCGGCGGAGTCGAGCAGCATGTGCGGCAGCGCCACCCCGAGGTCGATCGCGACGTAGCCCCAGCGGTGCACGACCGCCCGCCGCCTCCGGTTGCGGCGCACCCAGACGACGTAGCGGTAGCGGCCGATCTCGACGCGGCCGTCGCCGCTCGTCATCCGCTGCTCGATGAGGCGGTCCTCACCCACCCGGAACACGAGGCCGTCCGTCCGCGCCGGCTCCTCGTGCCCGTAGCGCCAGCCGTTCGCCGTCGCGAACGACGTGAGCCGGAGCATCCGCGGCCACCAGCCCGCCGGGAGCCCGCCGCCCGAGACGTGCACGACGAGCGCCCGCACGCCGAGCCCCGCCACCACGAGCAGCACGAGCGCGACGGCGAGCGGCAGGATCGCGGCGACGAGTCCCGTCGTCGAGCCGCCGAACGCGGGGGAGAGGCCCGCGCCGATGGCGGCGATCGCCGTCGAGCCGAACACGACGGCCGCGAGGAGCGGCACGACGATGAACGCCGCACGCGCCACGATCTCGGTCGCCGGAGCCGAGCCGGGCGTCGAGGGGCGGCGCGCCCACGGCCGCCCCTCGGCGCGGGAGCGATCCGCGAACGCGTCCGCCTCGGCCGGGTCGACGGGCGCGGTGAGGGGGTCGAGGTCGAGCCCGCCGATCTCGAGGGCGCGCGGTGCGCGGTCGCCTGGCGTGCGGTCGGCCGGGTCGGCGTCGCCGGATGCGGTCATCCGCCGAAACCTAGCAGCGGGCGTCAGCTCGCGACGCGGTGCGCGGCCTCGGCCACGGCGATCTCGCCCGTCGGGGCCGCCGGGCCGCGGCCGCGGATCGTCGCAGGGGCGATCGGCGCCACGACCCGCGGCAGATGCCGACGCGAGAACGCGACCCGCACGCCGCGGTAGCGCAGCAGCCAGAAGACGGCGACGGCGGCGCCCGCGAGACCCGAGGCGGCGCCGATCCCCAGCGCGGTGCGGGGTCCGGCGGCGTCGGCGACCCAGCCGATGAGCGGCGCGCCGATCGGGGTGCCGCCGAGGAAGATCGCCATGTAGAGCGCCATGACCCGGCCGCGCATGATCGCGTCGGTCGTGGTCTGCACGTAGGCGTTCGCGCTCGTCATCATCGACAGCGAGCAGAAGCCCACCGCGACGAGGCAGACGGCGAAGACGGGGTAGGTCGGAGCGAATGCCGCCGCCGTGGCCGAGACTCCGAAGCCGGCCGATGCGAGCACGATCACGCGCATCCGCGGGCGCTGCCGCCGGGCGGCGAGGAGCGCCGCCGCCACCGAGCCGATCGCCATCACGCTCGAGAGCAGCCCGTAGGCGGTGCTGCCCTCGTCGAACACGACGGTCGTCATCGTCGAGAGGAAGACGGGGAAGTTCAAGCCGAAGGTGCCGAGCAGGAACACCATGACGAGGATCACGACGATGTCGGACCGCGAGCGCACGTAGCGGAAGCCCGCGGCGATCTGCCCCCGCGCGCGGCCCGCGCGCGGGGCGGGGCGCAGCTCGCTCCGGCGCATCGCGAGCAGCGCGCCGAGCACGGCGGCGAAGGTGACGGTGTTGATGAGGAACACCCATCCGGTGCCGACGAGCGCGATGAGGAGGCCCGCGGCGGCGGGTCCCACGAGCCGGGCCGAGTTGAACGACGCGGCGTTCAGCGCGACCGCGTTCGGCAGGTCGCGGTCGTCGACGAGCTCCGAGACGAAGGTCTGGCGGGCCGGCGCGTCGAGGGCGCTCGTGACGCCGAGGATGCCGGCGAGTGCGAAGACGTGCCAGAGCTCCACCGTGCCGGTGACGACGAGCAGACCGAGCGCGAGGCTCGTCGCCGCCGACGAGATCTGGGTGACGAGCAGCAGCCGCCGCCGATCGAGCCGGTCGGCGATGAGACCCGAGAGCGGCACGAGCAGCAGCTGGGGTCCGAACTGCAGCGCCATCGTCACGCCGACGGCGGTCGCGTTGTTCTCGGTCAGCTCCGTGAGGACGATCCAGTCCTGCGCGGTGCGCTGCATCCAGGTGCCGATGTTCGACACGAGGAGCCCGAGGAACCAGAGGCGGTAGTTGTAGCCCGACAGCGAGCGGAACATCGCCCTCACGCGTCGGCCAGGGTGCGGAGCACCGGCGCGGCCGCGTCGACCACGGCTCGCTCGGCGTCGGTGAGCGAGGCGTATCGGTCGGCGAACCAGGCGCCGCGCCGTGCGCGGGTCGCGACGGTCGCGGCGCGGCCGGCGTCGGTGAGCTCGAGGGGCGCCTTCCGGGCGTCGTCGGCCGAGACGGTGCGGCGCACGAGACCGGCCTCGACGAGGGTGCCGACCGTGCGGTTCATCGAGGGCGGGGTGATGCCGTCGAGAGCCGCGAGCCGGGTGAGGGTCGTCGCGCCGTGGACCTCGAGCAGGAACAGCACGTGCATCTGGCTGTCGCTGATGTCGTCGCCCGCGCGCTGCGCCCGGATGCGGCGGCCGAGGCGCGCGACGGCGAGCCGCAGCTCCTCCGCGCCGGCGAGGAGCTGCGCGTCCATCTGCGCGGCGTCGGCCTGCGCGGCGTCGGCCCGCGCCCCGTCGGTCGTCCGCTCATCCATGATGCTTAGCCTAGCAAACCTTTAGCGTCGCTAAGCATCCGCGCCCGACGCCGCCCGCTCGTAGACTGGCGATCCCGGTCGGCCGGGAGCCGCCGTGAGGAGTGCCATGCCGCGTTTCACCGCCGCGCGCGACGCGGATGCGTTCACCGATGCGCAGGGCGTGCGCATCCACTACTACCGCTGGGCCGCCGCGAAGCCCCGCGCGATCGTGCAGATCGAGCACGGCCTCGGCGAGTACGCGGCGCGCTACGAGGCCGTCGCCCAGGCGCTCGTCGCCGCCGGGTACACCGTCTACGCGGCCGACCACCGCGGGCACGGCGAGACCTGGCGCGAGCAGTTCGACGGCGACACGTCGCAGCTCGGCCGGCTCGGCGCGGGCGGCTACCGCGCCTCCCTCGCCGACGTCAGCCGGTTCACTGGCCTGATCCGGGCGGCCGAGCCCGGCACGCCGGTCGTGCTGCTCGGCCACAGCATGGGCTCGATCATGGCGCAGCAGGTCGTCGACACCCGCTCGGCCGACTACGACGCGCTCGTCCTCAGCGGCACGGCCTACCGGATGCCCGGGTTCATGAACGCGGGCAAGCTCAACAAGAAGCACGAGCACCTCGGCGACACCGGGTACGAGTGGCTGAGCCGCGACGCCGATGTCGCCGCCGCGTTCCGCGACGACCCGCTCGCCTTCGACGCCGACGTGCTCAAGCTGTTCGGGGTCCGCGACGGGATGCGGTTGTGGGGTCGGCCGGCGCGCAAGCTCGCGAAGCTGCCGCTGCTCATCATGATCGGCGCCGACGACAGCCTCGGCGGCGAGACGAGCGTCCGCCGGCTCGCGCAGGCGTACGGGCGCTCCGGCCTCACCGACGTGTCGGCCGTCGTCTACCCGGGCGCGCGGCACGAGCTGTTCCACGAGCTCAACACCGCCGAGGTGCTCGCCGACCTCGTGCTCTGGCTCGACGAGCGGTTCCCGCGCGACGCCGCCGACGCCGACCCGGCTCGCGGGGCGTCCTGATGCACGGCGAGTACAAGGTCCCCGGCGGCAAGCTCGTCGTCGTCGACCTCGAGGTGGAGCAGGGCGCGCTCGCGGCCGTCCGCGTCGCGGGCGACTTCTTCCTCGAGCCGGACGGCGCGCTCGAGGCGATCGACGCGGCTCTCACGGGCCTGCCCGCGTCGAGCAGCGCGCGCGACCTCGCCGACGCCGTCCGCCGGGCGCTGCCCGACGACGCGGTCCTGCTCGGGTTCAGCCCCGAGGCGGTCGCGACGACCGTGCGCCGGGCGCTCGCGAGCGCCGCGGCGTTCGCCGACTACGACTGGGAGGTCGTGCACGGCGACGCGTACGACCCTAACCTGCAGCTCGCCCTCGACGAGGTGCTCACCCAGGAGGTCGGCGCGGGTCGCCGCGGCCCGACGCTCCGGATCTGGGAGTGGAGCGCGCCCGCTGTCGTCATCGGCAGCTTCCAGTCGCTGAGGAACGAGGTGGACCTGGACGCGGCCGGTCGCCACGGCATGGAGGTCGTGCGGCGCATCTCGGGCGGCGGCGCGATGTTCATCGAGCCGGGCTCGGCGGTCACGTACTCGCTGTACGCCCCCGCCGACCTCGTGCAGGGTCTGAGCTTCGCCGACTCCTACGCCTTCCTCGACGAGTGGGTGCTCACCGCGCTCCGCTCGCTCGGCATCGACGCGGTCTACAGACCGCTGAACGACATCGCGAGCTCGGCGGGCAAGATCGGCGGTGCCGCCCAGAAACGCATCGGCAGCGGCGCCGTGCTGCACCACGTCACCATGAGCTACGACATGGACGGCGAGCGGATGGTCGAGGTGCTGCGCATCGGGCGCGAGAAGCTCTCCGACAAGGGCACGACGAGCGCCGTCAAGCGCGTCGACCCGCTCCGCAGCCAGACGGGTCTCAGCCGCGCCGAGGTGATCGAGAGGATGATCGCGACCTTCGAGGAGCTGTACCCCTCGCACCGCGGCGACGTGACGGCCGCCGAGCTCGATGCGGCGCGGGAGCTCGTGGCGTCGAAGTTCGCCACGCCGGAGTGGTTGCGCCGGGTCCCCTGATCGGGGCTCACGCCGGCCGGAGGGGCCTCGCCTATGCTGAGCGGGTGGATTGGCTCATCTTCGGCGGTGTCGCGATCGGCGCGGTGCTCCTCGGGGTGCTCGCGCAGCGGCTCGGCTGGATCGACCTCTCCGACAAGAACGCCGTGCGCCGCGGCGGTGGCAGCGGGGCGAGTGCGCTCGGCATCGGCGACGAGGTCTTCCACCCGACGCGGCACGAGGCGGCGCTCGAGCTCGAGCGGCGGCACGCCCTGCCCTCGCCGGCGCCCGTGCCCGGCGACCGGCCCTTCACGGCGATGGACAACGAGACCGGCGACTACCGCGGTTCCATCCGCATCGACGTCCGCTCGCGCGACTGACGGAACAGTCCGCCGCCTCGCGCTGTTGGCCTCCTCGGGAGGCGGCATGGCGCAGCTCGACAGGGGAGCGCGGCTCGATCTCGCGCGCCGGCGCGACGGCGACACCTGCGTGTGGTGCGGGTGCGGTTTCGACGCGCGCACGACCCCGACGACCGAGCACGTCATCCCGCGCGTGAAGGGCGGGCCGTCGTGGCTCGAGAACGAGGTCGCCGCCTGCCGACGCTGCAACTCCGAGCGCGGGCACCGCGGGCTCGTCGAGTGGCTCGACGAGTGCGAGCGGCGCGGCTGGGCGCCGGACGTCGCGCGGCTCGAGCGCATGCTCACATCGCTCGACGCCGCGATCCGCGAGCGCGGCGGTCAGCGGAAGGCGCGGCCGCAGCTCGCGAGCCAGCTGCGCCGGTTGCGCAAGCGCGTCAGCGGGTGGTGAGGTCGGCGTAGTCGGGGTGCTGGGCGATCCAGCTGCCGACGAAGGGGCACTGCGGTACCACGCGGTACGACGTGCCCGAGCGGATGTCGTCGAGCGTGCCGCGCACGAGCTGCCCGCCGAGGCCCTGGCCCCGGCGCGCGGGGTCGGTCTCGGTGTGGGTGATCACGATGTCGTCGCCGCGGACGGTGTAGTCGGCGAGGCCCACGACGTCGTCGTCGGTGTCGCCGAGCAGCACGTAGCGGTTCTCGTCCGGCTGGTGTTCGACTCGCATGGCGCCGAGCCTACGCTCCGCGTCGTCGGCCGGCCCCTCGGCGATGCGCGGCCCAGCGGCCCGTCAGGTGGAGGCGCGGACGACGACCGAGGTGGGCAGCATGCGCACCCGCTCGACGGGCTCGCCCTCGATGAGGCGCACGAGCTGCTCGGCCATCGCGCAGCCGAGCTCGACGGACGGCTGCGCGACGGTCGTCAGCTGCGGCATGGTCGACACGGCGAAGAAGTTGTCGTCGAAGCCGGCGACGGCGACGTCGGAGGGCACGGCGAGGCCGCGCTCGCGGAGCATCGACACGGCTCCGCTCGCCATCGAGTCGCTCGCCGCGAACACCCCGTCGAGGTCGGGCACCCGGTCGAGCAGCCGCGACATGGCCGCCATCCCGCCCGCGACCGTGAAGCCGCCGGACTCGACGCCCGCGGGCTCGAGCCCCGCCGCGTCGAGCGCCGCCCGCCATCCGGCGACCCGGTCGAGACCGGCCGCCATGTCGTCCGGGCCCGCGATGTGCGCGATGCGGCGCCGCCCGCGCGCGATGAGGTGCTCCACGGCGGAGCGGGCGGCGGCGACGTTGTCGACGTCGACCACGAACACGTCGTCGTGCTCGTTGCTCATCGGCCGGCCGCCGAAGACGACGGGCAGCGCACCCGCGAGCTGCGTGTAGGAGCGGTCGTGCCGGTGGTGCGACAGCACGAGGGCGCCGTCGACGTTGCCGCCGCGCAGATAGCGGGCCGTCTTCTCGGGCGCCTCCTCGGAGGCGATGAGCATCGTCAGCGTGTACTCGGTGCGGGCGAGGGTCGTGGCGACGCCCTGGATGACGCTCGCGAAGAACGGGTCGCTGAAGAACAGCGCCGTGTCCTCGGGGATCACGAGGGCGAGCGTCTGCGTCCGCCGGCTCGCGAGCATCCGCGCGGCACGGTTCGGCACGTAGCCGAGCTCGGCGATCGCGGCGGTCACCGCGGCGATCGCCTCGGGCGTGACCCGCGGCGAGCCGTTCACCACCCGCGACACGGTCGAGCGCGACACCCCGGCCCGTGCGGCGACCGCCTCGAGCGTGGGCGGAGCCGGGAGCGTCATGACCTCTCCCGTCTCCGGGATCGCGGTCACCTCGGCATCGCGGCCCGGGCGCCCGCGATGATGCGAGAGTACTCGCGCCCGGAGTCCTTGATCGTCCGCTCCTGCGTCGCGTAGTCGACCCGGATGATGCCGAACCGCTTGCCGTAGCCCCACGCCCATTCGAAGTTGTCGAGCAGCGACCAGGCGAAGTAGCCGCGCACGTCGACGCCGCCGGCGGCGGCCGCGAGCACCTCGTCGACGTGGGAGCGCAGGTAGGCGACCCGCTGCGCGTCGTGCACCGCGCCGTCGTCGGCGACCTCGTCGTCGTACGCCGAGCCGTTCTCGGTCACGTACAGCGGCGGCAGGTCGGGGTACTCGGCGGTGAGCCGCTCGAGCAGGGTGCGGAGACCCGACGGGTTCACCTCCCACCCCATCGCCGTGCGGGGCAGGCCGCGCGAGGGGAAGGAGAGGTGCTCCGACCCGACGAACGGCGACGACGTCTCCCGCTCGGTGGGCCGGAGCGCGGGCGGGTCGTCGGCGGGGGCGGGCCGGCCGCTCACGTTGTCGTCGTGGTAGTGGTTCACGCCGAGGAAGTCGAGCGGAGCGGCGATGATCGCGAGGTCGCCGTCGTGGACGATCGGCTCGAAGCCGTGCCCCGCGAGGTCGGCGAGCAGGTCGTCGGGGTAGGACGCGCGGAGCAGCGGATCGAGGAACGCGCGGTTCCAGAGCGCGTCGAGCCGGCGGGCGGCGTCGAGGTCGGCCGGGTCGGACGGGTCGTGCGGCACCGCGTTCGTGAGGTTCAGCGTGATGCCGAGCTGCTCCGCCCCGCGGGTGCGGAGCTCGTGCACGGCGAGCCCGTGCGCGAGGTGCTGGTGGTGCAGCGCCGCGAGGCCGGCGCGGGGCTCGCGGCGTCCGGGCGCGTGCTCGCCGCCCGCGTAGCCGATGAGCGAGGAGCACAGCGGCTCGTTGAAGGTCGTCCAGTGCCGCACCCGGTCGCCGAGCCGGTCGTGCACCTGCACGGCGTATTCGGCGAACCGGTAGGCGGTGTCGCGTTCCGTCCAGCCGCCGCGGTCCTCGAGCGCCTGCGGGAGGTCCCAGTGGTAGAGCGTCAGCCACGGCAGGATGCCGGCGCCGAGCAGCTCGTCGATGAGGCGGGAGTAGAAGTCGAGGCCGGCCGTGTTGAGGTGCCGGTCGCCCGGTCGGACGCGGGCCCAGCTCACCGAGAACCGGTAGGCGTCGAGACCGAGCTCGCGCATGAGCGCGACGTCCTCGGGCATGCGGTGGTAGTGGTCCACGGCGTGCTCGGGGGTGTCGCCGTTCGCGACGGCGAGCGGCACGCGCGCGAACGTGTCCCAGATCGAGTCCTCCTTGCCGTCCTCGTGGGCGGCGCCCTCGACCTGTGCGGCGGCGGTCGCGGCTCCCCAGAGGAAGCCGGTCGGTGCGGTGCGTGCCATCAGCCCTTCACGGCTCCCTGCATGATCCCCGAGATGAGCTGCCGGCCCGCGGCGATGAACAGCACGAGCAGCGGGATGACGCTGAGCACGGCCCCCGCGAGCACGATCGGGTACTGCACGTAGTAGCCCGACTGCAGCTGCGCGAGCGCGGTCTGCAGTGTCGGGTTCTGCGGGTTCAGCACGATGAGCGGCCAGAGGAAGTCCGTCCACGCCATCATGAAGGTGAACAGTCCGAGCACCGCCATCGCCGGCCGCGCCGCCGGCACCGCGACGTTGAGGAACGTGCGGAACTGGCTGGCCCCGTCCATCCGGGCGGCCTCGATGAGCTCGTCGGGGATCGCGTCCACGAGGTACTGGCGCATGAAGAACACCCCGAACGCCGTGACGAGGTTCGGCACGATGACGGCGCCGAGCTCGCCCGTCCAGCCGAGCTGCCGCATGACGATGAACAGCGGGATGATGCCGAGCTGGGTGGGGATCGCCATGGTCGCGACGACGAAGACCATCGCGCCGTCGCGGCCGCGGAACCTGAGCTTCGCGAACGCGAAACCGGCGAGCGTCGAGAAGGTGACGACGGCGATCGTGACGACGGCGGCGATGAGCAGGCTGTTGCCGAGCGCCTTCCAGAACGGGATCGCGTCGAACACGGCGATGGCGTTCGCGACGAAGTTGCCGCCGGGGATGAGCGGCAGCGTCTCGCCGCGGGTGGCGTTCGTGCCGCTCGCGACGACGAACGACCACCAGAGCGGGTAGCCCGAGCCGAGGAGCACGGCGGCGAGCAGGCCGTAGGCGAGGAGACCGGGCCGGCCGGCGGCGCCGCGACGCCGGGGGAGCGCGGCGGTGCGGCGCACCGGGAAGACGCGGCTCTGAGCGGGGGCGGTCATGCGCGGTCCTGTCCGTCGACGCCGGCGGACTCGCCGACGATACCCTGCGACGCCGTGCGGTGCGCGAGGAGCCGTCGTCTCGTCTTGCGGTCCATCACGCGCGCCTCGGCCGACGCGATCCGGCGCGAGAGCAGGAAGTTGAGGAGTCCGAAGGCGACGATGAGCAGGAACAGCAGCCACGCGATCGCGGCGGCCTCGCCGAAGTTCCGGCGGAAGAAGGCCATCTCCCACAGGTAGAGCACGGTGGTCTGGAACTGCCGGTCCTGACCGCCGACGCCGCCGGCGCTCGTCACGTCGTAGAGCCGCGGCTCGGCGAAGATCTGCAGCCCGCCGATCGTGGCGGTGAGCACGACGAAGATCAGGGTGGGGCGGATGCTCGGGATCGTGATCGAGACGAACCTCCGCACGGCGCCGGCCCCGTCGAGCGACGCGGACTCGTACAGGTCGCGCGGGATGGCCTGCATCGCCGCGAGCAGGATGAGGGCGTTGTAGCCCGTCCAGCGCCAGTTGACCATCGTCGCGATGGCGAGGTGGCTCGGCAGGGTGTCGTTCTTCCACTGCACGGGGTCGATGCCGACGACGCCGAGCAGGTTGTTCACGAGGCCGCTCTGCTCGTTGAACATGCTCGAGAAGATGAGGGCGACCGCGACGGGCGCGACGACGTAGGGCAGCAGCACGCTCATCCGCCAGAATGTGCGCGCCTTGAGGTTCTGGTCGAGGACCGCGGCGATGACGAGCGCCGCGGCGAGCTGCGGCACGGTCGACAGCACGAAGATGCTGAAGGTGTTGAGGATCGAGTTCCAGAAGAACCGGTCCTGCAGCACGGCGGCGAAGTTCCCGAGGCCGACGAAGTCGCCCTGGCCGGT
>Ga0325401_1005984_pt1 | contig 11728 bp, 12 predicted proteins | sample PopdelMetagenome_FD_205666 | JGI IMG/M metagenome (GOLD analysis project Ga0325401, IMG submission 205666) | Populus deltoides microbial communities from Bellville, Georgia, United States - Xylem-PdKOR-R2 | ecosystem: Host-associated > Plants > Phyllosphere > Stem > Wood/Secondary xylem | place...
GCGCTGGACTGGGGACGACGCACCGTGGCCGCGATCGGGCTGCCGATCGAGGTCCGGCCCTTCAGCTGGTGACGGCGTCGTGGGCGGCCTGCCAGAACTCCTCGGGGCCGTCGTGCGGGCCGGTCATCATCCGCTGGGTGAGCAGCACGGCGACCAGGTCGAGGGTCGGGTCGCAGTAGGCGGTGGTGCCGGTGCCGCCGGTCCAGCCGAAGCGGCCCGGCGTCGTCCAGGGGTCGGTGGCCGCCAGCGTCAGCTCGAGGTTGCCGGCCGCCCAGGTGCGGCCCGGGCCGAGGAAGGCCTGCGCGGCGGCCCGCTGGCGGTCGGTGAGCCCGTCGCGCAGCACGTCGGCGCGGCGCACCCCACCGGGCAGCGCGTCGTCGGCGACCGCGCCGAGCAGCGCGCAGACGTCGGCCGCGGTGGCCAGCAGCCCGCCGCCGAGGGACTCGAACGCCGGCGGCCGGGACCACACGCCGTCGGCCGGGTCGAGCACCTCCAGGCCGGCGTCGCCGGGGGCGTACTGCACCGGCAACGGGTCCGTCGTCCAGAAGCCGGTGCCGGTGAGGCCCAGCGGCCCGGTGAGCCGTTCGTCCAGCAGGTCGGCCACCGACCGGCCGGTCGTCCGGGCCAGGAGAACACCCAGGACGTCGCTGCCGGTGTGGTACCGCCAGCCCTCCCCCGGCTGGTCGGACAGCGGCAGTGCGCCGAGCCGGGCCAGCCAGGTGGCCGGCTCCAGCGCGGGGGGCAGCGGACCGGGGCTGACCCCCTGCTCCCACATCGCGTGCGCCAGGGGGTCGGCGTCCATCCGCAGCCCGGCGCCGGCGGTCATGTGCAGCAGGTCCCGCGCCGTCACCGGCCGACGCGCAGGGACGACGTCGTGCAGGCCCGGGCCGACCAGCACCCGGGGCTCGGCCAGTTCGGGGAGCCAGCGGGTGACGTCGGCGTCCAGGTCGAGCACGCCGTCGGTGGCCAGGGCCAGCGCCAGCACGCCGCCGAACGGCTTGGTCAGCGAGGCGATGCGGAACGGGGTGTCGACGGTGACCGGCGCGGTGCCGCCGACGGACAGGGTGCCGGTGGGGTGCAGCGTCGTCGTCCCGGCGTGGCGGACGGCGACCACCGCCCCGGGGAAGCGGCCCTCGGCCACCTGCCGGTCGACCAGGGCGAACAGCTCGGCGAAGCGCATGACCCAGGAGACCCCGGCGACGACGGGAAGTCATCGCCGGGGTCGAGGTCAGCCGCCGATCGGGGTGGGGTCGACCGGGTTCGGGGGCACGGTCAGCTCGCCGTTCACCCGGTTCTGCGCCTGGCACTGGCTGGTGCAGTTGGTGGCCCCGGCGGACAGCTCCACCGCGTCCTCGCCGAGCACCCCGCCCATGCGCCCGCCCGAGGCGACCGACCAGCGGCTCTGCGTGGCGGTCAGCGAGAGCCGGGTGGCCACCTGGGGGCTGTCCTTGCCCAGCAGCATCTGGTGGGTCGCGTCGGCGGGCACGCCGTCGCCGAGGTTGACCTTGCCGGTGAAGGAGTTGACGAAGTAGAAGACCCCGGCGCCCAGGGTGTGCACGAACTCGACCGGCACGCCGAACTCCTGCTCCATCTGGAAGATGCCGCCCTGCGGGGCGTCCTTGGCCTGGATCTTGAACTTCCCGGCCGCGGTGGCGAAGGTGATGACCAGGCTGTCGTCCTTGAGCCGCACCTGGTCGACCCGCACGCCGGCGAGCTGGGCGGCGGTCAGCACGGGCACCTTCGAGGCGAACACCACGGTGGGCGCGGTGACCATGCGGTCGGGGGCCGGGGCGCCGGTGAGCGTGTAGTCGTACACCCCCAGCGTGGTCGGGTCGACGGTGAAGGCGACGTGCCGGCCGGTCACCGCGATCGGCCCGGTGGGGGTGATCCGGTCGGCCTTGTACTCCCGGCCGGGCGCCGGGTTCTGGGTGGTGCCGTTCAGGGTGAGGGCGAAGTCGCCGGCCGACGACGACGCGGTGGCGCCGCCGTCGTCACCGCCCTTCGCGGACGCGACGCCGGGGACGAGCAGGGTGAGCAGGGCGAGGAGCGCAGCGGCCAGCAGGGTGGCCGTGCTCCGGGCGGTGCGGGACATGGTGATTCCTCGGCGTGGTGGGGTGGTCGCGTCGAGTGACGCCCGCGCACCGTATGCATGAACCGTCAACCAGATCCAGGCCCCGCCGGGCATGTCGCGCCGGCCTGGGGCGGTCTTGTGACCGCCTTTGCCGTCCCTTTGCCGAGGCCGGTCAGCAGGCGGGGACGACGGGCAGCCCGCGGGAGACGGCGCCGAGCCAGGCGGCGAAGAGCGGCAGGCTCTGCACCTGGCCGGTGACGTGCTCGGCGGGCAGCAGGTCCAGGCGGGTGGTGGCCCCGGCGGCGCACCAGGTGGCGTGCAGGTCCTGCGCCTGGCCCAGCGCGACCACCTCGTCGGCCGCGGCGTGCGACTGGTAGATCGGCACGGTGGGCGCCGGCCGGGTGGCCAGGTCGTTCTCGGCGAGCACGGCGGCGATGCCGGGCTCGGCCAGCAGCTGCTCCAGGGTGCTGCCGTCGGTCGTGTAGTCCGAGATGGAGGTCAGCGCCGTGGTCAGGGTGCCGGCGCCGCCCACGCACTCGCTGCGCAGCTGGGCCACGACCTGCTGGCCGCGGGCGTTCAGCCGCTCGTCCAGCCGCACGGTGTCGGGGTAGGCGGCGTCCAGGCCGATGACGCCGAGCAGGCCGAAGTAGGCCGCGGGGCCGCCGTCCAGGCTCTGCGCCAGCGCGCCCAGGTCGGCCGGCACGCCGCCCACGGCCGCGCCCGTGACGTGCAGGTCGGGGGCGTACTCCGGCGCCAGCGAGGCCGCCCAGGCCGCGCCGCCACCGCCCTGCGAGTAGCCCTGCAGCAGCACCGGGGAGGCGTCGGTGCTGCGCGCCCCGGGGACGGCGGAGGCCGCCCGGGCCAGGTCGAGCACGGCGTGCGCCATCGACGGGCCGGTCGTGTAGGTCGGCGACCCGCCGTCCAGGTAGCCGTCGTAGTCGGTGACCGCGACCGTCCAGCCCTGGGCCAGCCCGGCGGCGACCGCGGAGAGCTCGTACTCGGTACCGGCGACGAACTGCCTGCTGGGCGCGCACTGCGGGCCCAGGCCCTGGGTGCCCGGCGCGATGGTCAGCACCGTGCCGGCCTGCGCGGACAGCGTTGGGGTGAACACCGTGCCGGAGACGACCTGGGGCTCCCCGGTGGCCGAGGTCGAGGTGTAGAGCACCGTCTGCGCCGTGAACGGCAGCACCCCGGCCAGCGGCACGGCGGCCGGACGGCTGCGCAGCAGCGTGCCCGGCTCCCCCGTCGGCGCGGGCGGGTCGTAGAACGGGTCGGTCGCCGCCGCGGGCGCGGGGACGACGGTGGCCGGCGTCAGCTCCGGCACGGCGGGGGCGGCAGCGGGGGCGGCAGAGGCGGGTGCGGCGCCGAGCAGGAGGGACCCGGCGGCGAGCAGGCCGACGGCGAGGCGACGGGACATCAGGCGACTCCGGTGTCGTGGCTGTGACTGTCAGGTACACCAACGAGCGGGGCCGCCCCGGGTCACGGCAAACCGGCTGACGGATCGGGCCGCGCGGAGGATGCTGCCCGGCGTGCCGTCCCTCGAGACCCCGCTGACCGTGGGCGACGTCCCCGGCGTCCTGTGGACCCCGACCGACGCGGTCGGACCCGTGCCCCTGGTGCTGCTGGGCCACCCCGGCGGCCTGGCCGCGATGCACCCGCGGCTGGCCGCCCGGGCCGAGCAGTGCGCCGCCGCCGGGTTCGCCGCGGCCACCCTCGAGCTGCCCGGCAGCGGTGACCGGCCCCGGCTGCCCGAGCTGGAACGCGCCCGGGTCGAGCTGCGGGCGGCGGTGCAGGCCGGGCGCCCGGTGCCCGAGGACGTCGTCGAGGCGCTCGTGCTGCCGCTGGTGGACCGGGCCGAGCCCGAGTGGCGGGCACTGGTGGACCAGCTGCAGGCCCTCCCCGGCATCGGCGGCCCGGTGGCGTGGTCCGGCGGGGTGCTGGCGCTGGGCATCCGGATGGCGACGGTCGACCCGCGGATCGCGGCGGCGGTGCTGTTCGCCGGCAGCTGGGTGCCGCGCCGGGTGGACGCCGAGGCCCGGGCGCTGACCGTGCCGGTGCACGTGCTGCTGCAGTGGGACGACGCGGGCAACGACCGGCAGCGCGCGCTGGAGCTGTTCGACGCGTTCGGCTCGGCGGAGAAGACGCTCACGGCCAACCTGGGCGGGCACACCGGGGTGCCCGCGCACGCCGCCGACGCCGCCGACGCGTTCCTGGTCCGGCACCTGCGCGGCTAGTCCACCGCGCCGGCCAGCCGGTCGAGGAAGGCCAGCTGACCCTTCACGAGCTTGGTGCGTGCGGTGGCGAGGTCGAACCACTCCGCCCGGTCGACCTCGGGGAACTGCTGCACCCGCCCCGACCGGGGCGGCCACTCGAGCTCGAACGTGTTGCTGCGGACGACGGCTGCGTCCAGGTCGCCCTCGGCGGCCCAGACGGTGAGCACCTTGGACCCCCGGACCACGCCCAGGGGCAGCAGGTCGGCCGGTGCCGGGTGCCCGGTCTCCTCGGCGAACTCCCGGCGGGCCGCCGTCTCGGCGTCCTCGTCGGGGCCGTGCTCGCCCTTGGGGATCGACCAGGCGTGCTCGTCTCTGCGCGCCCAGAACGGCCCGCCCATGTGGCCCAGCAGCACCTGCAGCTCGGGCTCGCGGCGGTACAGCAGGATCCCGGAGCTGCGGCGTGGGGGCACGCCACCATCCTCACCGATGAGTCCGGGCGGGCCCTACCGTCTGCACCACCATGACGCACACCCTGGACGCCCCCGGCGCGACGTTGTCCTACGAGGTCCACGGCAGCGGGCCGGTCCTGCTGATGATCGGGCACCCCATGCCCGCCGACGGGTTCCGCGGGCTGGCCGCGCAGTTCCCCGACCGCACCGTGGTGCTGCACGACCCGCGCGGCACCGGGGCCAGCACGATGGCCGACCCGACGCAGACCCCCGACGTCGACGTGCTGGCCGACGACCTGTCCCGGGTGCTGGCCGCGGTCACCGACGCCCCGGCCGACGTGTTCGGGTCCAGCGGCGGGGGCATCACCGCGCTGGCCCTGGCCGCCGCGCACCCCGAGCAGGTGGGCACGGTCGTGGCGCACGAGCCGCCGCTGGTCGAGCAGCTGCCCGACGCCGACGCCGTGCGGGCGCAGCTGGCCGGGGTGGCCGCGACGTTCCGGGCGCAGGGGCTGTTCCCCGCGATGGGCGCGTTCATGGCCGTCGCCGGCTTCCCGGTGCCCGAGCCCTCCCCCGACGCCCCGCCGCCGCCGGCCCCGTCGGAGGCCGACCAGCGGTCGATGACCCGCATGCTGCTGGGCATCGAGAGCATCTGCGGCTACCGGCTCGACGCCGCGGCCGTGCCCACCGACCGGGTGCGGGTGGGGGTCGGCGCCTGGTCGGCCGGCGACGAGCTGGCCGGGCGCACCTCGCGGGCGCTGGCGGCGCACCTGGGGGTGCCGATCGAGGTGTTCCCGGGCGGGCACGGCGGCTTCGTGCCCGAGCAGGGCGGCGACGTCGAGGCCTTCGCCGGCGTGCTGCGCGGCCTGCTGGGCTGATCACCCGGGCGGGCCGAGCTCCAGCACCACCGTCGTGCCGTCCCCGCCCCGCACGGTGGCCGCCCCGCCCGAGGCCTCCGCGGTGCGCCGGGCGATGTCCAGGCCCAGGCCGGTGGACCCGCCGCCGGACACCCCGCGCGGCACCGACCCGGCCGGCGTCGTCCCGGGGCCCTCGTCGGCGACGACCACGCGGGCCCCGCCGCCGGTGCCGGGCCCGACGGTCACCGCGAACGGGGTGCCCGGCGGGGTGTGCGCGAAGACGTTGCCCAGCAGCGCGTCGACGGCCGCGCCGAGGTCGGCGGCGGCCACCCGCACCGGCAGCTCGGCGGCGGGGACGGCGACGTCGAGCGGCCGGCCCTCGTCCTCGGCCAGCACCGCCCAGAACGCCACCCGGTCGCGCACCACCGCGGCCGCGTCGCAGCGGGCCAGCACACCCTCGCGCACGGTGCGGCGCGCCTCGGAGATGACCGCGTCGACCGTGCGGGACAGCTCGTCGACGTCGTCGAGGAGGCGGTCGCGGCCCGGCCCGTCGGCCAGCGCGTCGGCGTCCAGCCGCAGGGCGGTGAGCGGGGTGCGCAGCCGGTGGGCGAGGTCGGCGGCGTTCTCGCGCTCGGCGGCCAGCAGCTCGGTGATCCGGCCGGCGAGCCGGTTGACCGCGGTGCCGACCGCCCGGATGTCGGCTGGCCCGCCGGGCACCACCCGGGCAGCCAGGTCACCGTGCCCGAGCCGGTCGGCGGTGTCGGCCAGGTCGGACACCGGCCGGGTCAGGGTGCGGGCCAGCCGGTCGGCCACGAGCAGCGCCAGGACGAACAGGACGACGCCGAGCCCGCCGAGCACCAGCCAGGTGCGCAGCACACCGGCCCCGGACTCGCTCCGCGGGACGAACACCTCGACCACGGCCACGCCGTCGGCCCGGGTGACCGGCTGGACGACCGCGGTGCCGCCCTCGACCTCCGTGGTCGCCGACGTCCCGGTGGGCACGTCGCCGACGACCGCGCCCGCGTCGCCGAGCACCGTGCCGTCGGGCCACACCACGGCCACCTGGCGGCCGGCGGCCACCCCGGCGTCGACGGCGGCCCGCACCTGCTCGGGCCCGGCCGCCAGCGCCACCGCCGGCAGCAGCGACTGCACCTGCTGGCGGGCGCCGTCCAGGGCCCGGGCCTCGGCGACCCGGGCGACCAGCGACGCCGCCGGCAGCAGGAACGCCAGCAGCACCACCGAGGTGGTCGCCGCGACCAGCAGGGTGATCCGGCGCCTCACGCGCCCGGCCCGGCCAGCCGCACGCCCACCCCGCGCACCGTGTGCAGCAACCGGGGCTCCCCGGCGGTCTCCCCCAGCTTGCGGCGCAACCACGACAGGTGGACGTCGACGGTCTTGTCCGACCCGCCGTAGGGCAGCTGCCACACCTCGGCCAGCAGCTCGCGCTTGCTGACCACCGTGCCCGCGCGGGCGGCGAGGTGGGCCAGCAGCTCGAACTCCTTGGGGCTCAGCGGCACCTCGGTGCCGGCGAGGGTGACCCGGTGCGTGCGGACGTCGACCACCAGGTCGCCGACCACCAGGGGCGCGGCGTCGGCGTCGGGTGCCGCCGAGCGGCGCAGCACGGCCCGGATGCGGGCGTCGAGCTGACCGGCCTGGAAGGGCTTGACCACGTAGTCGTCGGCACCGGCGTCCAGGGCCCGCACGACGCTGGCGTCCTCGTCGCGGGCGGTGGTGACGATCACCGGCACCGCCGACACCGCCCGCAGCATGCGCAGCAGCTCGACGCCGTCGAGGTCGGGCAGACCGAGGTCGAGGAGCACGAGGTCGGGGCGCCGGTCGAGCACCTGCTGCAGGCCGGCCAGCGCGGTGCCGGTGGACTCCACGACGTGCCCGCGCTCGCGCAGCGCCCGGATGACCGCGCCGCGGATGCGCTCGTCGTCCTCGATCACCAGCAGGGAGGCCACCGGGGGACGCTAGCCCGCCGCCGGCGCGGGGTCAGTCATCCGAGCCGTGCCCGCCCGAGCCGTGCCCGCCGGAGTCGTCGGACCCCGAGTCGTCGGACCCGTGCCCGCCCGAGCCGTGGTCGTCCGGGGTCACCACGGCGGTGGGCGCCGGGCTGACGGCGGGGGCGGTGCCGGTGCCCGGCGCGGCGGGGGCCGGGGTCACGGCCGGGGAATCGCCGTCGCCGTCGGCGGACACCGAGAACACCGGACCCGTCGGGCCGCAGGTGGCGGTGACGTGGATGCGCCGGTCACCGCTCTTCAGCTCGACCAGGGAGGACACGTCGGAGGAGTCGTCGACCGTCCAGCCGGCGGCGGGGGCGCTGCCGAACTGCAGCACGCCGTCGGTGCACGAGCCGTAGACGGTGCCGCCCTCGGTCTCCTGCTGAGCGGTGAGCACCACCGGCGAGGGCCCCGCGGTGCCGGCGGTGGGGGTGGCCGCCGGGGTGGTGGCCGCGCCGGACGTGGTGGACGACGTGGTCGACGACGCCGCAGCCACCGGGTCGGCGTCCAGCAGCGAGACGGAGAAGAAGCCCAGGCCCACGGCCGCGGTGGCGGCCCCGGCCCAGGCGGTGACCAGGAGAGGTGTGGTTCGCATGCAGGTCACTCTCCGGTCGCGGGGCTCAACGCCAGGTTAAGGCCTCGCTGTGCCTGAGCTGGGCCGCCAGCCGAGCGCCGGGCCCAACCGGGTGGCCATGTCGGTGAGGATCTGCACGTAGTCCTCGTGGTCGAAGCTGAACGGCAGCGCGAACGCGACCTCGGTGACCTGCCGGAACCCGGCGTGGGCGTGCAGCTGCTCGGCGATCTGCTCCGAGGTGCCCACGACGTCCGGGGCGAAGAGCAGCTTGCCCGGGCCCTGCGGCTCGCGGGTGCGCGGCAGCCGGGCCGCGGCGTAGGCCTCGTACTTCTCCCGCTGCGCGGGGCTGGCGGTGTCGGTCGGGATCACGACCAGGCCCTGCGAGACGCGGCCGCCCGGGTTCGCCGCGCGGAAGGCCGCGACCTGCTCGCCCTGGATGGCCGCGAAGTCGGTGCCCTCGGCGCCGGTGACCACGCTGGAGGTGAGCAGGTTGAGCCCCTGCTCGGCGGCCCAGGTGGCCGAGCGCAGGCTGCCCGCGCCGTACCAGACCCGCTGCCGCAGGCCCGGGCTGTGCGGCTGCACGCGGTCGCTGAACACCTCGATGCCCTGCGTGCCGGCCGTGGCCACCGCCTCGCCGCCGACCATGCGCAGGAACCGGGTCACCCGCTCGTAGCCGAACTCCTCGACGTCGGCGGTGTCGGGGTAGAGCACGTCCTTGACGTCGTCCCAGCGCATCGGGCGGCCCACGCTGATGCCCGGGTTGATCCGGCCACCGGACAGCAGGTCGACCGTCGCGAGGTCCTCGGCCAGCCGCAGCGGGTTCTCCCACGCCAGCGGGGTCACCGCCGTCCCGAGCTCGATGCGCGAGGTGCGCTGGGACGCCGCCGCCATGATCGCCACGGGGCTGGAGACGCCGAACTGCAGGTGCCGGTGCCGCAGCCAGGCGGAGTCGAAGCCGAGCTCCTCGCCGAGCTGGATCTGGGTGAGCAGCGCCTCCATCCCCGGTCGCGGGTCGGCGCCGTCGAAGACGCCGATGGTGAGGAAGCCGAGCTTCTGCAGGGGCGTGTCAGCGGTGGGCACGAGGTGCTGAACCCCGCGCACCCCCGACTGCTTCCCGCGGCGGGCCCGACGTCGGGGAACCCGGTGCCTGGCGGGCACGCGAGATGCCGGTGTCCCCGACCTCGGCGCAGCCGGGAAACGCCTGGACCCGGTGGCCGAGGATGGTCGGCGTGCTCCAGGACCCGCTGACCGCCCCGCTCGTCGTCGACCGCCCGGGCACGGTCGACATCGGGGACGTCGGGGACCTCGGCACGGCGCACGTGCTGCGGGCGCTGGCCGGCGGCGGCCGCCCCTACCACCGCACGGGCGAGCAGCCCGGCGTGCTCGGCGCCGTCGACGGCATCGTGCCCGCGGGTGCCGTCGTGCTGCTGGACTCGGTGGACGACGGCACCCGCACCCTCGTGCTGGAGGTGGACCGCTGCGTCCTCCTGCTGTCCTCGCGCCGCCAGCTCACCACGGTCGAGGTGGCCGGGGCGGACCTGGCCGAGGTCACCGCCCTGCTCGAGGGGACGCTGCGCCGGGTGCGCGACGCCCTGGACCACCCGGCCGACCAGGTGCGCATGCGGCTGTGGGCCCACCGCGGCACCTACGCCGAGATGTCGACCCGCTCGGTCGAGGCACCGTCCTGGTCGCACGTGCGGGCCAACTACGCCGCCCGCACCGGTGCCTCGCTCGCGGCGCTGCTGGGCACCACCGACCTGACCACCCGCGCGGGCCGCCTCGTGCTCTGGCACGGCCGGCCCGGCACGGGGAAGACGACGGCGGTCCGGGCGCTCAGCCAGGCCTGGTCGCCGTGGTGCGAGACCCACTACGTGGCCGACCCCGAGAAGCTGTTCGCCGACCCCGGCTACCTGCTCGAGGTCGCCGGGGTCGACGGCGGCGACGAGGAGGGCGACCACCCGTGGCGCCTCGTGGTCGCCGAGGACTGCGACGAGTACCTGCACGCCGACGCCAAGCAGCGGGCGGGCGCCTCGCTGGGCCGCCTGCTGAACCTCTGCGACGGCATCCTCGGCCACGGGCTGCAGGTCGTCGTCCTGCTGACCACGAACGAGGAGGTCGGACGGCTGCACCCGGCCATCACCCGGCCCGGTCGCTGCCTGGACCGCACCGAGTTCCTGCCGCTGTCGGCCGGCGAGGCGGCGGCCTGGCTGGGGCCCGACGTCGCCGCACCTGGCCGGGAGGCGACGCTGGCCGAGCTGTACGCGATCCGTGAGCAGCGCGGGCTCGCCGTGACCGCCGACGACGCCCCGGGCGGCTACCTCTAGGGAGCGACCGCGGTGGTCACCGGGCAGCGCGGACCACCACGGACGTGCGCTCGACGCCTAGGCGGGGGCGACCACGCCGCGGAGCTCGGCCAGGACGGCGTCGAGGACGGCGGGCAGCGCCGGGCCCGCGGGGTCGGCGACCCAGCGGTCGAAGGCCACCCGGAACGCGGCCACCCCGGCCTCGGCGGCCAGCAGGGCGGGCGCAGCAGCGACGCCCCGCTCGAGCAGCGCGGCGGACGCCGTGGCCACCAAGCCGCTCATCTTGGCCAGCTCGCGCTCGCGCAGCTCGCCCTGGCCAGCGATGACCGCGGCCCGCGCGCGGGCACCGTCCCCCAGCTCGTCGAGCATCGCGGACCCGGCCCGCAACCCGACGGCGAGGGCGTCCAGCGGGGCGGCGTCGCCGGGGGCGGCCGCGATGCCCTCGACGACCAGGGCGTCGAGCCGGCGCGTGCGGTCGAACAGCACCTCGCGCTTGTCGGGGAAGTGCCGGAAGTAGGTGCGCTCGGTCAGGCCGGCCCGGGCGGCGATGTCGGCGGTCGTCGTCCGCTCGTAGCCGCGCTCGACGAACAGCTCCATGGCCGCCTGCTGCAGGCGGCCGCGCGCGTCCGGCTCCCAGCGACCCATGCGGCCGAGGATATCGACGACAGTGGCTGACATCAGGTGCTAGCGTCCATGACAGCCACTGTCATCACTCGTCCGGAGGTCCCCCATGCACGTCTTCGTCACCGGCGCGTCCGGCTGGATCGGCTCCGCCCTGGTCCCCGAGCTGCTCGCGGCCGGGCACCGGGTCACCGGCCTGGCCCGCACCGACGCCTCCGCCGCCGCACTCACCGCCGCCGGGGCCGACGTCCTGCGCGGCACCCTCGACGACCACGACGTGCTCCGCGCGGGCGCGCAGGCCGCCGACGGCGTCGTCCACCTCGCCTTCAAGCACGACCTGGCCTTCACCGGCGCCATGGACCAGGCCGCGCTGGCCGACCGGGCCGTCGTCGACGCGTTCGGCGACGCGCTGGCCGGCACCGGCAAGCCGCTGGTGATCGCCTCCGGGCTGCTCGGGGTCTCCCCCGGCCGACTGGCCACCGAGGACGACGGCCGGGTCGCCGAGGACCTCGGGTCGGGCCTGCTCAACCACCGCCAGGAGACCGCCCGGGCCACCGTGGCGCTGGCCGAGCGCGGGGTGCGCGGCGTCGTCGTCCGGCTGTCCCCCACCGTGCACGGCGCCGGCGACCCGCCCGGTGCG
>Ga0325401_1005987_pt1 | contig 11723 bp, 9 predicted proteins | sample PopdelMetagenome_FD_205666 | JGI IMG/M metagenome (GOLD analysis project Ga0325401, IMG submission 205666) | Populus deltoides microbial communities from Bellville, Georgia, United States - Xylem-PdKOR-R2 | ecosystem: Host-associated > Plants > Phyllosphere > Stem > Wood/Secondary xylem | place...
ACTTAGCTAGACATTATGAAGAAGAAAAACATAAATAAACAATATAAGAACATAAACATGATATAAGTTAACTAAGTATAGTAAAGGAAATGAAAAGCATGAACAAGAGATTAATGAAAGCAAAACTCAAATGATCTTGATATTAGAACCAAGATTGCTAAATGAATGACAAATGCCTTCTTTTATAGGCTAAAATTCAGAACTATTCATTTGGTAATTGATTATTGATCTAGTGGCCAACTATTGATTTAATGGACTTGGTGGATAGCTGCACTCAAGCACTTTGGCTGGATGAAATGACATTGATCCATTCAGAATTTGGCAACGTGTTCCCATGAAAGTTGTTGGCAATCATCTTATCTTTACACTCATAATATTTCAGAGCATTTGGATCACTAGAGCTCGAGATATGGCTAAAATACTGAGTAGTGCTGTTGGTAGACGTGGTGGATAGACCTCAAGCTCTTGTCTGGATGAAATGTCATTGTTACTATCAGAATTTGAGAAAATCTTCTTCATGAAAGTTGTTGAAAATTATCTTTTCCTTCCACCTACCAAAGGTTACGTCATTTGGCCTTCTAGAACTCCAGATATGGGTAAACTTCTAAGCAGTGTTTGGGCTGGATTACAGGACAGATTCTAACTTCTCTTTTGTGGCCAAACTTTGAATTTGAAAACAACAGATTTGGGTCTTACACTATTCATGAACATTGTAGGCCTATTTCTTAGCTTTCCATCCATAGAAATTAAGCTGAAAGCCAAGATCTACAGCTCCAGATATGACCCAATAACTGAACAGTGTTCTAATTTGAATTGAATCGGCATCTCCTTTCTAAGCATAGCCGTTTCTTTGTCCTTTCACTTTCAATAGTTAATCACATCAATCAATCTTTTAAATTGTGAGATATGTCTGCATTTAAAATGAACATTTACCATAAATTAAAGCTATCATATATTATCAGATCTGTTATTATAAAACATGCTCTAGTTAAGGAGTTATTGATACTTCAAGTGCAAAATGATGATATAAAACCTTGATAAAAATGCACTTTTAAGTACTAATCATTATAAATTAATTTATTTGGAATTTCCTTCAATTTTTTATAAATGTTCTCACTTAAAATTTATAAAAAAATTATTCCTTTGAAATAATTATTTTACTCAATCTGGAAATTTATGCAATTTATCACTAGTGAACATTTAGCCTACCAATTTTAGTATTTTATCTCATCTAAAATTTAAATTAGTTTACTAGGGATGTTCAACCTAAATCATAATAATTTTTCTTCTAATTTATCATCTTTTTTTTTCAGGGGCTTACAACTACAAATGAGTGTACGAAAATAAATGAAAGTTGATGGGTCTATTAAATGCTATAAAGCTTAGCTAGTAGCCAAGAGGTATTATCAACTTGTGGGTATAAGACCTCTAGTCTAATTGTCAAGCCAGCTACAATTCTGATAGTTTTGGTTATTGTTTTTTTAAGGGTTGGTCTGGTCATCAATTAGAAGTTCATAATGGTTTTCATAATATTAATGTCAAATACATTAGCTTCTAAATTTTGTTAATCTTTATCTTCTTTCTTATATATACAAACTGGAAAGGTCTTTGTATAAACTTAAATAGGCATCACTTGCCTGGTTCAAGTGACTCCACTGATTATTGTTAGGTCTCAGCCTTTTCTAAGTATCAAATTGATAGTTCTCTTTTTATATACATATCATTAACTATCTACATTTATATTATGATTCATGTTAATGATATTTTTATGACATCTAAAGAACTTTCTTCTGTGACTAAATTGATTGCTTATCTTGACACATGATTATTTATCCAAAACCTGGGTTATCTGAATTATTTTTTTGGTATTGAGGTACAATATACTTCTCATAGGATGTTTTTCTCCCAATCTCATTATGTCTCTAACATTATGCATAAGGCTATCATATCTTAATAATGACCACTTTTAATATTGATAGTAATTGGTTCTCATCTTTTTATCACCTTTAATGATGACTTTACATATGTTAACCCTACTTTATATTGTAAGGTGATTAGAGCTCTATAATATATAACCTTGCATGGCTATATATTGTTTTCTATTAATAAGGTATGTTAGTTCATCAATGCTTTTTATAAAGACAATTGGCTTATGATTAAACATATATTATATTATGTTATGTTAATGATATACCTCATTTTGGCTTATCTTTTATTATCTCTTATGATCTTCTATTATATGGTTTTAATGATTCTAATTAGACTAGTAATGTCAATTATTGTAAGTCTACAAGTGTCTATGCTATTTATCTTAGTCATAATCTTATCTCTTAGAAGTCTAGTAAGAAAAAAACAATTGTTAATTTTTTATAAAAACTGAATATAAGGTTATTGCTAATACTAATGTTGAGTTATGATGGCTCTCCTCCTTTTTATCTAAAATTGGTTATCCATCCTCTTTTTTTTTCATCTTATGGTGTAATAATCTTAGAGTAACTTATCTCATGATTAATCTGGCTTTTCATATATACATGAAACATGTTGAAATTGATTTTCATGTTGTTTATGATATGGTGGCGTAAAAAGAATTATAGGTTTTGTTTGTTGCCATTGATGATCAGATAGGGAACTATTAAGCTCTGCCTTCTTTTTTGGATTCAAATTGGTTGTTATTGCTCACTTAACATGCAAAGTTGTATTAGATCACAATGATGATAAGGAAACTCTAGATATTTTCTAACAATAAAAGAAGATATATTTTTCTTGTTCTATATTTGTCATGTTTTATATTGTTCATGTTCTAGATGGAAACACCCTTTTCATATACTGTATTTTTTTTTAATTTGTAATAGGGTTAGCAATATATATGTGTGTGTGTGTGTGTGTGTGTGTGAGAGAGAGAGAGAGAGAGAGTTTTGCTCAGCTTTAAAAGAATTTGTTATCAAGGATCTTATTGACATGCTTTAATTCAACTAACTGTTTAGTTGGCTTATTTCATCGTGTTTCATAAAGGTTGTCAGGGTTTGACAACCCTAGATACAAACTATGGTTGCTTGGTCAAAGAACTCATGACTCAAAATAGTATAATGATCCACTATTGGATGATATTGGTGGCTTGATTGTTGGAGATATTGGTGATTATCGTTTAGAATGAGATATCATTATCGAAAGTTGGTCAGTGACTTTATAGAAAATCTCTAAATTGCATCCAAAATTTATGGCCTTGCAATATCTTTTTTTTCCTTTCATGTGGTGAATATGGTTATTGGACTAACATCAATTTTGCCCGCTATAATAATCAAATTTCTAGAAGGCATCAAAATGTGCCAATGAGAGTTTTTTATGCTTATCTTATTTATGAAAGGGAATATGGTGAATACACTATTACAAAAGATGATAGTCTTTACCAATATTTTTTTAATTGACACATTTTCCAATATTGAGAAAAATAGACTTGATTACATTAAAATGAACCAAAATGATCTTTGAACTGAGCTCTATCAAGGCATTAATGAAATTGTTCTTAGAGGGGATGTTCAAGGGTCAATAATCAGAAAAATTATTCTCCCTTTCTTCTTTAAATGGTAGCTCACGATACATGATAAACAATTACCAAGATGAAATGGCCATTTGCAGGGCATATGAAAATCTGGATCTTTTCATCACATTCACATGTAATACAAACTGGCCTGAAATCCAAAGAGAGTTTAAGAAAAGCAAAGTTTATAAACATGAAGACAAACCTGATATAATTACACGTGTTTTTAGAGCAAAGGTTCTAGATATGTTAAAATTCATCAAATCTAGTGTCCTTTTTGGCAAGACAATTGTTGTTAATAGGATCTTAACCATTTCTTTTTCTTTCTCATCATGTATTTCTTTATTCATTTTTATTTGGTTGTATTTTGCACCTCGATAGATGTATGCGCAATTGAGTTTCAAAAAAAGGGTTTTCCACATAAACATATTTTGGTTTGGCTTGACTCTAAATTCAAATGTTGAATTGCCGATGATGTTGCCTCGATTGTTTTAACTGAAATACCAAATATGAATATTGATCCTTTATGTCATGAAATTATCTCTAAGTTCATGATGCATGTTCCATGCGACGTTGTGAAGTCAAATCCACAATGCACGTTGGAGGGTAGATGTGCAAAGTCATTCAAAAAAAATTTAAAGACTCAACTGTTTTTCATGAGAATAAGTTTGTTTATTATAAGCGACGTGAATGTCATGATAATATTCTTCTCAATGATGGAATTATGTTTTGCAATGACTATATTGTTCTGTATAATAGAGAGCTTTTGATGCGGTACAATGCACATACATATATTAAGATATGCTACCAATCAATTCTCATTAAATATTTGTTTAAATCTGTCAACAAAAGGCCTAATAGATGTTGTATGGTGCTCCAAAATGAAACGAATGATGAAATATAGGCGTATCTTAATTGTTGTTTTATCTTCCTCTATGAAGCTTTTTGACGTCTTTTCAAATTTCTTATCCATTCAAGAAACCCTCTAGTTGAAAAACTTCATGTTCATTTGCCTTTTTCAACAAAATATTGTGTTCTCAAGTAGCAAGTCTCTTCATTCTGTGTTTAGAGGGCCAAGTATTAACATAACAATGCTTACAAAATGGTTCGAGTGAAACAAAAAATATTTTGATGCATAAGAACTTTGTTATTCAGAATTTTCCAAGTAAGTATGTATGGGATGCAGGCCAAGAAGAATGGGTTATGAGATAAAGGGGGTTTAACCTTGGATGTATAACATATTTGCAAGCAAGCTGAAATGTTGGATAAACAATCTCGTCAACTTTTCTTAAATCAGCAAACCATGTTAACCCTTTAATATGGTTTAAAAGCAATCTTAAAAAATGAAGTTCAAGATCCTTTGCTTTTATTCAATTAGTTTTGGCATTCAATGCACGATGACATCCTTTATAAATTGATGACATCTTTTAAAATGGCTAATTGAATTTTATTTGATGATCAACTTAGAAACTAAGTGCTATATGAGCTTGAACAGATTTTCAACGCTACTGCAATAATACTTTAAGATCATATATTGCCAATGCCTATGACCAATTCTTAACCGAGATTAGGAACAATCTTCTAAAAGAAAAACTTAATTATGATCTATTTAACCTTAAGAGTCAACATTCATTGAATTTTCCCTTTCTCAACGATGGACAAAAAATAATATATGATTCAGTTGTTGCAGTTATCCTTTAAAAGAAACATACTTTAATCTTTGTCCATGGCATGAAGGAATCGGTAAAACTTTTCTGTGGCATACACACATCATCAATTGCATCAGATTCGAGGGGTTCGTTGTCCTTGTTATGGCCTTATCTAGTATTATGTTTTCTTTTACTACAAGGTGGTCATACAACCCATTTAAGATTCAAAATCCCACTTACTATTAATGAATCATCAACATGTCTTATCAAGAAAAACACACATCTCTCTAGCCTCCTTCAAATAAATTATCTTATTGTCTGGGATGAATCATTAATAAATAACAAATGTTGTTTTGAAGCTCTTGACCATTCAATATGTGATGTCCTCTCAGGGCGTGAAAATTGTTATGAAGGTCTTCCATTTGACAGGAAAAAAATTTTGTTTGGAGGTGATTTTCAACAAAAAAATAATGGCTGCGAGAGACCATTTTTTCATGGTTATGAGTTCCATGGATAGTTCATTCTATTCATGCCAATTAAATTATAAAAAATAACACAATTATTTAACATCTCTTTACAATGGATACTACACATAAATTTAGTTATGAAAACCATATACCCTCGGTTTCTAGCTTTTTTTTTTCACAGTTGTTTTTTATTAGTTTAAAATCACTTAGATATACTTTTAAACTTTCTTTTTTGTTTTTCAACTTAGCAGCACATTATCTCCACCTTCCCTTCCTCTTTACAACCTATTTTCTTCTTCTTAATTTGACCACTAACACTGCTGTTGCTTTTTTATTCGTAGAAGATCTCTATCAGTAGGATCACACAATCATTTTGTTTATGCAACAACTCCAAATATTGTTTTCCTATTGCATATCCCTATAGACTACTCCAATAACATTTAACTCTTTTAAAGAATAATGTTACTCTCTAACATTATTGTGACATTGTTTTATTGATAATTAGTGAATTGATGGTCTTTTTAATTTTTTTGTTTTTGGATAGATATAACATTTCATATGTTGTTTAACTTTTAAAATATGATTAATGAAATCAATTTCCTCCAATCATATATGTTCTTACTCTTATAGTGTCTTTGCAGTATCAATATTTTCACATAATTGATTTTGTTCAGTCTCTAATTTTTAGTCACTAGCACAATTATTTTATCCTCATGCAATATTAACTTCATTTCAAGTTTATATTACTTAATTAGTGGTAATTTATAATTATAACACCATCAAATATATTTATTTCACAAGCTCGCAACAACGCATGAGCAAGACATCTAATGTGTGTATGTACATACATACATACATATAAAGATAACATAGTCATGGTTGAACAACAAATATGCTTTTCTCTTTTTTTTAAAAAAAAATCAAACATTTTTTTTATCAACCAAAATAGAATTTTCTCAATTCTATATATTAAACTTTTTAATTTTTTAAGTGAAATAATATACTTACAAAGACTTTTTTTTTCTTGACTAAGAAAACTCAAAGAAAAATGAAATATTTGTGAATTTTTTTATTTTAAATTAATATATGAAAAATAAAAAAACAACTTAAGATTTTCTTAACTGCGACAAAATAAATATCTTTGATCATATTATTATTATTATTATTATTATTATTATAGGAGTTTAAAAATACTAATAAGCTTGATCAATTTCCTACTCTTCGCATATTCTGTAGATCAATTGATTATTTCATGCACGAGTTTGATTTAGGATCCTTTCACCCAATTACTTTAGTACTCCTAGAAGAAAAAGTAAATAAAAAATCCTAGTCAACCTTTAATTTAATTTATACCCATAATTGAAAACAAAATTCCAATTAGGAAGTCACTCACAGCTCCGTCTTCCTCCTTCCTCTTTAATTCGATTCCCTCAATATGCCATCTCACACCTCATAAATCAATCAAAACCCAAAAATCTCTCCTCTCCTCTCCCGACCCGACCCGACCCGATGGCTAGGCGCTCCATACCCGTCCTAAAACACCTGCTAACCTCCTCCTCCACCCCCACCCTCCGCCGATCCGTAACCTACATGCCACGCCCCGGCGACGGCGCACCGCGACCCGTAACCTTGATCCCCGGCGACGGAATCGGCCCTCTAGTAACCAACGCCGTCGAACAGGTCATGGAAGCAATGCACGCACCAGTGTATTTCGAGAAATACGACATCCATGGGGACATGATGAGAGTACCGGCAGAAGTGATAGAATCGATAAAGAAAAACAAAGTATGCTTGAAAGGAGGGTTGGCGACGCCTATGGGAGGAGGAGTTAGTTCATTGAATGTGCAATTGAGGAAGGAGTTGGATTTGTATGCGTCGCTTGTGAATTGTTTTAATCTGCAAGGATTGCCTACGCGACATGAGAATGTTGATATTGTTGTTATTAGGGAGAATACGGAGGGAGAGTATGCGGGTTTGGAGCATGAAGTGGTTCCTGGTGTTGTTGAGAGTCTTAAGGTATTTGTGATTATGGTTAAAACTTTAGAATTTTAGAGAGGTATTATGATTATTATTATTATTATTATTATTATTATTATTGATGTTGTTGTTTGATGTGAATTTGCTTGCACTTTAGAGTGTTTACGGGTTCTCGCATAGGGTGTGAAATGACGGGGAAAATTTGGATGATTTTGTGTTGGTTATGATTAAGGTAATGATTGGGATTTTTTTTTTAAAATATTTTAAAATAATATATATTTTTTAATTTTTTAAAATTTATTTTTGAGATTAATATATTAAAATGATTTAAAAATATAAAAAATTTAATTTAAAAAAATTAAAAAATTTTAAACACACTTTAAATATGTTGATGTTGTTCTTAATGTAACTGTGGTTAAACCTTAGAATTTCAGAAATATGGAATTATTATTGCTGTTTGGTATTGTTTTGATTGATTTTAGCATGTTTGTGGGTTCCACATAGCTTGTGAAATGATGGGGTTGTTGAAAATTGAAATCCTGATGAAACAGGTGTTAATTGTTATTGAATAAGTTGTTTGTTAACGAGATTATGGTTAAGTTTTGAGAATATGGAATTTGGGTGTGAGTTTTGAAAGATGAATAAATTGGGGTAATTAATTATGATTGAATATGCGTTACTATTAATGTGATTATTGATTATTATGATTGAAGCATGAAGAGTTTTTGGCTTAGATTTCAGCGTTTATGGGTTCCACAACTTGCAAATTGAAAATACGAGTGAAATTGGTGTTAATTAGGATTGGAATGTGATTGTTTAGGCGATTATCTTTAAAAACCTTGGAAGTCTCTGTTAGTTTTTTTGCTCAGATTTCAGTCCTGAATTTATTTTTGTTTTGGAAATGAAATTGGTGATATTTTGTTTGAGTTTATCATAGTTAAGTGACCATGGTTAAATTCAGAAATATCTTTTGTATTAATGTTGAAATATGAATCCTAGATGCACAGTAAAGTGGGTGTAACGAAGAATTAGCTTTTAAGTCTTCATTAGTGAATATTCTAATTTTAATGTTGACTGAGTATAGGTAAAGGCTCTTTTGGTTTGTGTTTTTGAATTGGGAATTTGCTTTTGTAATATTTAGGACTTTCAAACTTGAAAATCGTATTTCTCTGCACTATGATTCACTGTGGAACTATTGATGCAGCTTGTGTAACATTCTTTTTTCCACATTCATGAATGTGAAGGGAAGAACTATAAACAATCCCTCCTAATTATCATTGGATAAATTCATATATCTGTATGTTTTCTAGCGTTGTGATTGAAATAAATGAATGAAAAAAGAAACTTTGTTGTCCAATAATTTTCATCTTTGCGATGCTTTTTTTTTAATGGATTGTGTGAGTATTGACGAACTAGTTTTTCCTTTACCTTGTCTGATTTTCTATTTTTGGGAATTATTTTTGTATCTCATACTTACTAATTTGATAGGTTATAACAAAGTTCTGTTCAGAACGCATTGCAAAATATGCTTTTGAGTATGCTTACCTGAATAACCGGAAGAAAGTGACTGCTGTGCACAAAGCAAACATTATGAAGCTTGCAGATGGTTTGTTCCTGGAATCTTGTAGGGAGGTTGCTACAAAATATCCTGGGATCAAATACAATGAAATTATTGTGGACAATTGCTGCATGCAACTTGTCTCAAAGCCTGAGCAATTTGATGTCATGGTACGGAATAAGCACCCAGAAAATTCTATAGTTTATATGCGACTTGTGTAGCTATTTCTGCAAAATTTAACCAATTGCTGTTGATACTATTGCATTGACTGCATGGCCTCTGTTGACTTGTTATCTTAGATTTGGTTGACTCTGTTCTAATCTACCTTCATTTTCTTTTATTAAATCTTATAGTTAATAGTAAGCTGTTTTGTTTTGTTTTGTTTTGTTTTGAATTAATAATTTTCTCTTAGAAACTTTTCTTTGTTGACATAAGATTTTAAATTTAGACTATAATCAATAGTGGTTTGTGAAGCTCTGCTGGCTCTTCTTTCAAATCTCAATATTTTTCAGTTTTCCCTTTGCATTTCTTAATTAGTAATATGGAGATAGATAACGAAGTTACCTTTGTTGGCTGATATCACTGGTTTTATAATTTGCAGGTGACACCTAATCTTTATGGCAATCTCGTTGCAAATACCGCTGCAGGTATTGCTGGTGGCACTGGAGTCATGCCAGGAGGTAATCTATGGATATAGTTTGCTTCACAACTTCTTTTGTTTATTGTATTCTTCTGTGCTGTTGGAATTCTAATGATAGAAAAAACACAAGAAGTAGGTAATCATGAAACAGTGGTTATCATAGTTTTTTCCTGGTCTAATGTCTACTTTATGGTAATGAGCTCATTCATATTGAATACTTTAAGCTACCTTAACATTGCATGCTTTGCAAAATTTGTTGATAGAGGAACGTAACTAGGACAACATATATGACAATCATGATTTTAGGTGCTCTTTGTTTTGTTAAGAGTTTCTTGTTGAAGTTTTAGTTGGTTTCTATATTTTTAAATCACTTAGGTGCTGTTTGAAGAATGGAATAAAGCAAATGGAAATGAAAGTTATATTCCTACTTTGTAGGTGTTTGGTTGAAAGGAATGAGAATGAAGAGTGAGAGTGAAAATTAAACATAGTTGTAGTTTCATGGGGAAGTGGGAATAAAAACAAGGAATAAGAATGGGATTTTTTTATTTAAAAAATAACATATTATTTCAATTAATTCTGCCATCACCACCACCACCACCACCATTGGTTTTGATGCTTAATTGTTTTTCAAATTATTATTATTATTATTATTATTCCACTTCTATTTAACAACTACTACCACCACTATTCTTTCATACCGTCACCACAATAACTCTTATTGTGGTGGTATTAACTTTTTCAAAATATGTTACAGTTATTTCTATACCACCACCATCACCACCACCTATTCATTGTCCTCTTCCTCCTTCTCCACCACCACTATCACTTGTATTATTTTTACTACCATTTCCTTTGATGAAATTATTTATTTAACAATTATTCTCTTTCACTTAAAAACTAGACATTAAAAAATTTAAATTCCATTTTGATTCCTTATTAATATTCTAAACGCAATATAGAAATTAAAATGCCATTATTCTCTTTCACTTAAAAAAACTAGACATTAAAAAATTTAAATTCCATTTTGATTCCTTATTAATATTCTAAACACAATATAGAAATTAAAATGCCATTCTGATTCCCTAATTTTCATTCCGATTCCTACATTCCCATTGATTAAGTCTACATAATACTTCTATTCTTCTGAATATAAAATGAATGATTCATCTGGTGGCGCTGGCTCCTTTGAGAGCTCTGTAGTGCTGGAGCATTTCACCAAGACATTTGAGGTCATGAATTGAGCTGTCAGTCTATTGGGAATTCAGGACTGCAATTAGGGGCCCATCTTGGAGATGGTTAATGCCAGAGAATGTTGAGCTCAAAATGAAATGTGTCTGATAATTAATGTTTCCAATGCTAAGATAATTCCCTACCTGGTCTGTTAGAAAGATTTTGTTCCACTTGCCCAAAGTTGTTTTTTTTTCCTTCAGAATCACTAGGAATGCTAACAAAGCAAATGTTTATTACAGGCAATGTCGGGGCTGATCATGCTATTTTTGAGCAAGGTGCTTCAGCAGGAAATGTAGGTAATGATAAACTATTGGAACAGAAGACAGCAAACCCAGTGGCACTGCTTCTCTCTTCTGCCATGATGCTAAGACATCTCCAGTTCCCTTCTTTTGCTGATCGATTAGAAACTGCAGTCAAACGGGTAATTTCAGAGAGTCATTACCGGACAAAAGATCTAGGCGGAGCCAGCACTACTCAAGAGGTTGTTGATGCAGTCATAGGTGCTTTAGACTGACTGGTTAAATACTCATTTAGCTGCTGGTGTTAGTAAAACATTTTCCGGTGATGCTTGGAAGTTTCACCTTGAAATATTGTTTGTCTCACACTTGTCACAACTTTGTTCGATTTTCTGCCCACCACACTCTAGATTTTATCGTCATTTTTT
>Ga0325401_1005992_pt1 | contig 11717 bp, 5 predicted proteins | sample PopdelMetagenome_FD_205666 | JGI IMG/M metagenome (GOLD analysis project Ga0325401, IMG submission 205666) | Populus deltoides microbial communities from Bellville, Georgia, United States - Xylem-PdKOR-R2 | ecosystem: Host-associated > Plants > Phyllosphere > Stem > Wood/Secondary xylem | place...
TTTTCAACCATGTATGGTAGGACCAATAATTCATTCAGAAAAGAGAGAACGACATATTTGAAGTCAGGACTGAAATCTGCCAAGAATATGTAGAAATTGGAGATTCGAGCTGCATGGGGGAATCTTAGTATAGAGAATTTGTTTTTATTATCATATTTTATTTATTTATTTATTTATTTAATGTTGAATAATTATTTTTAATTTGGATTTGTTTTGACCCATTAAACATTGTTTAGGGGTTTATTTCATTATTGTACTTATGTTAATTGATTAATAGTTTAGGCTCATTAGTTTGCAACAAAAAAAGGGATTCATTAGGGTTAGTTAAAGGAGAATATATTGTGTGTTTTTGAGATGCAAATTTTGGCAGTAAGTCGAAGAATAAACATGGGTTTTCTATTTGTTTGTTTGTGAAAAAACAACATTTCTTTGCAAAGACAAAGATCGTACACTAACTTATCAAATATTAATTGGCTTCGTGGCGTTATTCTCTTATTTAGGATTCTTAGATACAAGGTTATATTTGGGTCAAAGTATTTTTTTAAATACCTTTTGGTTTTTAGGTACATGGTTACCTCTGAGTCAAAGTTCTATCAAACCTGATTTTTGATTTTCCGGGTTATCCACTTTGTTGAGGGTTACTTGACCATGTGATCAAAGAGGTCCACATTAGCACATGAAAGAGGTCCACATTAGCACATGAAATCAAAAGAGATTCAATGACTAACCTGAACATCAACGCATGTTTGGTTGTCATTTAACTAAGCTATCTTCAGTACATTAATAGGCCTAAAACATCAATCATGCATCTAATACTACCTTGAATATACATTTCAGAACAATGCATATTACTTTAAAACATGATTTGATCTACCAAAACACATACAATTCTTTTAAGCTTAATAACTAAACACAATGGATGAACAATAAGCATTCAAGGATAAAAAATTAAAAATATATTAAAGAGGGGTGTGCTCATCGAGCTACACCTTCTCATCAAAGGTAAGTATACACCTTTTAACCTTAATGCTACCTTCTTTTATGGATATTTTTGCTCATTTTTTTATTATTTGCAGCTCATTTTTAAACCCCTCTTGATCTTTTATTCCCTTTTCCTTTATTTTGTTTCTCTATCTCTCACTTTTGCTCATTATTTTTCTAGGATTTATCTCTTGATTCTCTCTGGAATTTCTCTCAATATATTTTAGAATTTCTCTTTTTTTTTCTCTTGTAGTTGTGGAGATACTCTTTTTATAGGATGAAACAAAACCAGAAGGTTATAAAACCATAGTGGTTTTCCAAAGGTAAGGTGGTTATGTAAGATTCTCTCTCTCTCTCTCTCTCTCTCTCTCTCTCTCTCTTCTCTATAACCTCCCCCTAAAAGTTGAAGTGTCTAGTTTTGTTTTGTCACTTTATTAACGAAATCCTAGCAAGAGAAAGCAACCTCAAAGTTAGCTTTTATATGAGTGATTCTCTTCTTCAGTCAAGGTTAACTGTGTAGGGTACTTTGACAAATTCATCTTGAAGATTAGGATATAAACATTCCATTAGAGGACCTAATACATGTAGAGGAGATGTAGATCAATGTTATCAAAAACGCGTTTTGACTCTTAAAATCGTATGATTTTACGAGTAAAAATAGATAAAACGTGTTAAATCGGGTTAAAAACTCGAAAACCAGTAAAATTGGGTCAAACTCGGTCAAACTCGCAAAAATCGGTCAAACTCGTTAAAATCGATAAAACCAAACCGATTTCACGAGTTTGCTAAAAAATTAAAAATCTGCTCACTGCTAACTCCATCTCCTGATTTCATTGCGCCCCGACACTCCACCCATCCCTTTCCCCTTTCCCTTTTCGACCTTTTCCCTTTTTCCAAATCTCAAATTCTCAAAATCTCAAGCCTTAGCCCTAACTAATTAACATCAGCATTCAACAGCGCAACCGCTAGTTTCACTCTCGACTCTCCACTCACCAGCAGTGCAAATATATAACCAGGTTTGCTTGTTGGATTCTCATCTTTTCTGTCATGTTTTATTATGCAGAAAAGGGGCATGTTTTTTTTATGGTTGTACACAGTGCTGTTGTTGTTAATGGTCATATCATGTGTAAAACATCATGCTAGCTAAAACATCTCTGGCAAATGACAAATCAAGTCGTTTTACATGAAAGAAGGAGAAACAGAGATGTCTAATTAATCACTTTTCTCTTAATTTCAACATATATGAGGTTTTCAAGGGGTTTGGTTGCTGAAGAATTGAGAAGAAAAATAGGGATGGAATTGGTTTGCATTTAATTGTTACTTTTTGTTGTTTCGGAAACGTGAAAGGGGAAAAAAAAAGAAGAAAACACCCCATTTTGATGAAGTTTTTATTAAGCTTATTGAAGAGAAGAGTTTCTTTTCTTTTCTTTTTTGCAGATAATTTTTTAATACTCTAGAATGTTTTCATTTAATGGCAGAGTGGCTTAATTGTGAAGGGAAATGTATACTAGTTGGACTCCTGACTTCTTCACCTGATTATTATTATTTGGAAAGTTCATAAGAGGTCCCGCATAAGGTTTTTGATGTAGGGGCTTCCTCTCCTTCTTGGGGTGGAGCAGCAAACGAAGGTCCATTGGTTTTATGAACTAAGATGCCATGATTTAGTGGATATAGAAATAAATTCACTCGCTACTAATAATCATCTAGGCTCTTGGGAGCAACATATATTTTGTTCCTACATTAGTTAGTATCAGAGCCAGCCAGGAGGTCTCATGCTTAATTCCTTTACATGGATGAATGATGTAAGGGCATCCTCTCTCTCTTGGAGTAGAAATTTGGGTGGTCCGTGCAAATGTATTAGGGACCCACACATAAAGGACCATTGGGTTTACAAATTGAGATGCTATGAACATGTGGATTTAGGAATAAATTTCCCTCTACTATTAGTCTAGGTTTTTGGGAGCAACGAGCAGTCTGTTCTTGCACCAGTTTTGAATGGATTGTTAGCTTTCAAAACCCTTTCATCTCTGTTCCATGTTATCAACTAAAAGCATGGATTTGTTTTCCTATGTGGTATGTTAGTGGTTTCTAAGCTTGTTCTTAAATTTCATCTCTGTTCGAACATTGATTTCTTAAGAACATATAGAGGGATAAAAGGGAAGAGGAAAGTTGGGATTTTGTCATTGGTTTTTATGTTTTCTCTGCATAAAGAGGAGACATTCATTAAGTTATTCATGATGGGTTGATCAGTTTCTTTCTTATGATGTATTATTGTTAGTATAGATGAGATTGCTCTTATTTGTTGCTTGCTATGATGTAGCTGGCAATACTAATTCAATACGTGGTAACATGATGAAACAACTGCTTCACCTTGATATCAATTCACAAATTGGAAGTTACATGTCTTTTGGTGCTATGCATATTGGAACAACAATACATAACATTGAGATGAACCCTTCGAGCTGCAGGTACTAGTGTAAAGATTCTGAAAAAAATTTTCTTATGATTTTACGATCCGAGTTTATTTTGCATTTTTCATGTCGTGTCAAAAATTCATTTTTGACAACCTTGATGTAGATACACCACTGAGAATAAACCATGCTTAACTTGGAGGTCTAGAACTTCATATTCATTAACTAAAAGATTGGTCCTTAGTTTGAAATTGTCAATGTAGGTGAGGTTGACTAGGGAAAAGATGCTGTGTCAAGTTCGTCGAGCCAAATGAGGTATAAACATGATGAGAATGATCGATACTTGTAGAAAAAGTGTTTCTAAAAAAATTGGTGCACATTATAGTTCTTGAGGTGGTCAGAATACCATGTTTATTTGTCTAAAGGTGGCTTATCGATCAATCTTTTTGGCTGAAGAAGAAAAAAAAGTGACGAAACAACATGTCACTTATTCTCTTTATTAAAATTTGAATGATACATTGCCTATCTTAAACCCTAAAAATCAGTGATTTTAATTAGGTTTTAAGAATTTCCATTCAAGTCCCTGTACTTCTAATTTCAGCGCATACATCCTCGATTAACTCGAAAACTTTTCAATTCATGCAATTGCATCCCTAGAAATATTGATTGTAATCTTTTAATTCATGACCTTTTACAAATTAGTCCTTAGTTTCCAGATTATGCAATTTGGCCCTTATTTTTCCATTAATATTTCAATTCATCTCAACTTGACCACTTATGCAATTTTAGTCCTTAAATATACTTATCTTTTGCATCTTGGTCCTTAATTTTGATGTTTTTCAATTAAACCCTTAATCAGCATCTAAACTTTTTTTATTTTCAATTAAGCCCCCAATTTAGTCAATTGAACCCATTAAAAATGTAATTAAGTCGTTAAACTTAATTAATTCTTCTAATTTTATCCTAATTGACTTCAAAACTTAACTTTTCTTCAATTAAATCCTTAATTTAGTCAATTAAACCCATTAATTCCTTAAACTTAATTATTTCTTCTAATTTTGGCATAATTGACCTTTAATCTTAATTTTGCTTTTGATTAAACCTTTGATTAAGTCAATTAGGTTCATTAAAAGTTCAATTAAGTCCCTAAACTTAATTAATATGCAAGTCTAACCCAATTCTCATTATCTTTCTTCTATTTGGTCTCTAGATCTCATTGTTTCCTTTAATTAGGATTTCCATTGATGCAATTAAGTTCTTAACCCTAACCATTCAGTCTCTTTAGGTACTTTAACTTTTAATTTGCATAATTAAACCCATCTTTAGCCTATTTTCGTCAATAATACTCGAAGTTAATTGTTCATTTGGTGTTTTAACATTTTGCAGCTCTTCTATTTATAACTTGAAAGTCATTTTTAAGTTTTGAATTTCTTAATTTTCTTGAACATATATGGTCATAAGTTAGAGTAAGTAGTGAAGTTTCTAAAGCGGTTTTCTATAAAGTTCTTCATACCCATAACACTTTTGATAATACACCATGTCAAGCTTTAAGATTATTTTGACCAATTTATATAGGTTAGGGATGAAAGTTTATTGGTTGATTCTAATTGCTTATTGACCTTGTATAATAGGTATAAAATGAATTATTTTAAATCTTGTGCACATTCCTTCATATCCTCTCTAGTGAACATTATCTTTTGGTTGGTTTTGATTATTTATGAGAGTTTAAATCTATGAATGATTTGTTCTTTAATGAATTTGATCTCAATCTCTTGATTGATCAATCGATAAGGAATAACTTTAACTCACTTGGTGAAGTAACATGTGACAACCAAGATCTAATTATGCCCTCTTGAAGATGGTAGGTGTATTTTGTCAATGATGTCTATTGCCCAACTCTTAAAGGTCTATGGTCTGACCATTTCATTAAGTTTAGTTAGTGTTATATTGGGCTAAGCTATTGATATTTTGACACTTTTTTGCGTAACCAATGCAATCCTTGGTTATACTTGGCCAATTAAAGTCATGATTCTTAATTAACCATCTTATCTTAATTTTAGATTGATGAGTTCTACAAAGTTCTTAAGAAACCTCATTCATGACCAATAATGCTTTTTTTTTTTTTATCCTTAACATTTGAGAAAAATCCAAGTTTTCCTCTTATATAATAAATATGCTAAGGGAATGCAATTGTTCATTTTCAATCTAAAATACCTCAAAACTTTCCATGAAAGGTCCTATAAATAGACTTTGATTTCTTCTCTCTTATCTTTATGTGATTTAGAACACTTGATTTATTGAGATATTTTGCTTATATTCGGTAGAAAATTTTAGCAACAGTTTTTTCTTCATTATTTTGGTCTTTTTTTTTTAACCATAGAGTCCACACTTCTTTACTCATCATTGCATGTCTATTATATATCAACTATGGTTGATTGATCAATGGTCATCTCAGGTAAGATGCCACGATGGTCAATGATTATTTTATATACTGATCCATGTTAATTCAAATCATTAGCTTTTATATTGTTTCCTCTCATTGAAAAACCAAAACCAAATAAAAAAAATCTATTAATAAGGTATTTGACCATTGAAAATCTTTATATGGATTTAGAACATAAATATTACTCTAGCTAATTGAGAACCTAACTCCAAAAGTATTTTCAAATCTAAGTTTAAGGGCTCATATTTAGCTTGATTATTAGATCATGAAAAATGAAGACAAAATAATAAAGTCACCTTATGATATACTAGAGAATTTATTACCACCCTTAAACTAGCTTTACTCTTGGTTTTGGATCTATCAAACCATAAATATCATAGGACAAGTTCTGCAATAATGTTGTTCATATCTTATTTTAGTTCATGGTTGATATCGAGACATTAATAATTAGCTAAGAAATTAGCCAAAGCTTAGTCTTTAACTACTTTTTATGACATATAATGTAAATCAAATTCAAATAAAGTTAATGTTCATCTGTCAATTGAACTTCTTAAGAAAGGTATAACCAATATGTATTTTATTAAATATGTTTTATAAATTACATATATGTCAACTAGAAATATTTACCAACATAACTTAACACAAGTAAAATATAAGGATAAATAATGTTTTTTTTTACTGAAGTATGTCATTCTTCAACTTTTGTGAAGACACGACTGAGATAATGCACAACCTATTCATATCAAGTTTTATTCTCATATGCTAGCATGCTGCTAATCAACCATTATGTCGCTAAAATATATAGTATTGAAGGTTTCCTAGGCTTTGGTAGGGCCAATATTGGAGGTTTAGCTAGATAAATTTTTATTTCTTCAAATATAACTTGATGTTTTTCAGTTTATTGAAATGTATATGTGACATTTCCTTTTAAGAGTTCAATAAATGACCTTATTTTTTTCTGCAATGTTTGATATGGACCTCTTTTAAAAAATAATTTTTCTAATAATACTTTGTAATTCTTTTTTTTTGTTTACGAAGGTCATGCTTTTCATGATGGCCCTTGTTTTTTTTTTTTTATCTATCTCTATGCCACACTGATGCACTAGAAATCCTAAGAAATTGCCTCTCTATACCCCCAAAGACACATTTTAGTAGATTCATCTTGCGATTATGTATTCACATTCGCTCAAATAATAAGAATGTAGCTCATCTAAGATTTAGAGTTTGATTTCAGCATAATATATGAATATAAACTTTCATGTTACAATTGATCTTGTCATAAAATATCAAATTTATAGCCTTTTGGTAAGTAATGCCATCATTCTTTAGACTAAATGACATCACCATTCACTTACATATTTCTATTAAGTCAAGACATTTAGAAGTACTCTTTTAAACATTGTTTTCTACAATAAAAATCTAATTATAGACTGAGTGACCAATTTTGAACCTGAGGATCTTGTTACCAACTACTAAATTGATTAACATATCGATCATTAGCATTGGATATTTATCATTCAAAATTGCAAGATTAAGGTTTATGAAATCTATACAAACTCTTAGTTTGCTATTCTTTTACAATACTAGTATGATGTTAGAAATATGTTTATCATGTGTTATTGACCTAAAGAAACCATTATCTAACAACCCTTTTATTTCCTACTTGACATGATCAATCATGTATCGATCACAAGATATGTTATAAACTTCTACCTTTCCATTATCCATATTTTATGGTGTTAGAGAAGGATTTGTTATATCAAGCATGGTTGATCTACCATTTTCACTGTATTATAATAAAAAACTTGTATTTTTATGCCAAACATTGTCATTGTTGGGCCTTTTCTAAGGACTCTAAATAGGTAAATAAGTAATTGTAAATTAATGTTTCAAACTCTTAGCTAACATCTTCTAGTTGTATAACATTTGACTTAATAAAATTAGCTATTAGTCACCCTATTCATACTATTTCTTCTAACTAAAAAAATAAATAGGACGAATTATATAGTCAATGTCCATAAACTAGACTAGACCAACATCATCACTATAAAGTCAAGCATCTACCATTCCTAAAGTCATTATAAAGGGCTTATTATTAATTTTGACAATTTTAATGGATCCAAAATGTAGCTAAAACATTAAGACCTAAAATAGTAAGGATGACATTCATATATTGGTATGAATACAATCTCACTTATGTAACATTTTATAGTATATCTTTACTTTGACCATAAAAAAAAATTGTACTAGAAGTCTTGGATCTTACTATTAAATTCACTTATAGCACTCTTATTAGTATCTTTTACTCCTATACAATTTGATATTACCACTTTATAAGGTAGCATATTAACTTTGTTACAATCAATCTTCTTGATTAATTCTAGAAGTATTATGTTGAGCGTTATACTATAATTGACCAATACCCTATGTATTGACATATTTTTTAAGCTATTTGTTATATAAAAAGGGTTTAATATATCTTCTCATAGCCATTGTTGGTTTAAGAGGTGCACACATGGTCCTTAATCAATCATATGTTATGACTGGTCAATTGCTCAAACATATATTAGTATGATAATTTTAATGGATCCAAAATGTAGCTAAAACATTAAGACCTAAAATAGTAAGGAAGACATTTATATATTTGTATGAATCCAATCTCACTTATGTAAGATTTTATCGTTTCTTTACTTTGACCATAAAGAAGTTGGACTATAAGTCCTCGATCTTACTATTATATTCACTTGTAGCACCCTTGTAGTATCTTTTACTCCTACAAAATTTGATATTACCAATTTATAAGTTAACAGCTTTGTCATGATCAGTCTTCTTGATTAATTCTAATTGCATTATGTTGAGTGTACACTATAATTGACTAATTCCCTATGTATTGGCATATTATTTAAACAATTTGTTATATAAAAAGGTTTAATGTATCTTCTCATAGCTATTGTTAGTTTAATAGGTGCACATCTAGTCCCTAATCAATCACATGTTATGATTGGTCGATTGCTATAATTTCTAACCTTCTCATTTGTACTATTTTCACAATCATTATCAAGATAAGACAATTGAACATGTGTGGCTTCAAATGAATATGATAAAGAAAACATCATGTTCATTGATGCAATATCATCATGGTCACTCATTTCTTTCTAAGAAGGGATTTCTAAATAGTCAACTTGTTTCATTATATCATTATCATTTATTTGTCACATTAGAAATGCAAACTCGTTAACATCCTCATCCTTACACTCTAAATGTTTTTTAGAGAGGGTGTATATTCTTTCTTGTATTATTTCTTCATCCAATAAGGCATCTTCATCTTCCACTAACTTATTTTCTTCTTTTAGTGGTGTGTCTTTGTTTATATAGATATTAGACAAAGCTAGTTTAGGCTCTAAAATGGTAGTTTGGATAGTATTGTTATCCTTAAGTTTGTTACCTTTTTTAATTGTCACCATATTTGTAAAAAGTTAAAGTTTTTCCTTATTTGTGGGTGATTTTCTTGATTTTTTTAATGAGAATGTTCCTTTTTATTCCTTCTGAGTGATTAATATTGCTTTTTTTTTTTTCCATTATTGCTTGGATGGCATAGCTGTAGGATATCACCACAATGATCGTTTTTTTCATCTTTGCTCTTTAATTGTTAGCCTTATGCGTTGGATAGTTTTATCCTATTTTTATGTGTGATCGATATATGGCTGTACTGTGAAGTTAGCCATCACCTTTACTTTATCAAGTTATGATTTATAGAATTATTTAGATTTTTTTCAACATCTTTGTAGTAACCATGCTCACTTTTATAGAAATCTCTTTAGAATTCTGGCTTTTGAGTTGTTTAGGATTTAGAAAGTCCTTTTAAGTGGATGAAGATGTTGTCTATATTGGAATCAATCAATGCACAATATGGTTGGTCTTTTTTTTATATGTTGGATTAGGCTCATTCTTATCTTGCAATGTTAATGTTTGTGGTCGATCATTAACACCATTTGTTAGCATTTTGATAGGTGTTTATCATTGTTGATTTTTTTTAAAACTAAAAGACTAGTCTATTATGAAAGCCTATTCTCTTGGTAAGGTGTATGGTTTAGCATCGTTCTTCTTACTAGTGTGTTCAATCATTGCATTTTTCTTAATAGTGTTTTGGTTAATCAATCTTATTTTTATTTTTTTCTAGGTCTAGGAGATGTTGGTGATCCCTGCCAATTTGTCATCTTTACCACTAAGCTTTTATGACTTCTATTGTGGATGATGTTTATGCCATTTATTGCTAACAAACCTTTTAGGTCTAAATGTCTTAGTCTTTCATTGCATGACTATCTGTTTCACATAAAGGTTTTCCATGATCTTTTAGTGACAATTCTTTGGCCTTATTATGATTAATATACCTCTTCTTAGTAACAATATTAGTTACCAATTCCAACCTTTTTATGGTCAAACACGCATGATTTTCTATGTTTTTCCTTATTAAGAAGTCATTATGGTTTATGAGTATTTATTATTTTTGTTATCTTAGGGAATAGGTTATTATCTACCTTTATTTTATTATCTTAAAATGAATTCAACCATCTTCTAATGCCTTTTGGATCTAGTTTTTAAAAACAACATAACTGATAGTATCATGTTTCCATAAGTCATGTCATTTATAATATTTCTTCTTTTTTATTAGTTTAGAAGTAAAGATTGTGTGATTGCTTAGGAGTTTGATTTTTTTTATACTTGCATCAATTAATCAAATATCTCTTCTAATCTTTTGATGTTGAAAAAAATATATTTATTCTTAATAGTCATTTTAATCACTTTTACTTATTTACTATTAGGTTTGTTAGCTTCTTTTAATGTAGTGATATCAAATGATTTTCTTTATTTGAGTTATGCAACTGATATAAGTTATTTTTGAACTTCTTTAAACTTCTTCAACTGGGTATGTTCCTCTAAGTGGTTTTTTTTTCACTCGCTTCACCATAATCTTTTCAAATTAAGAAACATCATTTGTAAGAGTGTAGATGTTAAAAATACTTTTTTCTTACAAACCATTTCTGAAGGTTCCATTATATCCTTTTCAAAATTAAGTTAATGTACTCTTGCTTGCTCTGTTATGGTTATAATGCATTTTATTTTCAAAATCTTAAAATAAAAGGCATAGCTTTCTATAGACTCCATTAAATCTTGGATTATTATGACCAAGTCATTCGGTTTTATTTTATTTCTATTCTATAGAAGTGCCCATGAAAATGAATCTTCATCTCTTTTCAAATATTGATGAAGTTAGGTGGTAATATAGAAAACTAATGAAAGATATTTTTAGTTATTGATGAACTAAATAGCTTTATTTTCATAAAAAAGATTAACAACACCATCACCATACTGATAAGTGAACTTGGTGATGTATTATCTTATTGACTATTATCATTTCTAGAAAATTATTTAAAATATGTTATCTTGATTCTCTATGAATTGGATACAACTTGTCAACTATTTAAGGTGTGGACTTATATACAGGCCTAACAATACTTCCAACTTCTAAACTACCAATCTTAAATGCTAGTCTAATTCAATCCTATAAATTTCCCTTACTTATTGGTCGACAACAAGTGTTTGAGGTATAGAAGGATTCTGATTGCCTTGTTGAAAGGTAGCCACTAGGGAATTAAATTGCCTATTTATAGTTTATGGTGGTGTAGATAATGTTGTTAAGCCACGTAATGGTTTGAGGTTGTTTATACACTTATAAGATATGCAGTACCTCATGCGCGATCATGCCTAATTTAGGTCGAGCTTACTACAGTGCTTGTTGTGTAGCCATGTGATATATAAGACGATTTTATATATTTTTAAACATTCCTATTAAAGTGCTTATTATTAAGGAATATCTTGAG
>Ga0325401_1005993_pt1 | contig 11717 bp, 9 predicted proteins | sample PopdelMetagenome_FD_205666 | JGI IMG/M metagenome (GOLD analysis project Ga0325401, IMG submission 205666) | Populus deltoides microbial communities from Bellville, Georgia, United States - Xylem-PdKOR-R2 | ecosystem: Host-associated > Plants > Phyllosphere > Stem > Wood/Secondary xylem | place...
TAATAGTAATAGTAATAGTAATAGTAATAATGATAATATTATTTATTAATAATAATTGTGATAGTGATTTTGATTTATTGAATTGCTATTTTTTAAAATACCTTTGTATGATCATAATTTTTTTCTCAATTTTATCATTTAACATTTAATTTTCTAGGAATTAAATTTCATGATTTTTCTAGATTGAGTGCTTTAAGTTTAATAACTCAGGTCACGAGTTTAAAAAGTTAACATATTTTTTTAAAAAGTTTTATAATTCTTTTTATTTCTAGTCAGATTATTCCAGTCATATAATCTAGATTGCGGGTTTGACAGAATGTCCCGTGTTGACTTAATTCTAATTAGATTTGTTTTACATATTTGTCATGAACAATTTTTTATATATTTTTTTATCAATTTACAATATCTAAATATTATGTTTTTTCAAAAAATAATCTATCCCCATGGTGAAGCATGGGCACAAAGGCTAGTACAAACTATTTCAAAAATATTCTTGATCTCTTAAAATGAATATATGCATTAATAATTTTACATGCATCTAATTCATTATATATATATATATATATAGACACACATACACATATACATGTTTATTAATCAATTGTTATGGCCAATAAAGAACATAACTTAAGGTAGCTGTTATGATTGTGACTTGAAAAAAAGTTGTTTTATAAAAAAATACTTTTAGTTGAGGTTGATTTGGAAAAATATATGCTGGTTAAAACTGTGGTTGAAGTTGAGGCTGAACAAAAAATAGTTTATTGTGTTTGGTTAATAATGCTTTTCAAATTGATGTTATAAAATAACTAAAAAGACATATATTAATATTGATGGTTTTTAATTGAAATATTATACATTTAACTAGTACTATCACATTATGAAATAAACAATACAAGGATTACAATTTTCATGGCTTCCTAAGCGTGCAACAACATTAGGTAAAATATCATTATAAACAAAATTAGGATTGCGATCAAATTCTGTAAATGTAACGTACGTCATCATGCGATCTCCTTCTAATATAATTATGTAGTGTCATTGAATAATATTAAACTCTAGTTTTTCAAATAAAATACAATATTTGAGATAAGTTTTTGGATTTTTTTATTTTACTGGGTCCACCCTGACACCAGACATTTAGGTTTAGGCCGGACCCGGTCCGACCATGAATAGTGGAGACACTCTCCACTGTTCACGTGGGACAATGGAGCATGCAAAATACAAAGGTGAAAGAGAAGAAGAAGGGGAAGAACAATGGCTGGCAGTGGAAACGGCGAAGGCCGATGGTGAGCTGCTCTCCACTGTGCTCTGTTTCTGTTCTTCTTCTTTGGACAATGAAGAATGCAGAAGACGGAGGGGAAGAAGAAGGAGAAGGGAAAGAGGAAGAGCAGTGGCTGGCGGTGGAAATGACGGAGACCAATGGTGAGTTGAGAGAGCTGTTCTCTACTATGCTCTATTTCTGTTCTTCTTCTTCTTCGGACAGTGGAGAATGTAGAAGATGAAGTAGAAGGAGAAGGGAAAGAGGAAGAGCAGTGACTGGCGGTGGAAATGACAATTTAGAAATCCTAGGGGTAATTTTGGCATTTATTAGAAAAAATAATTCTCGATTTATTTAGTTAAATATATCAATAGGTTTTCTTTTCCTTTATAATTAAGATTTTTTTAAAAAAAAATATGCATTTAAAAAACTTGTATTTTTTTTTTGGAAAAAAAATATCCAATTATTAAACAAAGGTTAGATAACTTATATTTAACTATTTCAACCTCATTATTAAATATAAAGTTTGGATTTAACATATTAGGGATTGAGAGAATAGTAAAAATTATTTTTCAAAGTATTTTTTTATTTGAGAATGCATTAATATAATATTTTTTATTTTAAAAATTATTTTTAATATTAATATTTTAAAATAATCTAAAAATACTATAAAAAAATAATTTGAAGCAAATAAAATATATTTTTTAAATAGTCTTAATCGATACATCTGACTGTTGGTTAAGAGACAAAAACACAAGTACTCTATCAAAGGGACAAAACGAAGGTCTTAATTATTCCATGTGAATAGTTAAAGATTCATAATACCATTTTACTTGCAGGTCTTATAACACTGCTCCCAATCTAATTTATTTATTTATTTATTTTTTAAATCAAGCTCAGGTAAAACTTAGCCCAGAAAAGCTATGGCCCCTGTTGCTGTAGAGTCTATCCAAGAGAGCAAACTCATTTGGGCAATTGGGCCTAAAAAAAGAAGAAGCTAATTTTATCTTTTTTAATCCAAGTAAAAAAATAGGTCATTTACATCATCATTAAGAACTAATGGGATTTATAAACTCTTGACAAATGCAAAATCACCTTCACAAAGACTAACGGTTTTGAGTTTTTTAACTTATTAATATTAGGGTAATCACACTTAATTTTTAAAATAAAAAAACAAACAGGTTTTAAACAGTTTTGAGTTTTTTACTTACTAATATTAGGGTAATTACTAATTACACTTACTGCTGCTAACAATTCTTGAATTAGGATCTTCAATGGAGGCAAATACTTATCCTGACAAGCCATAAACAATCCGTAATTTTATTTTAAAAGTATAGTTATAATTATTTTTTAAAATATTTTTTATTTGAAAATATATTAAAATAATATATTTTTTATTTTTTAAAAATTAATTTAACATCAACACATTAACTTAATTTAAAAATACTAAAAAATATTAATTTAAAAAAAAATTATTTTTATTTTTTTAAAATATTTTTAAAACACAAAAACAAACAAGTTTTGAATTGAGGTTACAATCCAAACAGGAATATGGACCAAAAACTTAGAAAGCATATACATCTGTATGCATGGAGGAGTGTAACAGGTTGCAGTGCCACGAACTGGAGAGTGTTTAATCTAACAAAAAAAAAAAAAGAGATTAGAAAGCTGCTAAATATGGCCCAACTACTAGTACTAAATGCGAGGAGAAATTAACACGTGAAATGTGTTTTAAAGGCCAATATAGGGTCAGAGACCTACTTAATCTCTAACAACCCCATCAGCTTAATCCCCACTTTACTTCAAAATAATCCTACGTTTGAACTACTGCTTTTATCTTCTTCTTCTTTGCCTTCCATGAACACCATCTCTGCAACTCTTTCTACTTCTCTTGTAAGTGTCCTCTCTTATTATTATTTTTTTCCCATTGTTATTATCCTGTATGATGCAAGAAACTGTCACATTAATATACTGATGTACTGGCTTGATTAATGCGCTCCTTTAACGTATAGACAGTTTTGGTCTCGCCTTGGTGATTGAATTGCCTCTGAATTTATGGCATTGTTCGTTTCATGATGTCTTAAAGCAATGCATTTAAGATAATATTGTGTTTTTAAGTGATGGATCTGACAGATTTTAAAGAGCGTAGGAAAGCAAAATATTTCATGTTTGTGCTGAGCTAATTAGTTTTGTGACTCTGTCAAGATTTCTCAAGTCTTGTGCTGAAAAAATTGATGCAGTGAGACAAGAAGGATGTCTTCTGATCCTGCTCCATATGCGCCGAGAAAGATCCTCATTACCGGTGCTGCCGGATTTATAGCCTCTCATGTGACTCGTAGATTGATCAAGGACTATCCTGATTACAAGATTGTTGCCCTTGACAAGCTAGACTACTGCTCCAACCTCAAGAACCTTGCTACATGTCGCGGCTCGCCGAATTTCAAGTTTGTTAAGGGTGATATTGCTTGTGCTGATCTTGTAAATCACCTGTTGATTGCTGAGGATATTGATACGATCATGCATTTTGCTGCTCAAACTCATGTGGATAATTCATTTGGGAATTCATTTGAATTCACAACCAACAATATATATGGCACTCATGTGCTTCTTGAAGCCTGTAAGGTCACAAAGAAAATCAAGAGGTTCATTCATGTTAGTACTGATGAAGTTTATGGTGAAACTGATATGGAGACAGACATTGGCAATCCTGAGGCTTCTCAGCTTCTTCCTACAAATCCTTACTCTGCAACGAAAGCAGGGGCTGAAATGTTGGTCATGGCTTATCATAGATCTTATGGCCTTCCTATCATTACCACTAGAGGAAACAATGTGTATGGCCCTAACCAATATCCTGAAAAGCTTATCCCCAAATTTATTCTCCTGGCTCTCAAAGGAGAGCAGTTGCCGATTCATGGTGATGGATCAAATGTTAGAAGCTTTTTATATTGCGAGGATGTGGCAGAGGCATTTGATGTGATACTTCACAAGGGAGCTATTGGACATGTTTATAATATAGGGACCAAGAAGGAGAGGCGAGTCCTCGATGTGGCAGAGGATATCTGTAAGCTGTATGGATTGGATCCTGAAAAATCTATCAACTATGTTCAAGATAGGCCTTTCAACGATCATCGATATTTCTTGGATGATCAAAAGCTCAAGAAGCTTGGGTGGCAGGAAAGTACTCCTTGGGAGGAAGGGCTAAAGATGACAATGGAATGGTACACGAAGAATCCTGATTGGTGGGATGATGTATCTGCTGCTCTTCACCCACATCCACGCTTGAGTATGATTGCTCAATACAATGATGATTCATGGTTCTCTCAGAAGGGACTCATAAGTGATGCAAAGGAAGCTGGTAAAAGTGATGGCAGTTCAGGACTAAAGTTCCTGATATATGGCAAGGCAGGTTGGATAGGGGGGTTGCTAGGGAAGCTTTGTAAGGATGGGGGCATTGCATTTGAGTATGGTCAAGGAAGATTGGAAGATAGAAAGTCAATTCTCAAGGATATAAAGAAAGTAAATCCAACCCATGTGTTCAATGCTGCTGGGGTTACTGGAAGGCCTAATGTTGATTGGTGCGAATCGCACAAGGTAGAAACAATTAGGACTAATGTGGTAGGTACATTGACTTTAGCAGATGTTTGCAAGGAGCATAATCTCTTGATGATGAATTTTGCAACCGGCTGCATATTTGAATATGATCAAGATCATCAAGAAGGATCAGGAATTGGATTCAAAGAGGAGGATAAACCGAATTTCACAGGATCTTTCTACTCCAAAACCAAGGCCATGGTAACAAATACACAATCCTTCTTCCATGTAAGCTTAAATATCAGGTAGTTTTCTAAACATTTGCAATGTTAAATGTGCAGGTGGAGGAGCTGCTGAGAGAATATGAGAACGTTTGCACGCTGCGAGTCCGGATGCCAATATCATCCGATCTCAGCAACCCAAGAAATTTCATAACGAAAATCACTCGTTACGACAAAGTGGTAAACATACCAAATAGCATGACAGTGCTAGATGAGCTCCTGCCAATCTCAATCGAGATGGCAAAAAGAAATTGCAGAGGAATATGGAACTTCACCAATCCAGGAGTGGTAAGCCACAACGAGATCTTAGAAATGTACCGAGACTACATCGACCCTGAATTCAAATGGATGAATTTTGATCTAGAAGAGCAGGCCAAGGTGATAGTAGCACCAAGGAGCAACAATGAGCTGGATGGTACAAAGCTGAAGAATGAATTCCCTGAAATGTTATCAATTAAAGAATCTATACTCGAGTATGTATTCAAGCCCAACAAGAAGACTTGAAACATTAAAGCTGTTGTAACCTGCAATTCTCCCCTGTTTCATAATCTTTTCTGAATTAATAACATAATAAAGTTTGTTATTGTCACGGATCAAATTCATGTAGAGTGATAAGGTCTGGTCGATTTAGCCACTTCGCAGTGATAAGGTTTGGTCGGTTAATGTAATAATTTCTCATTATCGAAAAGCTAACTCTTCTGAGCATGTTCTAAGGCCACATATTTTAATGGGCTGCCAATATTTGAACCCTGGCACGGATTTGTCACACCACTCCCAATTCTTTCATGTCATAATCCCTTGATGGAAGATGAGTCAGTGCAGCTTTGCATCCACTGAGCAGCCTATTGGTTCCAAAATTTAGAGAGACAGGGACTTCAAAGATTCACGTTTTGTGAAGATGGAAGTACAAAGAATCTGGACAGAATTATGCTAGAGGAATCAATTTACTACCTCTTTACAAGCCAGAAAAGTAAGAGCAAGCCTTGCTAAAAAGTTTTACCGCTACTTAGTGAATAGATCGAGTCATTTTCATTTGATTAATTTTCTTCGACTTTATAACATAGCGTGATATGGAAAAGGTGCGTTTCAGCATTTTCTTTGTCTGATTAGGCTCTGATTGTCTTTGTAGATAGAGATGTTTTTACTCGGAAAATATTCATGGAATCCATCTCAAATTATGGTAACATTTATTTTTTTTCCCAAACCAAAACCGCAGAAGATATCAAAATCCCAAGCACATTTGAACGAGCTCATTTGTGTGATTGCATGACATTATCAAAAGAGATTAGTGGTGCTAATTGACGGTGACAGAATCAAGCCATTCAAGCTTTTGATTGCAGCTGGTGCATGATCTTAGCTTATCTGGTGCATGATGATTAACTAAAAAAACATGTTGGAATTTCTTTTCGTGAACAAATTCCACAGATGAAGGGGATGGGAAGAGTAGTAGTATTAGACAAGTAGTGATATCTCTGAGTTTCGAACAAGACCTCAACTCTCTTATTTTTGCAAAAGTACCATCGAGTTACGAATCCATACTCCTACTCAATTTAGCTAAACTAACTAGTTAAAATAAGATTTTATGAACATTGAAGGAGTTAAGATATTTAGAGGGATAGGGCTATAAACTTATTCATCCACAGTGATAGCCTGTTTAATAGAAGTATAAGCAATAATTTATATTTGAACAGTTTCCACTTATTCTTTTTTCTATATATATATATATATATATATATATACATACATACATACATACTTGCCAGCAAATTTCCTTCAGTGTTCTTGGCTATCGCTATGGCTATGGATGTGTCTGCTGCTTGCGAGAATCTGTGGTCTTTTCCATGTTTGGCTTTAGAGTTCATTGCTCACTCATTCCTAGCTATTCAATCTCCTTTGTTTTGCTGCTGCTGCGTGTTTCTGGCTTTGATGTTTTTGGGAAAGGTTCTTGGCTTCGCTTGTTTATTTATTTAATTCATTTTTCTTTAGTTTTGTTTGAGTCATATTTCAAAAAAATCCCCTCTTAATTGTGTAGTTGGTCTCCCTTCTTAAAGTATAGAAAACAAGTGAAAATAATTTAAGATGAAATAATATATTTAGATTGTATTTAGTTACTGTGAAAAAAAAAAGATAAAGACAAAAAAGATATATTTTTTGTTTTTAAGAGTATAGAAATTTATTACAAAATTATTTTAAAGAAATATTTATTTTTATATTTTAAAACCAAACACAAATATCTTTTTTTATTATATAAAAAAAGTAACCGAACATTAAATTTTAAAGAACAAGAGGCATCCACGCATTGTTGCAGGAGTACTTGGTATTCAAATCTCAATTATTATATGCTATGTTTTTTTATTATCGTCACTCAATAAAGTATTGTTAACTTATTCAATCAAAGCTACAGTGATTGAGATGCTTTCATAAATTATAACATAATATAAAAATTAAATAATAAATAATAAATTAAAATTTTAATGCTGCACCACTGCTGACCACAAGAATTTGCGATAGTGTTGTCAGCAATGATGCAGCCTCTGCCGTGTTTAGCAATATATATATATATATATATATATATATATATATATATATATATATATATTATATCATGAAATTTTATGCATAAATACAACTAACAAGTTGGGTGGAGTACTTCCTCCTCGGATCCTACCTAACCAAGGGAAACCTCTCCTCTGAAAATCTTGGTTCTTGCCACAAGAGAAGTAGCTAGAGATGGAATGTTCCATCCACCAATTTGATGTTATCGTTGTCGGTGCCGGCATTATGGGCAGTTCCACTGCCTATCAACTAGCAAAAAGAGGCCAAAAAACTCTGTTGCTAGAGCAATTTGATTTCTTGCACCACCGTGGATCCTCACATGGCGAGTCACGAACTTTACGTGCAGCTTACACTGAAGACTACTACTGCGACATGGTTAAGGAATCCTCACAAATTTGGGAGCAGGCTCAATCAGAGATTGGCTACAAGGTTTATTTCAAAGCACAGCAATTCGATATGAGCCCCTCGGATAACAAGAGCCTTCTTTCGATTATCTCTAGCTGCGAAAAAAAGTCAATCCCATATCGGGTCTTAGACCGGCAACAAGTGTCCGACCGATTCTCAGGCATGATTAACCTACCGGAGGATTGGTTTGGCGTGTTAACTGATGTTGGCGGGGTTATAAAGCCCACCAAGGCAGTGTCCATGTTCCAAGCATTGGCATTCCAGAGGGGTGCAGTTTTGAGAGACAACATGGAGGTGAAAAACGTTGTGAAAGACGAGGTAAAAGGAGGGGTAAATGTGGAGACTGCCGATGGTGAAAAGTTTTGGGGTAAAAAATGTGTGATTACTGCTGGGGCTTGGGTAAGAAAGTTAGTTAAAACGGTTGGTGGGCTTGAATTGCCTATACAAGCCTTTGGAGACCACAGTGTGTTATTGGAGGATCAAGGAGGGGCATGAGGCGAAGTTTGCCATTGGAAGTGATTTTCCTACGTTTGTAAGCTACGGGGAGCCCTACGTTTTCGGCACACCGTCGTTGGAGTTTCCAGGATTGATCAAGATTTCTGTGAACGGAGGGTACCCTTGTGACCCTGATAAGAGGCCATGGGATCCAGCTGGGATTTCATTGGATTCTCTGAAGGAATGGATCAAGGGGAGATTCTCAGGCTTGGTTGATTATGGCGGACCGGTTGCTACTCAGTCATGTACGTACTCAATGACCCCAGATGAGGATTTTGTGCTTGATTTTCTCGGCGGGGAGTTTGGGAAGGATGTGGTGATTGGTGGTGGGTTTTCGGGTCATGGGTTCAAGATGGCTCCAGTTGTGGGCAGGGTTTTGGCTGACCTTTTGCTTAGTGGGGAGGCGAAGGGCGTGGAAATGAAGTACTTTAGGGCTCAAAGGTTTCAGGATGATCCTAAAGGGAATGTGAAGGGATTATGAAGATCAGGGTCAACTCCTTTTCAAATCACAAGTAAATGAGCAGCAGCTAGCCTATTTTCTTGTCCATGCATGTCAATGGGAAAGAAATCGAGGGCTTTTTGTGGCCATGGCTAATTTGGTTGGTATCTTATCTTTAGTACTATATTTATCACTTTCTAGTAATCTAATATTTTATTGTCAAATAAATATATATAGTGATTCTCCGAATCTATCTTCTAACCCTAAATTATGCATCCACATCCACGAAGCTAGATCTAAACTTCAGCATAATTTTAATAAATTAATAACCTCTATTTTTATACAATTTAAATCTAAAGTTTTAAAAATATTTCGATTAAATATGGTCTTAAGGGTATTAATTTATAGATATTTAACTGTATTTGGATTCTTGAAAATTTTGCTTATAAAAAAAACGATACCAAATAATCACAGAAAAAAAATTAGGTTCGGCATAGAAAAAAATTACTTGAGAAGAAACTTGCTCAGCAACAAAAATGGGTTGATAACTGAAATTATATGAAGACATGTATACATCTCATTTGCTAGCAAAAAAATGGAGTTAAGAGATCCAATACGTACAAACTACAGATAACATACAGAGAATTTTGCTGCTTTTGTATAGTTTTCAAAAAGAGGAACGAAGCCTTGAACTCATAGAGAAACACTGTGATGATGATGGTGTTGTTGGGTTCAGGTAAGGGAATTCTAAAACTATATTCTGTGTAAAGGTAATTTCTTCTCGTTAGATGCAATCGACTGAATCTGCGATTTGTAAAAGTAAAATGGCAATCGCAGCTTCTTGGTTGAGCTAAATAATGAATCAATCTGGCCACATATAGAGAGTATTATCTACGCTACAGGCAGGCTGGAAGACCTGACAGAGATACAATCCTGGAAGGAGCTTGCGTTCATCTAGCCTTTAAATCAAACTAGAACCTGCACGTCAGGAAAATGATAGGCATGAGTAGCACTTTCCAGCTTTCTAACCAGAGAAGTTTACTTTGTCAGATTAAGGAAAAACCTAATCCTTGTAGATTTCATTTCTTTAAGAAGCAAAAGTTGCAAGAACAGCATGCAAGATAGCCCAAAAGAAAATTATACAAAGACGCAAGGCAGACCGATGCAGTAGTGCTCGGTCACAAGAAACCCTGGAATGTTGCAAATATAAGATTTGTTCCAGAAGCTTGCATCAAAACAGAGAATAAAGCAGATAATCCTACCATAGACCATCAATCATGTCAGACACTGGTCTTGTAAACTTTGGGACAATTCTCGATGCAGTAAGCGACTTGAAACCAGGATCCGAGGTAGAAGAGGAAAACGAAATAAGAATCAAACTGCTTTAAAACAAAAAAAATCGAAGTGCAAAACATCTTGAAGGACTACCTTTATCATCATCTTCATCCTCTAACCTATTATGGCCAACAGCATCCTCATCTATAACAATAGCAACTTTATCATTATTGACTCCAAATTTGAATTGCAATTAGCATAAGTAGTTTGCTCATCTAGAACTGCAAAAAACACACAGAAATTACTGGCAGGTGTCAAACTCAAAACTTTCGACAAACTTATCCTGACACTATTACCAGCATAGAAGCAAGCAAATCTTAAGATGCAGCCTTTAAGATTGCTCTACTTGTTTCAACTAGATAGAAAATCTTAATTACACAGCAGGGGAAAAATGGAAAAACGTAGTTCTGCTTTGTCAGGATTTGTTACCAAACATCTTGGAATCACTAAGCAACTAAGTTTCATCATGTGAGAGGATAGATTGGAAGACTCCCCACAGGTTTAACTTCCACAATTTCAGAGGCTGGGTTACTTGGACGTCCCAAACCTTCAACTCCTTCAAGCATATTTAATTGGGATTCTTTCCACGTAAAGCGCTCTCAAGAGTTTCTACTCGACGTGTTAACTCCTCTACTTTATTCCTTTCTATCTCCAATAATGTGTCCCTGCTTTGAGCCACCTCCTGTACGTTCTACAATTTAGGCAAAACATTAGTAATCTTCTTCTGGGGCAATTCCTTGTGCTCATGCGCCACGCTGCTATCATCAAGATTCACATCTTGCATTGCGCACAAGGAAAGACACCAATGACTCCAGGCGTGAAATGGGTGTTGTCTCAGCGTCCGTCCCAACATCTTCAAGTTTCACTTCACCCTCGACATCTTCAATTAGCCTTTGAATGGAACTTGAATCAAGGCATCTTCTATTCAGTTACTCAACATCTTTTATCTGACTCAATCAGCTCAGAATTAAGTGTATTGTTTGCAGACTGAAGCTGTAGCCTCTCAGCCAGAGCATCCTCCAATTTCTCCAAAAGGGCTTAGAACCTACTATAATCTATAGTATCAGGCAATTCCTCATCTTATAAGTTGGTTTCTTCACAGAGAGACATGAAGAGAACACAAATTCTCCAACGACTTGTGCAATGTCACATTGGTCACTTCAAATAATTTTGTTTGTATAATTATGGAATAGATTTGTGTTTTTTTCAAATAGAAAAGATAAAGAAATATATTATATCTGTCCCAATTGCCTCTATTTATTTTGACTTGAGACAATAATAAACTCTAATTTTTTAAAGTAAAATTATAGTTATGGTTCAAAATTTTAATAGAAATTATTTTTCATATCTCGAATATCTTTCATTATTTTTTTTAAAATGGTCAAGTTGTAAAAAGATGCGAGAATTTAAAAAAAAA
>Ga0325401_1005994_pt1 | contig 11716 bp, 17 predicted proteins | sample PopdelMetagenome_FD_205666 | JGI IMG/M metagenome (GOLD analysis project Ga0325401, IMG submission 205666) | Populus deltoides microbial communities from Bellville, Georgia, United States - Xylem-PdKOR-R2 | ecosystem: Host-associated > Plants > Phyllosphere > Stem > Wood/Secondary xylem | place...
GTTGCCAGGGAGCTAAATTCTTGTATAAATTATAATATTTATTTTATTCTCTTTTCACTTTTCTTGTATCTAACTTTGTTTTGTTTCCTTTTGTTTTGTTTTCTTATTCCTTTTATTTTCTTCCTACATGTGCATGAGAGTTTGGTCACGTACATTAAGTGGTAGACTTTGTCGGGTATCCTCATCATTTTCAAAAAATACGGCAGAAGAAGATAATAATCAGTCGCTTCATAATGAGAATAATCGTGTAAGAACACTTAGAGACCACATGAATCCCACAAGAACAAGTGCACCCTCATGCATAGTTTTTCCTCCTATTGCATCTCATTTTAATTTTAAGTCAAGCATCATTCAACTTTTACCTTCTTTTCATGGCTTAGATTTAAAAAATCAATACTTGCATTTAAGGGAATTTGAGGAGGTCTGTCCTATAATGACTCAAATTGTAGCATGAACACCATCAGATTAAAGCTTTTTCCTTTTTCATTAAAAGATAAAGATAAAACATAGCTACAAAATTTGAGACCATGATCTATTCGTGCTTGGGATGAAATGCAACAAAAATTTTTAAAGAATTTTTTTTCGTCTCACAAAAACAAACACTTTCAAAAGACAAATCATCACTTTCACTAAAAAACCAAGAGAAACATTTTATCAATGTTGGGATAGGTATCGAGACTTGCTTAATACTTTCCCTCATCATGGTTTTGAAACATGGAGATTGGTTTCACATTTTTATGAAGGGTTAACACCTAGAGATAGATAAATGGTTGAATTGATGTTCAATGGAACTTTTGAAGATAAAGACCCTAATGAAGCAATGGAGAGTACCTAGAATTGTTAGCTGAAAATGCTCAAAATTGGGACACTACAAGCACTTATGAGGCACAAAGTAAAACCTAACCTCATACATCTAGTGGAGGCATGTACAACCTTAGGGAAGATCATGACCTCCAAGCCAAGTTTGCATCTTTAGCTAGAAAAGTCGAGGCACTAGAATTGAAAAAGAGTGGTCAATTAAAATCTATTCAAGATATTATGTGTCAAATCTGTGAAACCAATGAACATTCAACCAATGACTGTCCAACTTTGCCTTCTTTTAAGGAATGTCTCCATAAACAAACACATGTTTTAAAATGTTTTCAAAGACCCAATCTAACCCATACTCGCAAACATACAACTCTGGTTGGAGAAATCACCCAAATTTTAGTTGGAAAAGTGATAACAATAATACACAAACTTCACAGCCACCGTTTCAAGCACACCATAATTTCCAAAATTCTCATGGATATGCACCTCCTCGTGCTCCCCCTCCTAGAAGAAATCTTGAGGAAACATTGCATGCATTCATTGAAAAGCAAGAGACAATCAACACTCAACTTGCTCAAAGCATGACAGATTTTAAAGATACTCTTGCAAAATTTACATCTGTTCTCAATTTTCAAGAGAAAGGTAAGTTTCCATCTCAACCACAGCAAAATCCCAAGGGGCAATACAATGCAAATGTAAGTAGTCCTGGAAGCCAACACATGGATCAAGTCAAATTAGTCATTACTCTCTGCAGTGGTAAGGTTATTGAAAAACCCATTCTTTAACCTTGTGAGAAAGATGATGAGTGAATCTCTGAGGGTAAGGAAGGGATTGAATTTGAACATTGCAAAGAAAAGACTGATTTCCCGACAGCACTTCCATTTCCTCATGCCATGACCAACTCTGAAATCTTTGGAACTTTCAAACAGGTAAGGATCAATATGCCTTTGTTGGATGCTATTAAACAAGTATCTTCTTATGCTAAATTTTTCAAAGATCTGTGCACTGTGAAGAGAAAACTGAATGTGAAAAAGAAAGCCTTTTTAGCCGAATAAGTAAATGCTATTCTTTAGAACAATAATGCTTTGAAATATAAAGACCCTGGTTATCCTACAATTTCATGCTTTACTGAAGAACATAAAATTGAAAGAGCTTTACTTGATCTTGGAGCTAGTGTAAATTTACTTCCATATTTAGTTTACCAAAGTCTCAATCTAAGTGAGTTAAAACTAACTTCTATAACTCTTTTACTTGCTGATAGATCTGTAAAAGTGCCTAGAGGAATAGTTGAGGATGTGTTAGTACAAGTTGATAAATTCATTTACCATATGGATTTTATTGTCTTGGACACACAACCTGTTGAACCATGTAATTCATTTCCTGTTATTTTCGGACGTTCATTTCTTGCAACTTCTAATGCATGGATTAATTATAGGAATGGACTGATGAATAATCTCAAATAGGGAATAATCAGTAGTAGAATGCACACTACGATTATATGCAAATTCAATGAATGGCAAACAATCTTTCCAATTTTTAAGATTCTTCTGAATGATAGCCCTCAACAATTGAATCAAAGTCCGGTTAATAACTTCAGTTTGGCCATCTGTTTGTGGATAACAAGTAGTAGAATATAAAAGTTTAGTTCCTAACTTACCCCACAAAACCTTCCAAAAGTAACTCAAAAACTTAACATCTCGATCGGATACAATGCTCTTAGGAAGACCATGATAGTATGTCAAACTTGGATTTTGATGTAAAATGCGCAACTGTCCAGTTTCATGGTATGTGGAGTCTCTTGACATGTTGTCCTACCTTGGGTTAAAAGTTCAGGTCAATTGGAGTTCGGGAAGGCATTGCAATACTGGTCAACAGAGGCTATACGAATTTTGTTATTTACTTCCTATTTGGCTAGGATTTTTTTCCTACAAGGATGTGGCAGCTTGTTTTGGGAATCTTCTAGTTCTACAAGGATCTTTAATAGGCTACAATATAGTTTCCAAGTGTGGCAAGGAATCTCCTAGTTCTACAAGGATCTTGTGTATTGGAGGGATAATCTCCCTTGGTTATCTAAAGAACTGAAAACGACTTATTGAAGAACAACTGCCTTCGTGGCATCATCCTTATACTTCTCATTTGTGAATCAATATTCTATGGGTGGGGGTTTCTGTTTCCAATAATGGTGGTGCCTAGGTACAAGTTATTTTTGTGTCATACCTATCAAATCTGATTTACTTGGCTTTCCTGGAAATTGTGTCTTTGCGTGTGGGTTGCATGACCACATGATCATAAGGTTCGCATCAATAGCTTTCTTATCATACATGAAGGGGTAGACTTCTAAATATGTACTTGTTTTTGCCGCAAACTTCGTTTTGTGTGTTGGTGAGATATTCTCCCTTCTTTGGTTCTTTAAAGGACTGAAAATAACTTATGAAAAAACAACTGACTTCGTGGCGTCATCTTTACACTTGTCGTTCACGAATCAATATTTGTTGGGTGGGGGGTTGTTTCCAATAATGCTGTTATCTTTGTGTCACTCCTATTTAATTTTATTACTTGGCTTTCCAAGAATTGATGTTTTAGCATTTGGGTTGCTTGATTGCGTGATCAAAAGGTTTCACATCATTTGGTATCAGAACTTAGCTCCATTAATCAGGTTTTATCCTTTTGAAATTGTCATTTCTTGTTGATTCCGCAAAAATATTGACATTTCATTTTTTGCTATTGTTCAAAATATACCAGTAGCATAAAAAAAAAGAAAAAAAATAGTCGTTCAATCAGACATTTATTTCTCCTACCGCATAAAAACTGGATCAAATCAACTTCAAATTGGTGTCAAACTTGACAGTCTGATTAAATCAACTCAGAATTAGCTCAAACTTGACAGTCTAATTATTGGGCTCCTAATAGGACCATATATTAATTTTAAAGTCAATTGCATATTGTTTGCTTAGAATTTCAAGTCCGAATTTGATTAGGTTTGATTCATAATGTTTTTGCGTCCGCATATCAAACCTTATTGACAATTACTCAAATTTAGTATTCAGATATATGGGTTGAGATCACACCATATATCAAATTTGAGCTCATTTAGACATCTTTTACCTTAGGTTCCAGATACAGACTTGTGGTAAACGAGTCTGTTTTTGGGTCAACCTTAAAACTTGTTTTGTTTCTGTTGTTTTCGTTATTGCAGCATATATTAATCATATATAACATATTTGGGTATTTGTTTCCATCATTTTTGCATACTTCGTAATTGTTTTTAATTGAGTCTTCAGTCTTATTCATAATTTTGATAGATTATGCTGTTAAGTTGGCTCTATTTTGTGTTGGATTTAGTTCCGCAAGAGGCAAAGAAGGTGAGACGAGGGGGAAAATCTAATTTTGAGTGAAACATGAGCGACATGAGGAAATGTTTTTTTACCATTAACCAATTTTTTTTAGGTATAATCATGTGTGATCAGAAGAACACACCACCCCCATCCCGAGGGTGATATAAAGTTCCAAATTCAAGCCTTGATAAAGAAGATGGAGAGGGTGAATTTCATGATGGGGAATGTGTGTGACAGACTTGAGAAGGTTGAAAAATGTGGTAACGAGGCTGGAACAAGTACCCAAGAGATGAGCAAGGTTGGAGCTGAATTGAAATCAAACAATAATAGTAGGGCTGAAAGGCCAAGGTGAGCTGATTATGAGGATTTTGAGGATGAGGCTATGGGCCATAGGAAAGGTTTTCGACATCCTAGAAACCAAAGGGACTTTGGGAATAGAACCAGGGGCCAATTCGACCAAAGGGGACATTTCCATCACTTTAGGGGACATGATGATGTAGATGGTGGTTTGGATGCTATCAAACTGAAAATACCATCTTTTCAAGATAGAAACGATCCCTAGGTGTATTTTGAGTGGGAGAAAAAGGTGGATTGGATTTTTTATTGGCATAACTATTCGGAGGCAAAGAATGTGAAATTAGTAGTCATTGAATTCATGGATTACACACTGATTTGATGGGATTAGAATGTGATTAGTAGCATGAGGAGTGGATAAAGACCAATATTGTCATGGGAGGACATGAAAGTGTTGATGAGAAGACGATTTGTGCCTAACCACTACTATAGAGAGTTGTATATGAAATTGCAAGGTTTGAATCAGGGTTCTAAATTTATGGATGAGTATTTCAAGGAGATAGAGATTGCATTGATTCGGGCCAATGATTGAGGATAGAGAAGCCACTATGGCTACATTTATTAATAGGTTGAGTAGAGACATTGCAAATGTTGTAGAATTACAACATTATATGGAATTGGAGGACATGATCCATATGGCAACAAAGTTGGATAGGCAAATAAAGAGAAGGGGCACCACACGTGTTCAGGCCAACTCGACTTCATCTTCTTTAACATGGACGCCGAATTTGAAGAGAGAGGGTTGTCTAGCCACAACCTTATATACATGCAAAGGCTGGACCAACTAAGGCTAAAAAGGATAATCATACAGATGGAAAAGGTAAATCTGAATCTCAACCTCCTCATGATAGAGATATTAAATGCCATAACCAGACATGAAGGTTAGACGATTCAGATTAATAAAACTTCTTGTTTGCCGCGCTTAGTGTGTGTGTGTGTTGGTGGGATAATCTCCCTTCCTGAATGCATTCGGTTAGATTGAGGTTCTTATGGATGATGGGTTTGACTCAATTCTTTTGGTGGGTAATTCGACCAGATCAGGACATTCTATGCATGAGTTGTTTTTGGGCAGCAAAGAAAGTTTATTTGGAGTGTATTTTACGTCTAGTCTGGTCTCTATTCATGGAAATCGATTTAGTGCCTCTGGTACTACTTGGTAAAACTTCTCTAAACCTTCCTTTCTAGGTTTTCTTTCTTATTTGAAATTGAATTTGGACATACAACCTATAACAGTAAGCTAAACTAAAAAAAAAAAAGCTTGATTCAAGTAATTAATGATTAGTATCATTGGAAACAACACCAAAAGCTTGACGAGTGTTGAAGTCATGCAAATTTAAAACCTTTAAAATTAATGATTTATAGTATAGAAAGTAAGGGTATCATCCTACAAAGATACTATTATTAGGACTTAATTATTCAATCAAAACAAGCTATTTAAGTTTATATTAAGGCAAACCAAGTAAAGATGCACTAAATTTTAAAAATCTTGTTTATGATCTAAACTACATCAAAGCAACTTAGAAAGCTAAAAAAATGAAAGAAATCAATTATGAAAAAATTAAGAGGCAGATTTGTCATAATATAAATATAGAGAGAATATTTTTTATTACTTTATAAGATGTATTTCTCAATGATAATTGAACATCAATAATTGAATTTAGATATGTTTTCTAAATTGATTTGTGATAACAAATAAATCAACCATGAAAAACAATAAGTTTTTTTTACATATCCTTACTTTTTAGTTAATCTAGCATCCATGCTTCAATCAAACCCAATCACATAATTACCTTTATTAATCATGCAAGAATTAATTCTATGACAGCATTAAGATCTAACATCAAGATAATTAAACACGCATGGGTAATTAATTTAATCAAGATTTATGCTTTCTAAGTAACAAATAATCAATCATGGGTTCAAAAATTAAATACTTTTTCTACTTTATTTATTTAATTAGTTATACATCTGACATAAACTAATCAATAGCAATACATGCATCATATATAATTTAGCTAATCAATCATTAAGTTTGATCATAGAAAAACACAAGATATTCATGAATCATTATCATATATAAAACAATTTTAAACACAGATTCTCGTGATAATTTAAGATCCAAGAGTACTGATTAACATAACTTTGAATAAGGAATTTTTTTTATGACCATATAATTCCTCTCCCTCTTTTCTTGTATGTTCTGAATGTGACTACCCTTTCTTTCTTTAAGGATAGGGTCAGTTATGTGTGCATGATGAGGCAGAGAAGTTTTCTAGTTACCAAATAATTTCTAATTAGATAATTTTAAGGTTTCCTTATACTAATCTGATTCTAATAACTTGTGCATTGACTTTGACCTTTTAGAGAGTTTTTGTGGTCATGTGGAACCCTTTACATGTTATTAATAAGTTGCCATGAAATCATCCTAATATGGAAAGATTAGGTTGGCCTCGTGTTAGTCTACTAGCATATTTCAAATATGTAGTTTTCTCATGGATGAGTTATTAGGTCTACCATATATTAATTAAAAGCTTACGATGTATAGTTTTTAGCCCAATCTGAATCGCAGCAAAATTTCTTCTATAGTTCTAGATATAGTCTAAATAGTACACAAAGGTTCAGCTTGTCAGATTTACTCTAACCAATTCTAATCCCATTAGGATTTCTTATTCAAGTTGGATTCCTTCTACAATTATAATTTGCACTTCATAGCTCAAATATCTTATCCCAATGTGCTCTTTCTAGTCCTTTACTTGAAATTATGCTAAAAATTGATGCGGATTAGCCCAACACCAAGCGTAATCATGCCAACGACCCATTGAAGGTGCCACTTGAGCTAATCATAAGAGCTAGGGTGAAGAAGATTATAGAAGCATTGAATGAGCTTGTTCAAAACATATGAAGCAAAATGGACCTCGAGGGGCTTGGGACATTTAAGGAGCATGAAGGACAACCTTTAATTCATCTAGTTTAGGTCCAAGAAGAGCCCAATTCATGCGGAACAAGGGGTTGATGTGTTCGGCCCAATACTAGGCTTGTTATTTTTCCTAATGCTACAAGGATAAAAAAATCAGCAATTTATTCTCCTAAATAAGTAAGGAAGTTGGCCATATCTTATTCCTAAAGAGTATGTAATCCATAATGCACAAGAAAATAATATTTCTCTAATTTTCACATATTTTTAGCAGATTTCATTCTTGTCTTCAAATATGTTGTTCTTTCTTATTTGGATGAATTAATAGGCCTACAATTTATTACTGGAAAGGTTTGAATGTCTAATTTCCAACCCAATTAGAATCTTAGCAGAATTACATATGTAGTTCGTAATATTGTCCAAACAGTAGATGAAGGTCCAGATAGACAGATTTGACATAATTCATCCAATAACTTAGACCCTCTAAAATAATCCATTCCCAAACTCCTATTTACCTGCAATTCTAACCTAATATCAGCTCAACCCAACTGTCGAGTTAAAAGTTATTCATGATAGTGTAAAGTTGGACATTAGAAAATTTTACATCAAAATCTAATTCTAACATTGCTTGGATCATATCAGATTGGACCAATTATAAGAGAAAAAGCCTAGAGTATCAAAGAGGATGGTGATGCATGCTTGAGAGTTATAATTTTGATCATTCGTCACATTTACATCAACGATTCATGACATTTGGATCGAACAAGCATCGAGAATTCCTTTTAAGGTGGTATCAAGCATGAAGTTGAGTTTAAATAAGGATCAAGCCCTAATCAAATTTAATCCAAGCAAGGGATGGAGCTGCTGTGCCAAAGCTTTGCTACATAGGTTTATATTAATGGTCATAGCTTTTAATCTGATAGTTGCATCAGGCTAAAATTTTACTAGATGATTTTAAAGGCCTTATTTTCTATAAGGCTAAAATTTTATACCATTCAGAAATTGAAAAGGTCTTACAATAAAGCGTAAAAGTTACTATTTAGAAATATAAGGATTGAGCTTTTATTTATTTGTGACTTGGGCTTTGTATTTTATTTTACCTGTACTTTTAAGTAAGTTAATTATTTTGGTTTAATTCTCAGCCCATTATTAATTAGGGTTTATTTTTGTTTAAGTCCAACATATAAGTAGTTTTATTTTTATGATGTGAAAAATAAATGGTTTTTTTAAAATAAAAATCACATAAGCATTCTTACTTTATGATATTCATTAAACTTATCAAGGAGATAATCTTTGTGGTACTTTATTCAAGTAATCAACGAGTTGAGGTTTTATAATTTGATTTTAGCTTTTTTGGATAAGTATTCCAATTCTTGATTGTGAGTTCTAGGAGGGTTGCTCATCACAACAATCACCATGAAGGTTTCTTGAATTTTATGCACAAAGATGAGGAGGTATATACTTACTGATGTGAACCTCGTGATCACGTGATCACGCAACCCATAATCAAGATTGAGATCTGATCCCGGAAAGCCGAAATAGGTTTTATAGAAGTGTGACACAATGAAAACCTACCCTAAGGCACCAACACTATTGGAATGAGTAGAATGATGCCACGAAACCAGTTAATCTTCGATAAGTCAGATTCAGTTCGTTCAAGAACTAAAAAATGCAAGAATCACTCTCACACACTAAAACTGAAAAATTCAGAAGTAATCATCATCAAAGGCTGTCGAAATTTTGGTTACATGAGTTTAAATACATCTTGAAAAATTAACCCTAATGGACCCCTTATGTGGACTTATATGAGGTCCACTCAAAACTTACCCAAAACCCTAAACTGAAAAATCCATAACATAATCTAAACAAACCTCGGATCCTACCTCAAAACAAAGTATTAATTAAGCCCAAACAAGCTTTGGGTTGTAGCTAACAAAATTAAATAAAGCCCCTAATATTAAATCCATATTCTGTCATGAGAAGAAGAGAAGGAAGTAAAATATTACAAAACTGATTCAAGGCATATTTATAGCCTTCCATGTAGCCCCTTAATCCTAGAAACAAAAGGAAAAGGTAGTGACCCATGTTGTTTCCAAGTTGTAATAGGATTCTTTTGTTTCTTTTGTTGTCCTCACGTCATGGCCCAAATAAAGTTGTATTGGGCCCCTCTTGCACATGGATAAGATGTACTAGGGTTTCCTATTGATACTCCAATGGACCTTTTATGTCCTTAAGGTAAATACTACAACAGCCAACTCCAGGTCGTGTACCGGGTAGTTCACCTCATGAGTCTTTAACTGCCTTGATACATAGGCGATCACCTTCCCATGTTGCATCAAAACACACCCCAATCCCTTCCCCGAGGCATCACTATATACCACAAAACCCTCGGTCCCTGAGGGAAAGGTTAACACTGGAGTAGTGGTGAGTCTCCTCTTCAATTCTTGGAAGCTTTTCTCACATTCTTCTGATCACACCCATTTCTTATTCTTCCTAGTTAGCTTGGTGAAAAGGGTTGCAATCAGGGAAAAACCTTCGATAGTATCCTGCAAGTCCCAGGAAGCTACATATTTCGGTGATCGAAGTCGGTCTTTCCCATTTCAAGACTACTTTGACTTTTTGGGGGTCTACAAAAACACCTTCAGTTGAAATGGCATGTCCCAGAAACATCACTCTCTTCAGCCAAAATTCACATTCACTCAGTTTTGCATATAACTGGTGATCTCTTAAGGTTTGTAAGGTTTGCCTCAAGTGTTCTCTGTGCTCCTCAAAAGAATTCGAGTACACCAGTATACCATCAATGAATACCAGCACAAACTTATCAAGGTATGGTTGGAAAACCCGTTTCATCAAGTCCATGAAGAGGGCTGGGCCGTTCGTCAACCCGAACGGTAGCACCAAAAATTCATAGTGTCCATAACGAGTTCTAAATGCGGTCTTTGCTACATCCGCTTCTTTAATCTTCATCTGATAGTACCCTGATCTCAGATCTATCTTCGAAAATGCCCTCGCTCCCTTTAATTGATCAAACAAATCATCTATCCGAGGTAACGGATACTTTTTTTTCATTGTTATTTTGTTCAACTGTCGATAGTCAATACAAAGTCTATGGGTTCCATCTTTCTTTCTTACAAATAGGAGCGGTGCTCCCCAAGGAGAATTACTGGGCCGTATGAACCCTTTGTCTAACAATTCCTGTAGTTACTCTCTTTAACTCGTTCAGTTCTGCTGGAGCCATCCGGTATGGTTGTTAGGCTATGGGTGGGACTCCAGGAAAAGTGTCTATGGACACCTCTGCCTCTCGCTCCGGGGGTAGTTCCGGTAGTTCTTCGGGAAACATATTTGGGAATTCCTTCACCACAGGATATCCTTCTGTCGTCGACCTTCATCATCAGAGTTTAAGATGTATGTGAGGTATCCCATACATCCCTTTCTTAAAAGTTTTTAGGTTGTTACCACCGATATTAAGGCAATCGGTTTGAGAATTCTCTCTCCAAAAATCATTCTCTCGCCCTTAGGGGTTTGGAAAGTAACAGTTTTAGCATAACAATCTAGCCTTGTATTTACTCAGCCAATTCATGCCTGGGATTATGTCAAAATCATGCAGCTCTAAGGGAATCAAGTCTCCTTCTGTTTCATACCTAGATAGATTAACCCCCACATCCACATACACAATATTTGTTTCAACCATGTTTCCCATTGGAGTTCCAATTTCGAATCCCTTCTCTACTATTTCTACTCCCTTTCTCAGTTTAGTGACAATTCTCTTAGCAATGAATGAGTGGGTGGCACTCGGATCAAACAACACATGCACCTTAAAATCATTCAATAGTAGTGTACCTACCACCACATCCGATGCAGCCCTGACCTCCTCCTGTGTCAGGTGGAAGACCCTCCCCGGGGTCCGATCATTTTATGCAAACACTCATCCTATTAGCTTTTCATGATTTGTTGCCGAAGGGGATATGGGATGGACTCTCGGAGACCAGTCATTTCTTTAGAGATATATGTTCTAGCAAGTTGAATGTTGATCATATTGAGAGGCTTGAAACGAATATCGTCGAGACACTATGCAAACTTGAGGTGATATTCCCTCCATCATTTTTTGACTCAATGGAGCATCTCCCCATACATCTACCGTTCGAGGCAAAAGTTGGAGTACCGGTCCAGTATAGATGGATGTACCCATTCAAACAATTAGATATTACAGTTGCAATGTAATTCATATATAAAAGTATTTTCTTTGTTTTTCTTAATTGAAAATATTTGATTAATTCAATGCAGGTACTTGTTCAATCTCAAG
>Ga0325401_1005996_pt1 | contig 11715 bp, 4 predicted proteins | sample PopdelMetagenome_FD_205666 | JGI IMG/M metagenome (GOLD analysis project Ga0325401, IMG submission 205666) | Populus deltoides microbial communities from Bellville, Georgia, United States - Xylem-PdKOR-R2 | ecosystem: Host-associated > Plants > Phyllosphere > Stem > Wood/Secondary xylem | place...
TTGACAGTATCAGATGAGACACTTGCATGGAAATGGTCTTATTAGTTTGCCGTGTGGAAAATCATGTCATTTACAGGACAGCTGGAGAGAGTATTACAAGTCGCATTTAGGATATTTTTTATTAAAATAATATATTTTTTTTAAAATTTATTTATTATAAATGACTCGTCGACGATGAGAATGGAGAGAAGAAAAACAAATCAATAGAAGATCAATTCATTGATTCTGGACGCAAGCTCCAATGAACTGAATGAAGTAGGAGACGGGGTAGGAAGAACCAGTTCATAGTACAAGATTATCCCCAGAGGTTCAGGCTGTATAATATTCTTGTTGTGTAGGGTGTTGTTGGAAACGTGACGAATCATAAAAAAATATATTTTTTTAAAATATATATTTTTAATATTCTTAAATTATTTTTATGTGCTATATTAAAAATAATTTTTAACTAATTAAAAATATTATTTTAATATATTTTTAAATAAAAAATATTTTAAAAAATAAACATTACTACACCATTAAACTTCTATAAATGATATTCTGCTTGTTGCATATTTGGCAATATCCTTATCGTATTATTGAAGGAGAGAATCAATTACTAGTAATTAATTATTATTAAGAGCATGTTTGATTCATGAAAAGTAATTATTTGAAAACTATTTTTTAAATTTTTTTATATTTATTTGTCACTAAAAGAATTAGCCAGTAAAAAATATTTTTTAGTCAAAGAAAAATTTAACTTAGTTTCTAAAAAAGTGTTTTCCTTTTATTTTAATAAGAAAATATTTTTCAGAAGTTGTAAAAAATTTAGAAATGTCATGTTATTTGTTAATTATATCAAATTTGATCTTTATACTTTTTATTGCTATATATTTTGTTTTGAATCTTTTTTTTTCAATTTCACCCCTTGAAATTTGATTCAATTTGATTTTTATATTAATTTTGGTTTTTATTTTTATGATTGTTATTTGATTTTTTCTTATTATTTTTTTATCTATTAAATTTGATCTTCATTCTTGTTATTGCTATTTATTTTATTTAAAATAATTTATGATATTATAATTATTATTTTATTTCATCATCTTTCAAATTTTTATCTGTTATATTTGATCTCTATTATTTTGATAGTTATTTATTTTTATTTTAGATAATTTATGAAAAAAAAAATTTAATTTCATTCTCATTCAACTTTTTAATTTGTAAAATTTATTTCTTATTATTTTAATAATCTTAAAAAAATATTGATAAGTTAATTTTCAACTTATTTTTTATCATATGATCAAACACTGGAAAGTATTTTTCAACTTATTTTACATTATATTACAAAATATTATAAAATAATTCACTTTTTAAAAATTTATTTTTAAAATAAACTATTTAAAAAAATATATTTTCGAGCTAAAAAAAAGGGTCAAATTCAATCACAAAAAAGGAAAAGAACCAATTAAAACATACTCTAAATGGTGTGGGGGAATCACTGTTCCCCCACACACATTTCACTGTGAATTACAACAGTTGTAATCCATAGTGATTCTTCCCCACTTCTTTTTTCCCCCAACTTTTCTCTTTTTTTTTGTTTTTTTTTAAATTACTTTTTTTTTTCAACTTTCCTAATTTTTTTTTCATTTATTTTTTCTATTTTTTTTTCCAAAATTATTTTTGTTGATTTTACTTTTTAAATATTGACCTGGTTAAAATTTTTGCTTTGTAATTTTTTTCTTGAAAATACTGTGGATTGCTGCGGTGTTTTTCCACATAGTTTTTCTATTTTATTTTTTAAAATTATATTTTTTGATTTTTTTTAATATGGAGCTGATTGAGAATTTAGTTTTGTAATTTTTTTCTTTAAAACACTATTTATTGCTACAATGTTTCTTCGCATGGTTTTTTTATGATTTTCTCTGAAATTATCTTTTTTTTATTTTATTTTTTAATATTGAGCTGGTTAAAAATTACAGTTACAATATGTGAGGAAAGCACTTTAACTTTCCTTGAAAATTACTGTTGGTTGCTACAATGTTTTTTTCCACATGGTTTTTTTCTGTTTTCGTTATGTTTTTCCCCAAAATTATCTTTGTCAATTTTATTTTTTAAATATTAAACTGGTTAAGAATTGTAATTACAAGTAAATACAAGTTTTTTCTCAAAAAACACTATGGATTGATACAGTTTTTCCTCACATGGTTTTTTTCTAGTTTCTTTTGTGTTTTTTTTTTTATAATATTTTTTTTCAAAATCATTTTCATCGATTTTATTTTTTAAAATATTGAGTTGGTTAAAATTTAACTTTGTAATAAAGCTTAATCATGTGGGGAAAGTATTGTAGCTTTGCTCATAAAACATTGTGGATTGCTACAGTGTCTCCCTGCATAGTTTTTTTTGTTATAATTTTTTCAAATTATCTTTTTCAATTTTATTTTTTTAATATTGAGTTGTTTGCGAATTACAATTACAAATCATTACAAATAAGGCTAAATCATATGGGGAAGCACTGTAACTTTCATCACAAAACACTGTGAATTGCTACAGTGTTTCCAACATGATTTTTTCTTTTTTTTTGGTGTTTGTTTTGTTATTTTTTTTCTAAAATTATCTATGTTAGTTTTTTTTTAATATTTAGCCGATTAAGAATTTAGCTTTGTTATTTTTTTTCTTTAAAACATTGTGAATTGTTGTAGTGTTTTTCCATGTGATTTTTTTATGATTTTTTTCAAAATTATCTTTGTCGATTTTTTTTTAATATTGAGTTGATTAAGAATTATAATTACAATAAAGCTAAATCATATAAGGAAAGCGTTGTAGTTTTTCTCACAAAACACTGTGGATTGTTACAATATTTCTCTAAATAGTTTTTTAGTTTATTTTATTGGGAAAAGCGCTATAGTTTTACTCACAAAACATTGTCAATTGCTGCAACATTTTTTCTCATGGGTTTTTTTTCCTTCCAAAATTATCTTTGTTGATTTTTTTTTAATATTAAGTTGGTAGAGAATTTAGCTTTGTTTTTTTTTTTTGCTTTTTATTAACTGAAAAGCTAAATTATGTAGTGAAAACACTGTATCTTTCCTCACAAAACACTGTAGATTGCTACAAATCATTTTGTTCAGTCTCTAAGTTTTTGATCACCAACACAACTTTTTTTTCTGTCATGAAATATTTACTCCATCATATCTTTAATTTTTATTATTTATCTAATGCTGGTTTATAATTTAACACTACCAAATATATTTGTTTTATAAATCCACGACAGCGCGCGAATTCATCTCATTATTATTAAACGAGGTTAGTGTGTCCTTTGTTTCCGTGTCGTTTTCAGCCTTCTTCCTTGGAATAAAAAAACAGAAGGGAAGACGCACGCTATAATTATGAAAATATAACACGAACCGTACCATAGAAATTACAAGTTGCTTCACTACATGGATTTTTTTGCTTAGCTTTGCATTGAACAAGGTATATTGAGTATTTAGGATTGGTGTTGCAAATGAACTGTTGTTTTATTATTTTTTTAATTTATTTTTAAAATTTATTTTTTTAATTTTTTTTAATGATATTAAAAATATTTTTTTAATATATTTTTAAAAATAAAATATTTTAAAATGCAACTTCTTTCACGGTTACATATAGATATTTGAAAGATTTTCACACGCACAACCCATCGCAAATGACAAGTTCACAACCTAGCTACTCCTCCCTCTTCTTCATCTATTATTTTTTTTTTTTGAGTTGCGAATTCTTATTATCATTACACGTTATGTTTATAATTAGATGTCATGCCCGCGTGATATCGCAAGCTTGTGGCATGGTTGTGTGTTTTTATGGGTTTATAGAAAAAAATTATATGAAGAAAAATTATTGCAATCCACATTGTTTTTTTAAAAAAACTACAAAGTTAATTTTTTAACCAGCTTAATATTAAAAATATAAAATCAACAAAAATAATTTTGAAAAAAATTATAAAAAACAAAAGAAAAAAAAATCATGTAGAGAAACACTATAGCAGTCTATAGTGTTTCATGAGAAAATCTACAGTTGTAATTATTAACCAGCTCAATATTAAAAATAATAAAATCGATAAAGATAATTTTGAAAAAAAACATAAAAAAATTATGTGGGGGAAACACTGTAGTAATCCACAGTATTTAAAAAAAACTACAAAGCTAAATTCTCAACCAGTTCAATCTGAAAAAAAAATCTACAAAGACAATTCTGGAAAAAAAACAAAAAAAAATCATAAAAAAAGAAAAAAACCGTGTGGGGGAAACACTATAGCAATCCATAATGTTTTAAAGAAAAAAACTACAAAGCTAAATTTTCAACCATCTCAATATTAAAAAAATAAAATTGACAAAAACAATTTTGAAAAAAAAAGAAAAAAAAAGATAATTTTGGAAAAGAAGCAAAAGAAAAATGAAAAAAAAATGGGGGAAACCTGCAGGAAAAGTTAAAGCTAAATTCTCAACCAGCTCAATGTAAAAAAAAATATTCGACAAAGATAATTAAAAAAAAACTTGTGAGGAAACATTGTAACAATTCATAGTGTTTTTTTTTAAAAAAACTATGAAGCAAAATTCTCAACCAACTCAATATGAAAAAAATAAAATCGACAAAGGTCATTTTAGAAAAACAAATTCATAAAAAAAACCACGTAGGAAAATATTGTAACAATCCATAATGTTTTAAAGAAAAAAACAACATAACTAAATTATCGACCAATTCAATATAAAAAAAATCAATAAAGATAATTTTGAATAAAAAATAATAATAAAAAAAGAAGAAGATAATTTTTTTAAAAAAAAAACATGTAAAATATTTTTTTAAAAAAAAGGAAAAAAAAAAAACTCTGCTGGATTTGAACAATATCACCGTCATGGGATCCTAATAAAATACTCTTAAGCATCTGATCTGGTTCGTCCAGGTGTTGTCTTTTAGAACAACCCATCTCAACAACTGAACAAAGCAAATCAAAAGGCAGTGCTAGACCCACAACGTCAAAAACAAATTGGAGTTTGGCAAATAAGAGAGATTGGGGCCTATGATGTTACAGCTCAGATTAGTAAACGCCTTTTGACGGAAGACTACTTGCATCACCCGCGTGATACTCCAGGTTAAATTTTTTTATATAAAAAAATATTAAAAAAATTAAGATTTAAAAATATTTAAGTCAAACTCGGGATACGTATCATGAAAATTTGATAATTAAATAAAAAAAGATTTAACATTAACAAATTAAACTAAAAAAACAATTAATTAAAATGAAAAAAAGCAAAAACAAAATTCCGGGTTAACTCGTCAAACTCGGGATCTGTATCATGAAAGTTTGATAACTAAATAAAAAAATTAACATTAACAAAAAAATTCATTAAAATAAAAAAAATCAAAAAAAAACCCAAGAAAAAAAAAAGAAAAAGGCGAAAAAAAACCGAAACGTATAAGAAGCGAAAAAAAATAAAAATAAAAAGGGGAAAAAAAAGATAGCTCCGCCTTTGGACTGTAAACTGCACTATGCAGTCCAAAACCAAGTCAACCGGTCAAACCCGGGATACGTGTCATGAAAGTCTGATAGTTAAATAGAAATAAATTCAACATTAACAAACTAAACGAAAAAAATTAATTAAAATGAAAAAAAGCAAAAAAAATTCGAGTTAACTCGTCAAATTAGGTTAACCCGTTAAATCCAGGATCCGTGTCATGAGAGTCTTATAACTAAATAAAAAAAATTTAACATTAACAAAAAAAATTCATCAAAAGAAATAAAACACATAAAAAGGCAAAAAAAAAAAAAACCCGAAAGACATTAAAAATGAAAAAAAATAGAAAAACAAAAAAAACTAAAGGTGTTAGTGTAAAAAAAAAAACTAAAGGCATCAGTGTTAACAAAAACAATTAATTAAAACAAAAAAAAATTACGGGTTAACTCGTCAAACTCGGGATCTGTGTCATGAAAGCATGATAACTAAATAAAAAAAATTAACATTAACAAACTAAATTAAACAAAAAAAATTCATTCAAAGAAAAAAAACAAAAAAAAAACCGAAAGGCATAAAAAGCGAAAAAATAAATAAATAAAAATACAAACGGGAAAAAAAATGAAAAAAAAAGAAGACAGCTCAACCTTTGGACTGTAGACTGCACTATGCAGCCCAAAACCAGGTCAACTCGTAAAACCTGGGATCCGTGTCATGAAAGTATGATAGTTAAATAGAAAGAAATTCAACATTAACAAACTAAATGAAAAAAAACAAAAAATAATTTTCGAGTTAACTCGTCAAATCAAATTAACCCGCTAAACCCGGAATCTGTGTCATGAGAGTCTTATAACTAAATAAAAAAAATTTAACATTAATAAAAAAAATTTAACAGAAAAAATTCATTAAAAGAAAAAAACAAAAAAACCCTGAAAGACATTAAAAATAAAAAAAAACTAAAAAAAACTAAAGGCATAAGTGTAAAAAAAAGAAAAAATAAATAAATAAAGCATTAGTGTTTTACTGTAGACTGCACTGTGCAGTCTACAGTAAAATACTTATTCGTTTTAGTATATATTATAATTAAAAAAATGCAGGGAAAGTAACAATTTTTCCCACCATATTTTAGAGTATTACTTAACTAGTTTGCTTGCTTTGATAATCTCCAAAAAAAATTATAAATTATTAACTAAGCATTCAGGTAGTAATAACAACAACAACAATAATAATAAAAAACAACAAAAACCTATTTAAATTATCCCTTCAAATCACATATCATCGAATTTTTGAAGGAAAAAAAATAAGGCGATTTGAAAAGGCAGAAGAAGAGGATGGGAAAACCGAGAATTCCATTAATCATGCAATGATAAAGATCGTGTTGAAACTTCTTTCAAACTTTAGGATTGATAAGGAGATTTAGTTTATGAAAGCGAAGTATAATTAGAGTTATAGAATTGAAATATAAGACTCATATCTTATCACCAAGCCACATCATCAAGAGAAACCATTCAGCACACATGAACTAAGTTGTTTTTTATTTTTTTAAAATGTTTTTTATTTTAAAATATATTAAAATAATATTTTTTTATATTTTAAAAATATTTTTGATACCAACACATCAAAATAATCTGAAAACATAAAAAATATATTAATTTAAAATAAAAATTTAAATTTTTTCAAAAATATTTTCTGACCGCAGTGCCAAACATTCCTAATTGATATCGTATCAAACATCGTATGGTGGAATACCATAAAATCATCTCGTAATTACAATAGGATGTGTACATTTATATATGTTTATATTGAGGTTTGATACACATTTTCAATTTGATCAAATGCACTGTATGGATCATATCAGGAGAGCTCACAATAAATTTACTTTAAAAAAAAAACGATGGAGTTTAAACTCAATCCTGCGAGCTCTCCTGGATCCATTCCTCGGATTGAATTGAAACATTATCATGGTGATTTAGGTAAATCCCCATAAAAGTCAAGCTTAGAGACAATGTTTCGTTTTCATCATGTTGATTTAGGTAAATCCCCATAAAGTCAAGTTTTGGTTGGCCTTAATTCCCCACTAGTGACTGTCAATTTAAAACAATAAACGAATCAGGTGGGAAATGGGGCAGACATACATCAACTATGTAAGGCCATCGTTTAAAGCATACAGCATCCAATAAAATCTACCACAGCACTTCCTTTTTAAATTAAAGTAAGGTTGATGTTTTTTTTTTTAGTATTTTTTATTTAAAAGTATATTAAAATAATATATTTTTTTAAAAAATTATTTTTAATATCAGCACATAAAAACAATCTAAATATAAAAAATAAATTAAAGCTAAAAATAAATTTCAAAAAAACAGTGGACCGTCCTCATCGCGTGGTGATCCATAAAAATGTGAATGCCCGCTGTAGTCATAAGATTTAGAGCGTGTTTGGTATTGCGGTAGCTGGTGTGATTGTGGTTTGAAAAAAGTTGTTTTATAAAAAGTACTTTTAATTGAGATTGGTTTGAAAAAATAGGTGTTTGGTTAAAACTGTGGTTGAAATTGAGATTGAATAAAAAATAGTTTAATATGTTTGGTTAAAAATGCTTTTGAAATTAAAGTTATAAAATAATTTTAAAATATATATATTAAAATTGATGGTTTTTAATTTAAATGTAGTAGATTTAACTATTGTTATTACTTCATGAAATAAATAATACTTTATATAAAATATTTTTTATTATGCCATTAAACCATCTATAATTCCATTACGTACAAAATTCATTCAACAAGAATTACAGTTTCTATTATTTTTTGAGCGTGCAATAAAATTAGATAAAATATTATTAGGAATAAAATTGATTTGGTATTACAGTGCGAGTGAATTTAATTCACTCTACACTAGTTTTTCAGGAAAAAAATATTATTTACATGACAATGCGAGTAAATTTAATTCACTCTAAACTAGTTTTTTTAAAAGAAAAAATACAAAAACTAAACACACTGAAAAAAAAGTTCACTCGAACAGTGCAAGTGAATTGCACTGTGCACGTTAACACAGAATTTCAAAAAGCAGCTATGAGCTACTTCGTCAAATTCGCATACAAAACGTGAATTTGCATGGGATCCACCAAAATTAAATTGTATTTTTGGCATAATCAAATATCATGTTTGCTGTGGTTGCTTCAAACGCAGAAGCAACCACACAAACAAACAACCTCTTACACTCACACACTCAAGTCGTAGCCAAAGCACTGTTTTGACTCGTCAATAAAAACATTCATCCTCAAGCCGTATCCTGTAATTTATCTAGAGAGATCTTGATTAATTCTATCAAGTTTAAAATGGCCAATCCAAAAATAGTTATAAACCAAGTTTAAAAGTTTCAACTTATCTTGCATGAAATTCATGTTGAAGAAATGGCTCGAATGAACCCTTTTAAGTAGTTGTAATTATTGTCCAAAAATACTAGCAAATAATAACTAGACAAGGTGATCATATATTTTTAGCGTGTGTATGTGTATTCGTGCAATTTATAAAATCATGATAAATATGCTATTATAATAAATGGATAAGCATGCTACTATATATATATATATATAATTAAATAAGAACCAAGATGTGTTATTTTGATGGCAAGATGCAGGATCCTGTTTGGCATGTGTCACTGATTGGTAGAATGCTTTGTTTCAGAAAGGAGTTGAATCATCAAGATCTTAAGAGGCAATTCGAGCTTGTCAGATCTTTGTCTTGTGTGCAAATTATTTGTAGCAGAATCTAATGTTACAAGTGTTTCCTGGAATTCGAGAAGCTCATGTTCAGACAGTTTTCTAGCCTCCAAGGTCTAATTCAATGTGCTATTTTGATAATATTTATGGTACATGCAGTTCATGCTCGTCCTACTGAGTAATTTTTAATCTTCTTCCTTCAAGGATTTTCAGCATGTTTCTGTGTTTGTTGGTTGGTGTTACTGGATCTGTTAAAAGGCATTGGTTCTGTTATAGTGGTCATTCTTATGTTTGCGTAATTAGTCTATATATGCAGTAGGGATTCTCTAGCAATTTTAAGGATGCCTATTCAAAGGCTGTAAAGAGTTTGCAAATTTGGTTTAATTCATACAAGCTGATGGTGGATTCTAGTGGAAATGATATGTTGATTTAGAGAGGGTTCTTGATGGTCTTATTTCCTATATATTGGTTATTTTGGTTTCTTTGTTTTAAATGTGGCGGTGATCCTGTTCCCCTGCTTATTAAAATGCTAAAGGCTGATTTCTTGAGAGGCCATGGTTGGTTCCAGCAAGTGATATCAAGTTTTGTTTAGGTTAAGAAGGGGAAAGAATGTGTTTTAATTCAAATTTGGAACAAGGTGGAAGTTTGCTTGGCAATTCAATTTGGTGTGACATCAAATTTGCATCTTTTGGTTGCTATTTTGATATTTTAGTTTTGTTGATCATTTCATTTGATAGATCTGCTAAACTTGAGATGGAAGCAAACCTTTCTATGTTTTCCCCGCCAGATCTTGGCGTCTTCTAATGCAATATTCTACTTCTAAAAAAAAAGAACCAAGATGATACTTATTTGTTAAAACACTTTAAAATTTATCAAGCTTTATTATTGTTAAGGATTAATCCTTTATTCTTAAGGCTTTATTACTCGTCACTTGGTGTAATAAAACTTTCTTCAATAAGCCTTCAAGATTCTAACATCACTACATTGTTTAGGTGCACTATTAAATAAGATCTAATAAACCAATAAAATATTGCTTAATTATCCCTTTATGAGAATTGAACTTAAGCTCTAGATTAGGAGAAACTTTAAGAGGAAAAACAAAAGGTTTAAAACAAGACACAGTGCTAGAAAATAAGGTGAAAAAGAATATAAAACTCTGTCAAAACAATGCAGAATTAACCAACCTCAAACACTCTCCTCTTGTCCTTTTTTATAGAGAATTTCAGGGATCAAAGGTTGATAAACTCCTACCACTAACAACTTTGATTACCCACAATAAACCATAATTAAATATGAATATTTGTGGATTTAAATCATGTGATTTTTAGGTTGAAGAATTTGCTCATGTAACCTTAAAAGAGTTATGAAAAAACTAATCAAATTCTTTTTTTTATGGATTGGATAAAAACAGTGGGTTGAGCTGGAAGAAATAGTTTTTCATGGACCAAGCCCATATCCAAATTTTAGTCGGTAAAAAATAATCTTTTGTGACCTAAAAAATTATTTTACACTGAACCCAAACCAAGCCTGTCCTGAAGCTCGAGCACGAGTCGGGTTGGGCCAATGCGTATGAGTGTATAGGTTTAAGCCCAAAACCCACTATGCTCAAGACCTTTCCCCTCTAAAAGCTTGGGTGCTCTTTGGACTTAATTTTAACTTTTCAATTTTTCATTTTATAAACACTGGGAAAGTTTTGTTTCTAGTCTACGTGAGATAAAAGCTTTTGGAGAGTTTTGAGTTTCACTGAAACATGCTAACTAAGAGTTCTTCAATATCAAATTTTCTTTTACCCATAATTTATTTAAATCATGTTAATGATCCGTGTTAAAAAGCTTATGTTAAAGATTAGATCTCAATAAAGTTTTAAGTCAAAAGGTGAGTGGATCCCATTTTTAATTTGGCATCAAATGTTTTCATTAACCATACTATTAAATAAAATTTCCAACAAAAATTATTTAAAAAATTACTATCATGTTGGAAAAAAATTCAAAAACTACCTTAAACATAAACGTAAGGAAATAAAAGTTGAAGATCTCACTTTTAGATCAAGAATAAAATAGGATAATAAGTTATCTGAAAAAAGAGTCAACACTTCGATATGACATATAAAAAAATCATTGTTTTACAAGTGACAAAGTCCCGCAATAAAAACCAAAAGAAAAGGCTTATTGTGAACGTGAAAAGAATTGCTAAAAAGTTCAATGAAAAATACTACATCTACAACAAGACTAGGCATTTGGCTAATGATTACAGAAATAGAGTTTAATAACGGAACCTTATAAAAAGAAGGACTGCTCAAGCCAATACCAGTAAGGTTGATCATCTTACGTGAAGTTTTAAGAATAAATTTGTCTGTTGTTGTTTTCTAAGTCAATAAATTTGTCTGTTGTTGTTTTCTAAGTCAACATGGATAATAATTTTGAGTAGTGGTAGGTCGATATTAATGCCACAAGACATGCATGTGCTGAGAAGATGATATTTTTCACTTTACAAAATATAGATGGAGAACACATATAAATGGAGAATTCATCAACCTGT
>Ga0325401_1005999_pt1 | contig 11714 bp, 7 predicted proteins | sample PopdelMetagenome_FD_205666 | JGI IMG/M metagenome (GOLD analysis project Ga0325401, IMG submission 205666) | Populus deltoides microbial communities from Bellville, Georgia, United States - Xylem-PdKOR-R2 | ecosystem: Host-associated > Plants > Phyllosphere > Stem > Wood/Secondary xylem | place...
TTTATAATACACTTTAAAAGAGAAATATTTTTTTGAAAATCTTCAATTATCTCACAACTAGATCATTTATCATGCTATATTGTGGGTTAGATCAATTTTTTAAAAAGTTTTTTTTAAGTATTTAAATGTTGCTCGCGTGTTTTCAAAAAAAAAAATTATATACGGATTAATCCAATATAATCTAGTTGAGCAGACAAGTTCAAAAGCAACTTTAACAACCATAATATATATATATATATATATATATATAATATATATATATAGTTTGATTAAAAAACTTCAAGGTAACAACATATTGGATCGATTTAGATCAATCCAAATCAACATGTAAAATCTAAATCAACATGTAAAATTTATAATTCAGTTCATGAGATTGTGATAATCACATAAAAAATCAAAAAAAATATATTGAACTCAATTCTCAATCAATTCAATATTTCCACTACCTATCAAAATTAAATAAAATCTCAACCGATTAACATGTCTTTTTTAGCTTATAATCTTGACATTAACACAAACTTCTAATGAAATTGAAAAGAGATGCCAACTATATATATATAAACTCAAATATGAAAGATCCAATTGTCTTTTTGAAAATCAAAGAGCTCAGTGCGATTGAATCCTTGAACTACAGACCTCTAAAAACGTATTAAGAAGATTAATCCTTGATGTTAATGTTTAGTCCCATCTCTCAAGGTAGCAGAAGCATTATCTTGCTTTGTGGTTTGGTAATTTTAGGTCGAAAATGGTTTTGGGTTTTTAATAATAAGGAATAGCCATGTCATTTTAGAACTTGTTTATCTAAACAATGATCCTGAGCTTGTATAAGCAGGCAATGAGGATTCTCTATAATGTTTCTCGTAGATATTGGATCTTTTAGATTTTTCCCGTGTGAGTACTCTTGATAAAAATGTCATCCACATGAACACCAAACCTCTTACCACCTCACGATTTTGTCAGTTTATCTATCCTCGCTGAAAAGTTAGAGATCAGAAATTAAAGGGAAATGAAAGAGTTAAAAATTGAAAATAAAATAAAGATCTTGTAAGAACTCTTGCCCGAGAGACCAAAGCCACTACTTCTTTTACATGATCCTCTCGTAACTCGATAACTTGAAATATATCATCACCCCAGAGTGAGAGAAGGAAGGAATGGCTATGAAGAATTGTTTCCAAGTTAGTTCAGTGAGTACTACCACCAGAGCTGGAGTTTGCCATCCATTTGCTCCTGTGGAAAAGCTTCAATTGCCAACCTGTAAAGGACCCAACACATCCAATTTATCGTTGTCTTCACCTTCTTCATCCTTTCCTCGCTCACTGAGAAGCAGATGCCAAAAATCCCGCGTTGTCTGCAAAGCTCGTGAAGCTGTAGATGCAGGTTTACCAAATTCTATCTTAATATCTTTTTATGCATCTCTTGTTTGCTAGAACATCATGGAGAGAACTATACTTGGAGCGATATTTGCTAATCCCTTTTTAGCAACTGTGTCGCCTGCTTATTGAAGGAAGTGAACAAAAATTGAGTTAAAATTAGATTGTCCTTAGCCGTGAATCTCCTTATGCAATTGCTAGTGACAGTGTTTCATGGAAGGGTATAATCTTCAATAAATCCAACAGAATTCTGTCTATTTTTTCACGAGGATGAATATTCTTGAAATTTGATCCATGCAAATGTTTGAAATGTGCAGTTCAAGTAGCGACAGATGCAAGCTGGGATACTGTGATTGGAAGCGACACCCCTGTTCTTGTGGAGTTTTGGGCACCATGGTGCGGACCTTGTAAGATGATAGCACCGGTAGTCGAGGAGTTGGCAAAAGAATATGCAGGAAAGATAGCTTGTTACAAAGTCAACACTGATGACTGCCCTAATATTGCCACGAAGTATGGAATAAGAAGCATTCCGACAGTGCTGTTTTTCAAGAAAGGAGAGAAGAAAGAAAGTGTTATCGGAGCAGTGCCCAAGACCACCTTGTCTAATTCCATAGACAAGTATATAGATGCTTGAAAACAACAAACTATGTGGAGCTATGATGGAGCTACAAGTGCATAGCAATTCAAACTTTCTTGCATGGCGTAAAATGTAACTATGAACTCAGTTCTTGTTCAAATTGATAATGCAATGTGCATCACTCTTTCTTCACCTTATGAATTCTCTTCCCTTCATCTGTAACTGTACAGAAACCCATTTAAGCGTATCATGCAGCGCATTGAAAGGTCCATTATTTAATTTGCAATTCATCTGGATTGCACTATGTTCTTCATTTTGATTTGCCACAGCTCCTGATCGTGCTTTTAAGTGAAATGCCACCGTTATGGTAATTCGATTAATCAATGCTAGGCACGATACTAGAAAAACTAGTTGCCAGTTGGCAAGATCTGATGACAGACAAGACCGAACACTTGACTAGCTTCCCTGCCTCGCCGCTTGTTTTCAGCCAAGCGGTTTTAAGGCATCACTAGCAAGCCCCCATTATTTGCAGCTCCTCGTGCTTCGCCATTCTAGAGATTTTACAACCCGGGAAAACAAAATTCGTTGGCTCAAAATTGAGCTGGTGAAAATTCTTTGTAGCTATAATTAATCCATCACTACTTGACATTATTTCATGAATTATGAGACTGGAAAATGAGCAGGATACACATGGAAAGAGCTCAACCGAAAAGCTATTCCTTCCCTGAATCCTCATTCCACGACTGTTAGAAAAGAGGCTGTATAGAATCATAATTAGGAAAACAATTAAAGTTAATGAGGCAACTCGAAGAGGATTTAATATTTCATTGATAAAACACTATGCTATATGTTTTACTTTTCCTCGAAAATTTAGTACAAAGTGGGAAGCAAGCCCTCAAGCCATTCCTTCGTGTAATGCCCACACTCGTGCTGCACAAGCAGCTGTTGAGACATCAGTATAATTAACGGAACCTTCAAGGGGATGGTTTCCAATCAAACTGAAGATTACTAAACCCATTAACTGCTCCTAGCCCACTAGGCAGCTGGTTCCCCAAATCATGTTGATGATTCATGCTCTGGTCTCTTACCATCGATGGCATACCCATCCGACCATTCATTATAGAGTTATTACCCATTGCAGCTCTGATTCCATTGACCACTGTAGACTGCACAAGTCCACCCATGGTGCCATATCCAGCACCCCCTATTCCAGAACTATTGACTGTCCCATTTCCCACCAGGCCATTTCCTCCATTGAGAACCGTATTGTTGCCTGTTGACAAAATCCCATTAACATTTTTCACGTCATTCACCAAAGAACTAACCCCAACCATTCCACCATTTCCATTAAGTTGGTTGGACAACATGATTTCATGTATGATTTTCTGGACAGAGCTTTGAGAATCACCATGGTCAGCCTCACCAGAAAGAGCTGGCTGTTGCAAGGGAATGTTTGCTGGTGAATTTGTGGAACTAATATGATTAGAAGCTGTCAAGGCACTATGAGATGTTTGTGGAGGATTATTTGATGATGAGGGTGTTGGTGACTGGAAAGGAGAAGGATTAGGTTGTGCCTGTGGAATCGTACCAGAGGAACCAGGAGATGGAATCTGAACAGAGTTTCCTCCATAGGGACTGCTTGCATTATTCATAGAATTTTGGTGTCTTGAATTCATTGAATTTTGGTGGAGAAGCCCCACAATAGTGCTGGCAGACGTGGTTGTAGATGCTGTGGTGAGTGAGTTATTTACACCAGCCATACCATTGCTAGCAGTGATTTGCATTGGGACCTGGGCGGAACTTCGATCACTATTTGAGATCTGGGGTATTGTTTGCAGCTGCTGCTGTTGCTGCTGCTGTCCCTCAGGCTGTGGAGCTTGACTATGGAACCCAGATGAAGAACCTGTCCTCCGAGGGAACTTGGCCAAACTATCTGAAACAAAATAAGTGAATAAATAATTCAGTGCCCAACATGACAACATAGGACAAATATGGTATGATGGTGATAAGTATGATTATCATAGCAACAGCACCATGAGCATGAATTTTTGCAGGAAACATTCACGGGGAACCTTCAAAAAATCACCAACATAAAAGTAAAAATAATAAAATAATAGCCCAAGTAAGAACTCGTCAAACATACCCATTGGTCCAGTTCCTGTTTCTCGGCTATAATCAATCAAGTCTTTCATACTATTTACCACTTCTGATATCTGCAATGATATGGAACAAATTATTACGAGAGAAAAAAATCAATCAGACAGCAGATAAATTCAGCAACCTCATTAAACATCCTTGAAATCACCATTATCCATTTGACATTCTTACAGTTAAAAATCTTTTCAGTGCCATATCAAGACTTTAAGGAATCATGGGTAAATGTTGACAAAATAATTAAGATCATTTTCAGCTGTTTGTGACAGATTTGTTAAAGCATGGGATAAGCAGGTAGAAGCCATCCAACTTCAACCAGCATTCATTACATTATCAAAAATTTACAACCCCAGATCATTGCAAAAGTTGTTTGTTGCAATAAAACCAGTAGTTCAGACCTAAAGATATTTCCAAGCCACAATTTCAAACAACCATGGTAGATAAGGAAATTTATAATTACAGTGGCAAATCAATGCCACAATATATTATAGAGATATTAATTAATCTATAGTGAATAGAGGATATTAATTACTATAATGAATAGAGGATGAGGCAATACAATGTAAGCTGGGGTAAAAAGAAAACATATTTGCATAGAGGCTAGCTAGAAGCATACAGAAATCATGATATTCCAGTACAAAATCAGCTCTTAAACTGTTGTATCTAATGGAATTTAGTAAAGTATAATGAAAGTTGTTGAAAAAGTAAAGCAACTGCCAAATCTTGTAGGAAAGTGAGCCATCCATGCTCATCATGTAATATGTCCTCAAGTACAATCATACCAAAAATAACAGACAAATTAACACCTGAAAGATCTAGTTGAGACAGTTGAGCAGAGCAACCATATTATGGAAGGCAATTCTGTCTAGGCATGACTACTTGGTACAAATTCATTGCAATGAGCAAAAGGACAGCATAGGAGAGCACATATGCATCAAATACTGGGAAAAAAAATCCAAATCTAAACGGCAAATGAGAATGAAGAAGAAAATAAGAACGCTTTCCTCTAGAAAAAAACAAAGTGAAAATGAACGAGTAAAGCTCAAATCGAAGACACTACAATATTTCAAACCAAAAGGTTCTCTTCAAAATTTTAAGAGACCCCAGACATACATCCTGTCATGGAACTAATTATAGAAAATGCACGCTACTCATGACATTTAACACTAAGCAACCACCAAGGAAATTCATGAGCCGCAATGACCCTAAAAGAATTTAGGAAATCACCTGAAGACACCGTACATATCTCTTAGTATATCCTAGATCGTTTACTAATGGCACTTCCAAGGCTTTTGCCAGTTGTCGAGCTGATGCAACAAACCTACAGAAGGATAACTCATCAATTAACAAATAGAAGGCATGGACAGCACCATACATGTATTACAAAAAATGACATTGCCCATTGCTTTCATGTATAACAGTTCATAAATGAATGGATGCAGAACTCATAAAAACACAAATTCCAGCAGATGTAGAGAAAATAAGTCTACAAACTATGAAACAAATGGTCAACCACAAAGGATGAATGGGAAGGTGCATAATTTTTATCACTTTGTGATAAATGTAAATTGTATCCCTTACATGTCATAAATCTAAGTAAATGCAAACTCAATCAAGACATAACTAGAAACATCCCTCCAACCATCTCTTAAATCATCTAATGAAGAATAGAAAAACTATGTTTGAAATGTAGTAACTGATAGTCTAGTCTCATATCTCTAATGGACATCCTAAGCAAAGATGAGAAGAAACATTGTAACCAAGTATTAATTTACATTTGTGTTCAATATCACAATCACACCATATAAATTCAGCTTGACAAAATGAATGAAAGATCGCTGTACATATCTAATGGAAATATTGAAAATCATTGAGCTTGATTGCCAGAGCAATGGTACTCAAATAATTGCAGCAGCTTTGTCACTATCAATACTGCATGCTCAACCAAAGGCTCATGGAATAGACACAATGTAGTGAGACAACTTACATGGTACAATTATTTTGCAACTCTGGGACAGATAAATTGGACGATGCAGTTTGAGTGGCAGCCTGATACTTTTGAGCTGCAGCACCAAGCTGACTTACCTGCAAAATGTAAGGAAAAACACTGAATACTTGATTTATATTTGTAAGTAGGAATCATCTTATAGACCCTAGATACCATATCACAGAAAAACCTGAATTCTTATCATTAACCACTTAACATAAGGGTTTGTTCAGTGATGAACTGAATATCGAGGTGAACTGGAAACTAAAGGTACTTTGGGCATTTCACAAAAATCAACAGGCTATAAACCACATAGAAAATAACACATAATAAACACAACCACACATGCAAAAAGTTTCCACAGGGCATTACTTAAAATCAATGTTTGTTCGTGATAAACTGGATATTTAAGGTGTTTTAGCCTTTTATGGAAATGAAAAGGGCCCCGAACCAGACTTTGCTAACAGCATGTCCATATAGAATCAACAAATATATAATCAAACTACAACACAAGTATCACAAAATCAGCTACATCAAGGTCCAATTCAATTCATTTATCTGATCCTGATCCACTGACCATCTCTATGGAAGCACAAATCTTCCTAGTGCTGTGAGTTAAACAAGCATCAGTACATAAAGATGACATGACAAGCAAGAAGAAAGAATAAAAACTAAGTAATGGTGCTCTTTCATACCAAAACTGATTCTGAGCATTATTTCTAACAAGCTAACACCAAAAGCCACAAACAAATTCAATTAATTTCACTTCGAATGAACAACATACAAGGATTACACTGTTCAATGTTATTCCACATGCATCAAGCATGTTGATTGAAAAAGATTGATTAAAATAGCAATTCTTAACCTACTTAACCCATCATCAAAATGAATAACTTGTGCACAAAAAGGTACATATATTACTGAATATTGAACATATCAGTGTCAATCGGCTAAAATAGTGTGGGCTAAAATAGTGTGGGTAAAAAACGGTTTCCAACAGGAATTAAAAGTAATAAAGAACCTCTCGCCTAATTAAGTGAAGTGAGGGTAACCTGTGGTATCAACAATCTTCGAGGTATAAGCTCTTCATGCCGTCGAGCACAAAACTCCCATGAGCATATCTGGCAAAAGAATGGAGGAACAGAAGACAGAAGAAATCAGCCAACACTTCCTGAAGAATTTAGAAGACAGAGGAATTCAGCTAACACTTCCTGAAGAATTTAGAAGCTTATAAAAGCGAAAGGGAATTTCTCCAAAGTTTAACCTTCAAATCTGGAGAGAAGACTATCCGTAGTTGACCATCACGAACAACACGAAGTTGCTCAAAAACACTTTCCTGTATTGCTTTCGCATAATCCAGAACAATTTGACCGGATGAGTTTTGATATTCGCGTGGCATATCAACATAAAGAAGTTCTTCCAAGGTACCACTTTCATATTTGATTTTGAAAAGCCTGGGAAGAACCTCAACAGTTGCCTCTGAAAGTACAGAAGATCAAAATCAGATATAACATGATCCAGGGGCAGTTTTACAAAGAGACAAACTCATTCAAACTAGCACTGTCGAACAGTCTTATCCATGGACAAAAACAACATGCAATGAATTACAAGGATTCTGAAAATCTAACATACCAAAACCCCGGCCTGGCTTGCGATTGCAAATCTCACAATGCCATACATCCTGCAACATTTGCACGAATCATTACAATTTGCATCCATAATTGGCTCTACAAGAAATTAAGCAAGTTTTATCAAAACTATATAACTAACTTCTCTAGCATAGCTACCACTAACATCATGGGAGCATCTTTCTGGATTACATATAAGCATCCAAAAAGAACATTAAGAAGATACTATGAACGTATAGATATTTGAAATGATATACCTAAGAGTCTATTTTCACCTAAGACACCAGTTTAGAAGAACTTGATTGAATTTACTTCACAACAACAATTTTACAAAATCACCAAGTTTTCTCTAGCAGCAGACCTGAGGGAAAACACCAGCTGTTTGCCGGCCACTTCCATACATAGAAACACACCACTTCTTTTTTGCATGGGGAGCAAAGAACTCAGAAACAAATTTCCTCCAGAAATCAATGTTATTGTCCTGCATGAAAGGTAGGGAGCTATTACAAATAAATAAATAAAAAGAAGCCAAAAGCAAACACCGAGAACAAAATCTTTTCAAGGAAGTCGTACTTCAGGTCTGCGCTGCTGTTGATGCATGTAATTTGTGAGACGACGGGCACACATCCCAGGTTCATATACTGATTTTACTGGAGATCTCAAAGGTAAGTTCTGTTGTTGAAATTGTTGTGGTAATTGAGGCCTTTGCTGAGGCATTGCCTTCAAAAGTTGCTGTTGTTGTTGCTGTTGCTGTTGCTGTTGTTGATGCATTTGCAGAAGCCTTTGCTGATGCAAAAGATTTAGTTGCACAACAGCCTGCTGAGAAGACTGCCTTGACATGTGAAGGAACTGCTGCTGCTGCTGCTGCTGCTGCTGCTGTTGCTGCTGCTGCTGCTGCTGCTGATGCTGCTGCTGCTGATGCTGCTGCTGCTGCTGCTGCTGATGCTGATGCTGCTGCTGCTGCTGCTGCTGTTGTAAAAACAAAGATTGATCTGAATGTTGCGGTTCCAACTTTACCGTTGACAAATTTCGCATCGCCTGAATTTGCTGTGGCTCCAACTTGACTGGACCCAGATTTCTAAGTGGCTGCGGCTGCTGTGCTCCATGCTGATCATTTGTCACATGTGGCTCCATCTTAACAGGTCCAACACCAGCTAACCCTCCTCGTATTGATTGAAATTGATGTTGCTGCTGCACCTGCTGGGCGTTGTGAGAGCCAGAGAACTGTTGCATTGATTGCTGACCATGCTGGAAACTTTGTGCTTCAAGTTGTTGGGACTGTTGTTGATCGGGCAACAACTGGTTGCCGGAAGGATTTGAAAACTGTTGTCCCTGAACTTGACCTGAAGGTCCAGGATTAACCATATTTGACGGTACAAATGACGATGGAGGACCATTGAAACCCATTCCATTACCAACATTTGAAAGTGGATCAGACTCTGCCCCGGCATCAATATTTCCACGCTGACTGCTCCCTGGCCCAGGAAGTCCAGGATTTGGACCTCCGTTCCCAAAAGACTGGTTCAGGAGGGAGGGCACATTTCCAAGCATGCTCATGTTATTAAACTGAGTACGGGGGGACATTAGAGAAGGGAATGCTGTTTGGGAACTCAAAGGACCACCTTGAGCTCCCAACATCCCCGAATTTGATCTCAAAAGTGAAGGAGAAACAGACTGGGCACCCCCAATTGGAGTAGGCGGCCCCGAGGGTACCATCTTACCAAGAATCACAATAAAAAAAACACTATTTGGAGTACAATACTATCTAAAACAACATAAATTGAATAACCTAAAATTGCATAACAAAGCAAGATAAAGCACTCAGACAGCTGGACTTAGTCACCACTTGAACTCCACATCCAACACTGCAGACATCAACGTCCTCAGTATGTGCCAAATATGTTTTGTGCCTAAGCAAATGGTGCTGCGTTCTCTGAAACATGAGGCACACACCAAAGAAGACCAGAAGCAAAGAAGAATCTTCGATTCTGAACATTCTACAGCCGCGCTGTCTTGACACGACCAGCGATCTTTAAATGTTTCTCGCATGAATCTCTGTATGACATGAGCAGCTTCAGATCTATGTGAATCTATATAAAGCTAAATAATTCAAAAATAAAAAATTACCAAATTTTCACTGCTAAATAAGTTTTTGAAATAACTTTGTAGTGGAAGGATAACACATCTCAAAATCCCAACAAATTACCAAACAAAGAACATGTCCCAAGTCAAAAAAAATAAATATATATCTATCAAGTTAAATAAAAATCATAAAATAAAACCTTATTCACCCTATCCAGAATCTCGAAATCCAAACAAAGACTTCAAGATTAAAACTTTAAAAAAAAATAAAATAAATACTCAAAACAGAAACAAGTAATTTAGAAAGGTTGAGAAATACACTAAAACAACTTTGTTGGAGCTTCAATAAACTAAAAAGAATACAAAACTAAATAAAGAATAATGGGTTTCCATGGAAATGACAAAAGTTGAAGAATTTGAGCTGAAAAAAACTTGAAATCAACAACTTACCACGATACAATACTCAAGTTGATATCCTCCCAAGAAGATTTCTTTCAATGAAACTACAATCTCAACAAGAAAAAAAAAACACTTTTTACTGAATACAAAGAGGTGTTTTATTTGAGTTAAAAAGCTCTCAAGACTCCAGGGCCTTGTTTTGTTTCACTCATCCTCTTCAAAAATCTAATCTTTCTCTGTTGTCTTTCCTTTTTTTAGTTCTCTGTAGATGTTTGTGTTGTTCTGTGTCCTTGTTTGTGTGTTGCTGAATCTAGAGAGAGAGAGGGAGATTATTTTTCAGAGAGAGAGAGTTGAGAGAGATTGTGTGTCTCCTTGCGGACGTCAAATTTGTATCCGATAGGATTTAATTTTTTTCTTCTTTCATTCTTTTTCTCTCTCTAGAAAATGAAGTCAAATGCTATTCTTTCTCTATTCCTTCATTCGCTTATGTGTTTTTTTATGTGGATGTTACATGTATGCTTTGTATGCATGGTTTGTCATACTTATTATATGTATCATCACATGACATAACATAACATCATGCACTGGTTTGGGCCTGTTGCATCTCAGGACCCGAAAATGACATTGGATTTGTGGTTATTTACAGAGATATCCAGTTAGGGTTGGTGCTGTAATGAATTCTGTGTGAGCGCCTGGACCGTTTCTGTCTGTTGACTGTTTTGCCACGTGTCCTCTCTGTTTTTTTCTTTTTTTCCTTATTTCTGAGGACGAGATCGTAAGATTTTATGCTAGTAAAAATTTTGCAGTTAAGGGATTGGTGAAGATTAAACTCTTCGTATTTTCAAAATATTTTTGAAAAAAAATTATTTGTTTTAATTTTTTTTATTTTTAGATTATATTGATATTAAAAATAAATTTTAAAAATAAAAAAATATATATATTATTTTAATACATTTATAAATAAAAAATATTTTAAAAATAATTAGTTACAATTCTTTTGATGAATTTAGCAGTCTTTTTTCTACCGAGAATGTCATGTCACCTTCACACATGGAGTTCTTAACTCCCTCCTTGTTACAGTGCAACTAGTATAAGGTGTATTATGATATCAACATTGAATTATTTGTAAAATGCTGAATATTAAATTAATTATTACTTAAAACATTTAATTATACATATTTTTTATAATTTAGCAATTATTTATTCATGTCTTTTCATATAATTCACATTTGTTGGGTTAAATTTCTCTTTTGTTCTTATTCCTTGAGAATTGTATATGTATAAAAAAAAAGCAAATACACAACAAAGTTAGCGAGAATTGAATTATGCATCTTTTAAAATGATTTTGAAACCTTATTAAAGAATATTAATTCAAAGAAAGATTTATGCAATTAGATGATTTCAAGAATAATTCATAAATATTCTTTTACTTTAGAGTTTTGTTTTCATAATATATGAAATGATGTTTTTATTAATCACAATGTTTTTCAAGTTAATAAACCCTGTAAGATTTAATG
>Ga0325401_1006000_pt1 | contig 11714 bp, 9 predicted proteins | sample PopdelMetagenome_FD_205666 | JGI IMG/M metagenome (GOLD analysis project Ga0325401, IMG submission 205666) | Populus deltoides microbial communities from Bellville, Georgia, United States - Xylem-PdKOR-R2 | ecosystem: Host-associated > Plants > Phyllosphere > Stem > Wood/Secondary xylem | place...
GTGTGAAGTTGACACGTGTGAAGTTGAGACCGGGGCGGGCGGCGGTGGGAGGGGGCGGGGTCATGGCGCGAGCCTATGCCGGTGGGGGCGTGTAGGACAGTCCCTGTGGGCGGGTTTTTGTGGGGCGGCTTGGGTTGCGGGGGAAGGCTTGGGTCGCCCTCACCCTTCCCATCGCCGGGGGCGATCGGCCCCTTCCCTTTCCGGGGGAGAGGAAGCAAGCGGGGTCAGTCGCGCATTACCCGGATCGTGCGCTGGGAGGGGTCGACGGGGTCGAGGATGAAGGCGCCGGCATCGATGCTGGCGGCGAGCCACGCGACATGGGCGGCGTCGATGCGCTGGCCGGGGACGAGGCGGGGGACACCGGGGGGCGCGGGGGCGATGACCTCCGCGGCGATGCGGCCGATCGCGTCGGCGAGCGCCACCTGCTGCGCCGGGGCGAAGAAGGCGGTGGCGGGGTCGGTCGCCATTTCGGGCACCAGCGTGGCGATGCCGGGGACCGCGGGGGCGGCAGGCAGGCCGAGCGTGCCCTTCTTCGCCCGTTTCGCGGCATCGGCGAGCCCGCGGGCGAGCGCGCGGATGTCGGCGCCCGTGGTGCCGACCGCGACGGTCGCGAGGACGTGGCGTGCATCCGACAGGGCGACGGTGACGCGGTGGTGTTCGACCAGCCAGTCGTCGAGCGCATAGCCCGATACGCCGAGCGCGGCGACGTCGATCAGGACCTTGGTGCGGTCGAGCTCGGCGCCGGGCGGCAGGTCGGCCGGCCCGAACACACGCAGCCCGTCGATGGCGGCCAGGCGGGCACGCAGGTCGTCGGCATGGGCGAGCGCCGCCGTCCACATCGCCTCGCCATGGAGCGCGTGTTCGCGGCGGGTGGCGTCGAGGCTGGCGAGGATCGGGACCGAGGGGCTGGTGGTCTCGAACATCTCGAACGCCATCCACAATCGCTGCCGGTCGACGACCGCGCCCTTTGCGAGCAGCGCCGACCCCTGGGTCAGCGCGCCCATCGTCTTGTGGAGGCTGTAGACGGTGATGTCCGCGCCCTTGGTCAGCGGGTCGTGGGGCAGCGCCTCGCAAAAGGCGAACGCACCGCCCCAGGCGGCGTCGCAGATCAGCGGCACGTTGCGGGCGTGGCACAGGGCGGCGAGCGCGGCGATGTCGCTGGTGACGCCGTAATAGCTCGGCGAGACGAGGACGAACGCCTTGGCGTCCGGATGCGCGTCGAGCGCGGCGGCGAGCGCGGCCGGAGTGACGCCATGCTCGACGTCCCAGCCCTCGTCGATCGCGACCGGGACGATCCGGGCGCCGAGTCCGACGGCGACCGCATGGGTGCGTTCGGCCTTGTGGACGTTGGCGGCGAACAGCACCGTGTCGCCGGGGCGGGCGACCGCGGCGAGCGCGGTGTGGAGGCTCTGGGTCGAGCCGCCGGTGACGAAGCGGCAGAAGTCGGCCTGCCATGCTTCGGCGGCGATCTCGTGCGCGCGCTGGAGGACGTGGCCGCCCTCCGTCCGGTCGTCGAGGCCCTTTGGCGTGATGACGTCGGCGACGAACACCTGCTTGCCGAGCGCGCGGGCGAGGTCGCGGGACAGGGTGCTGCCCTGATGATGGCCGGGGGCGCCGAAGCCGTGGAGCGGGCGGCGGCCCAGCGCGGCGAGCGCGTCGAGCAGGGGAGCCTGGTGTTGATCCATGTCAGGCGCAATGCGGGCGAGTCGGGGTGGTTCCCGGCGTGGGTCGGGGACGTGGCCCGGGTGTGATGCAGGTAATGGCGGGGGGTGATCGGGGGGCGATGGGGCGGCGGCGGGGGCGCTTGGCCTGGGTCCCCGCCTTCGCGGGGACACGTGGCGTGGGTCCCCGCCTTCGCGGGGGCGCAAGGTAGCGACGTCGCGGAAGGGCGGCGGCGGGAAGGGTTAGCGGCGCGGCGCGGGCGGTGTCGGGGTGGGGGCCGGGGTCGGGGTGCCGGCGGGGCGCTGGGCGGCGCGCCAGGCCTGGAGGGCGTCGACGGTGTCGGACTGCATCAGGATGCGGCTCATCGGGTCGACCGTGACGTGGGCGCCCTCGGGAATCGTGAGGGTGCCGGTGCCGCCGGTCATCGCCACCGTTTCGACCCGGTCGCCGACCTGGACCTCGACGGGGAGCGGGAAGGGCTTGCCGGCGGTGTCCCAGCGCAGCGTCAGCCGGTCGCCGGCGCGGGTCCGGACCAGCCTGGGGAGCGGCGCGGCGTAGACGTATACGTCGAAGAACCACTGCCAGTCCTTGCCCGTCACCTGGTTGACGAAGCGGATGAAGTCGGGGGTCGAGCGGAACTGGGGCTTGAAGTTGCCGGGCTGGGGATCGGTGCGGTCGTAGACGAGCAGGCGGACGGCATCGAAGAAGGCGCGGTCGCCGATCTGGCCCCGCAGCGTGTGGAGGACCCATTCGCCCTTGGTATAGATGTCGCCGCCGCGGCCGGGCTGCTTCTCGTACACGTCCTCCGCGGTCTGGGGCTTGCCGGCGACCAGCGGGAATTTCGACTGGATGCCGGTGCGCGCGGCGAGCATCATCGACAGGTAGCGGCCCTCGCCCTCGCGCCAGCGGCCGTAGAGCGGCTGCATGTAGGCGGTGAAGCCTTCGTGGAGCCAGAAATCGTCCCAGTTGGCGGCGGTGAGCTGGTTGGCGAACCATTCATGGCCGAATTCGTGCTGGAACAGGTCGTCGAAGCCGTTGGCGGTCTTGGCGTAGCCGTTGCCGTAGGCGTTGATCGTCTGGTGCTCCATGCCCTTGTGCGGCGTCTCGACCACGCCGACCTTCTGGTCGCCCCAGGGATAGGGGCCGATCAGCCCCTCGTAGAAGTCGAGCACGGGGGCGAACTCCGCGAACAGCGCCTCGGCCTGGGGCTTTTCGCCGGGCAGGTACCAATAGTGCATCGGGATCGTGTTGCCGAACCGGCTGTTGTACGGCCCCGACACTTCCTCATAGGGGCCGACGTTGAGCGCGATGCCGTAGAGCGTCGGGTCGCGCACCTCCCAGTTCCAGGTCGAGCGGCCGTCGTCGAGCTGGTCGACGCCGACGAGCTTGCCGTTGGAGGGTGCCTTCAGCCCCTTGGGCACGGTGATGTGGAGGGTGACCTTCGACGGCTCATAGGTCGGATAGTCGATGCAGGGCCACAGCAGGTCGCACCCTTCCATCTGGAAGGCGGTCGCCATCCACGGCTGGCCGTCGGGGGTTTTGGTCCACATGAAGCCGCCGTCCCAGGGCGGGCGCACCGCGACGTGCGGGCGGCCGCCATAGGTGATCTTCACCACCGCGGTGGTCTGCGCCTTGGGCGTGCGCTTGGGCAGCCTGATCGTGCCGCGGCCTTCGGGGTTCGACCAGGCGCCGGTCAGGTCGGCGCCGTCCACCGACACCGCGGTGACCGTGTAGTTGCGGTCGAGATCGACGACGATCCGGTCGGTGCGGTCGAGCAGGGTGAAGTTGAGGGTGGCGGTGCCGTTCAGCACCTCGCGCTCCGGATCGACCTCGAACTGGAGGTCGGCGGTGTCGAGGCGCAGCTTCCTTTGCGCAGGGTCGAGCGGGCCGCCCGAGGCGGTGGTCTGCGCGGTCAGCGGCGGCTTGCCCGGCTCGGCGGCGGGGACCGCGACCGCGGTGGACAGGAGCAAGAGGGCAAGGAGGCGGCGCGTCATGGGAACTCCCGGTCGTTGCGCGCCCGTGTCGCGCGTTCGCGGGCCGCTTGGCAAGCGATTGATGGAACGGCAACGCTCACCATATACGGACATGAATGGGGCGCCGAGCGATGCGCCCCGCGGAGCATCCATGACCCAAGACCCGTCCCAGACCCCGACGCAGACCCTGCCCGTCCTGCCGCTGCGCGACATTGTCGTGTTTCCGGCGATGATCGTGCCGCTGTTCGTGGGGCGCGACAAGTCGGTGGCGGCGCTGGAAGCGGCGATGGCGGCGGACAAGGAGATCTTTCTGGTCGCGCAGCGCGACCCGGCCGAGGACGATCCCGGCCGCGACGACGTGTTCGACATCGGCGTCACCGCCACCGTCCTCCAGCTGCTGAAGCTGCCCGACGGCACCGTGCGGGTGCTGGTCGAGGGCAAGGCGCGCGCCCGCCTCGCCATGCTGGCGGAGACGGACAGCCATCTCGTCGCCGAGATCGAGGCGGTCGAGGACGATGCCGCCGAGGGGGCGCAGGTGTCCGCGCTGATGCGGTCGGTGGTGGACCAGTTCGAGAACTACGCCAAGCTCAACCGCAAGCTCAACAACGACACCGCGGTCCAGCTGGGCGAGATCGAGGAGGCGGGGCGGCTGTCCGACGCCGTGATCGCCAACCTGCAGGTCAAGGTGCCCGAGAAGCAGGCGCTGTTAGCCGAAACCGATCCGGCCAAGCGGCTGGAGCAGGTGTTCGCGCTGATGGAAGGCGAGCTGGGCGTCCTGCAGGTCGAGAAGAAGATCAAGAGCCGCGTCAAGCGCCAGATGGAGAAGACGCAGCGCGAATATTATCTCAACGAGCAGCTCAAGGCGATCCAGCGCGAGCTGGGCAATGGCGACGACGACGAGGGGGACGGCGACGAGATCGCCGAGCTGACCCAGAAGATCGCGACGCTGAAGCTGTCCAAGGAGGCGCGGACCAAGGCCACCGCCGAGCTCAAGAAGCTCAAGACCATGGCGCCGATGAGCGCCGAGGCGACGGTGGTGCGCAACTATCTGGACGTGCTGCTGGGGCTGCCCTGGGGCAAGAAGTCCAAGGTCAGAAAGGACATCGCCGCCGCGCAGGCGGTGCTGGACGAGGACCATTATGCGCTGGAGAAGGTCAAGGACCGGATCGTCGAATATCTGGGCGTCCAGGCGCGGACCAACAAGCTGAAGGGGCCGATCCTGTGCCTGGTCGGGCCGCCGGGCGTGGGCAAGACCTCGCTCGGCCAGTCGATCGCCAAGGCGACGGGGCGCGAGTTCATCCGCCAGTCGCTGGGCGGGGTGCGCGACGAGGCGGAGATCCGCGGCCACCGGCGCACCTATATCGGCTCGCTGCCGGGCAAGATCGTCACCAACCTGAAAAAGGCGGGGGCGAGCAACCCGCTGTTCCTGCTCGACGAGATCGACAAGCTGGGGCAGGATTTCCGCGGCGATCCGGCGTCGGCGCTGCTGGAAGTGCTCGACCCCGAGCAGAACGCGAAGTTCAACGACCATTATCTCGAGATCGACATCGATCTGTCCGACATCATGTTCGTGTGCACCGCCAACACGCTGAACCTGCCGCAGCCGCTGCTCGACCGGATGGAGATCATCCGGCTGGAAGGCTATACCGAGGACGAGAAAGTCGAGATCGCCGAGCGGCACCTGGTCGCCAAGCAGGTGGAGGCGCACGGGCTCAAGCCCGGCGAGTTCGCGTTGACCAACCCCGGGCTGCGCGCGCTGATCCAGCGCTATACCCGCGAGGCCGGGGTGCGGACGCTGGAGCGCGAGATCGCGCGGCTGTGCCGCAAGGCGCTGCGTCGCATCCTGGAGGGCAAGGACAGCGCGATCACCGTGACCCCGGAGAACCTGCACGAGTTCGCCGGCACCCAGAAGTTCCGCCACGGGCTGTCCGAAACCGAGCACCAGATCGGTGCGGTCACCGGGCTGGCGTGGACCGAGGTGGGGGGCGAGCTGCTCACCATCGAATCGGTGACGGTGCCGGGCAAGGGATCGGTCAAGACCACCGGCACGCTGGGCGACGTGATGAAGGAGTCGGTGCAGGCCGCCTTCAGCTTCGTCCAGGCGCGTTCGCCGAGCTATGGCATCAAGCCCAGCTTGTTCCATCGCAAGGACATCCACATCCACCTGCCCGAGGGCGCGGTGCCCAAGGACGGGCCGTCGGCGGGGATCGGCCTGGTCACCTCCATCGTCTCGACGCTGACCGGGGTGCCGGTCCGGCGTGAGATCGCGATGACCGGCGAGGTGACGCTGCGCGGGCGCGTGCTGCCGATCGGGGGGTTGAAGGAAAAGCTGCTCGCGGCGTTGCGCGGCGGGATCGAGACGGTGCTGATCCCGCAGGAGAACGAAAAGGATCTGGCCGACGTGCCGGCGAGCATCAAGGACGGGCTCAAGATCGTGCCGGTCAGCCATGTCGACGAGGTGCTGCGGCTGGCGCTGACCGGGCCGCTGGAGGCGATCGACTGGACGGAGGCGGACGAGCTCGCCGCGCTGCCGCCGGCGGGGGTCCAGCCGATCGGGCAGCCGGTCGGAGTGGGCGAACTGCATCATTGATGGACGCCGGATCGCCGCGGATCACCGCCGCGGCGAAATCGGTTTGACAGGGGCGGACGGCCTTGCCCAACAAGGAGCGGAGTGACGCCGGGCGAATCCGTTTCGCCCGCGTACCGATTCGCGTAGGGAGTGGGGCGATGAACAAGCAGGAACTGATCGCGACCGTGGCCGACACGTCGGGGCTGACCCGCGGCGACGCGGTCAAGGCCGTGGAAGCGGTGTTCGATTCGATCCAGGGCGCGCTCAAGAAGGGCGACGAGGTGCGGCTGGTGGGGTTCGGCACCTTTACCGTGTCCAAGCGCAAGGCATCGAGCGGGCGCAATCCGCGCACCGGCGAGCCGATGACGATCAAGGCGTCCAGCCAGCCCAAGTTCAAGGCGGGCAAGGGGCTGAAGGACGCCTGCAACTGATCCGATGGCCCTGAAGCGAGGCGGGGACAGGCCGGTCCGGCGGCGCATTGGCGTCGGCCCGAGCGCCGGTCACGGGTCATCCAACAAGGTGCTTGCCAGCACCCGGCGGGTCGCCTAGACGCGCCCGACCGGTTCGTCCGGGGCGCGTAGCTCAGCGGTAGAGCACACCCTTCACACGGGTGGGGTCACAGGTTCAATCCCTGTCGCGCCCACCAGATTTCCGAGGCCCGTCGGTGCAAGGATGCATCGGCGGGCCTTTCTGGTTGTGGGGTGATCGGGGCGGCGTTGTGTCCGGCAGGCGCGACGAGTGCTCCGGGGACGGGCAGGCTTGCTGCCGCGACGACGGACGTTGGCTTTTGCGGGAGCACGGCGCGAGGCCGGTGCCGGCGGACGCGGACCGGTGAACCATGCAGGCACCCCGCCGAGCGCCGGAGCCTGATCGACGGGTCCGTGCGCGCGGCAGGTCGCGCTTTCCTTTTTGCCGCGATTCGGCGATAAATCGCAGGCGCATGGCTGACTCCCCCGATTATTATTCCGTGCTGGGGCTGGACCCGACGGCGGACCAGATGGTCGTCCACTCGACATGGAAGGCGCTGCTCCGTCGCTATCACCCCGACGCCAACCATGGCGTGGACGTGTCCGCCCGTGCAAAGGCGATCAACGAGGCCTATGCGGTTCTGGGGAAGAAGAAGACGCGCGCCGCCTATGATCGTTCGCGGCTGCCCCCGTCCCCGCGCCCGCCGGGCGCGCACCGTGCCAAGCCCTCCGCGCCCGCAGGCAGGCACCCGATGCGGCCCCGCCCGTCGGCCCGGCCCAGCGGCAGTTTCTCGCAGCAGCGCAGCACCAACGACTGGATGACGGGCCTGCTGCTGCTGCTCCTCACCGCCGCGCCCCTGGGCGTGATCCTGGTCCTGTACAACGAGGAGGCCGGGTCGGAATTGGCGGATCGCCGTGGTCCGGCCATCCAGCGGCCCTCGAAACCCGTCGGCCATGAAGGCGCTGCGTCGCGCGCTACGGTCCGGCTCGGGCACCCTGCTCCCTGAAGCGGGACGGGCGGAACCTCGGCAGCGCTACGAGGGGCGGGAACCCTCGAACCCGTTCAAAGCGGCGCTGCGCGGTCAGTCCTGCTGACCATCGCCAAGGGTCGTGCTGCCAGGGCGACGTTCCACTTTCGCCCAGTTGCGGACGTTGGCGCTGCGTCGCCGGCAAATGTCCCTTCTGGGCAATCGATGCCGAGCCGAGCGGATCGGGTCGTTCCTGCGACGCGTCGGGCGTCCTGGCCGGGGAGCCCGACGGTCCAACCCATCGTCGTGTCCGTCAGCCTTCCTCGTAGACCAGCAGGTCGCCCGGCTGGCACTGCAATGCGCGGCAGATAGCCCGCAGCGTAGAAAATCGGATCGCCCTAGCCTTGCCGGTCTTGAGGATCGAGAGGTTCGCAAGCGTCAGCCCGACGTGATCGGCCAATTCGGTCAACGTCATGCGCCGCTGGTGAAGCAGATCGTCGAGTTTGACCGTGATCGATCCACCTTCGTCTTCGGGTGGCATCAAACGGTCCCTTTCAGGTCTTCACGCATCGCTGAGCCGTGGCGGAACATCCGGGCGAGGACGAAGAGAACGATGACGATCAGAAGTGCATCCAGATCGTACAGGCTGAAACCGAGAACATTTCCGTCGATCGCGCCCTTGTCCATGAGGCTTGCAAGGTGGAGGCGCAGTCCTGCCACCAGCACGGTCATGATCTTCACGCCAAGAAACAGCCATGCCATCGCATCAAGGCGCCTTGCGTTTTCGGGCGTAAAAGGATCACCTTCACCAACGCTCAGGATTATTGCGCGCAGCTTGCCGAAGAAGCGGAACAGCAAGGCGAGGATCAGTGCCAACATCACGGCGATGGCGATGGCCGAAAGGGGCGATGCCTCTATGGTGTCGCTGCGGTTCGTACTGCTGAACCCGGGCATCATGTCCTGGCTGACCAGTACGATGATGGGGATGAGCAGAAGAACGACCCCTCCCGCCAGTGCGCACAGCCATTGCAGGAGCCTGGCAAGCATCCTGCCGGAAAGCAGAAGGGCGTCTTCGGATTTCTCGCTCATGGGAGGTCTCCACTTGTTATGGACGGTGAAGGGTTTCGAAGCGCTCAACCTACCCGAGCTTGGGGGTCGGGATGATCGAGGCAGCGGTGTGGGCCGCAGTCCGCGATCCGCCGACGATCGCTACGAATGATGCGGCGGCGACGATGGGTTTCCATGAAGGGGGAAGGCATATCGATCTCACCACCCGACTTATTGAATATCGATATACATCACTTAGCCTCGGTCGCAAGCACTATTATTGCAAAGCAATATGTGACTTATTGCTAATCAATAAGTCGTATTGCAGCGATTGGACCGTCTGTGCCTTCCCGCTTTCTCGGATGCACGGCGCCGCCACCTGACGGATCATCCCGCTTGCCGTTCGCGAGATGCCCTTACGAGAAGCGTGGCTTCGCTGATCGGATCGCTCCGGCGACAAGCCCGATCGAGACTCCGCTGACCACGCAATCCCGCAATCAAGCAACGGGATCGTGCATCGTCGTGAGTCGTTGGAGCGGCGAAGGAGTTTTCCGCATGACCGACACGCATGACGACAACGTCGCCGTCCGCCTGACCCGCTTCGGCGGGCCCGACGTGCTGGAGGTCGGGCCCGTGCCGATCCCGCAGCCGGTGGACGACGAGGTGCTGGTCCGGGTGCGGGCGGCGAGCGTCAATCCGGTCGATACCAAGACCCGCGCGGGCGAGTTTCCGCCCGTCGCCGCGGGCGATCTGCCGATCGTGCTGGGGCGCGATCTGGCGGGGACGATCGAGGCGGTGGGGACGCGCGCGCACAACATGCTGAGCCATGGCGACCGGGTGTTCGCGCATATCGGCTTCGATCGCGGGGCGCAGGGCGGGTTCGTGGTGGTCAAGGCGGTCGAGCTGGTCGCGATCCCCGAGGGGATCGGGTTCGAGGAGGCGGCGGGCGCGGGGCTGGCGGCAATGACCGCGTGGCAGGGACTGTTCAGCCATGGCGGGCTGGAGTCCGGGCAGACGGTGCTGATCCAGGGCGGCGCGGGCGGGGTGGGGCACCTCGCGATCCAGCTCGCCAAGGCGAAGGGCGCGCGGGTGGTGACCACCGCGTCGGCGGACGACCTGGACTTCGTGCGCGAACTGGGGGCGGACGAGGCGATCGACCACCGGGACGGGCGGTTCGAGGATCGGGTGCGCGACGTCGATGTGGTGTTCGACCTGGTGGGTGGCGAGACCGGGGAGCGGTCGCTGGACGTGTTGCGGCCGGACGGCATCCTGGTGTCGACGCTGCAACCGCCGGCAGAAGAATTGGCCCGGAACAAGGGCGTACGGGTCGCGCCGCGTTATCTGGCGGAGCCGAATGCGGCGCAGCTGGGCGAGATCGCGGACCTGATGGCGGCGGGCCGGGTGCGGGTGGTGGTGAGCGAAACCTTTCCCCTGGCCGAGGTCGCGGCGGCGCAGGCGCGGGTCGAAAAGGGCGGGATACGGGGAAAGGTGGTGCTGACCCTGGGGTGAGGCGCGGGCCGGATCGGGTGGGACAGGGCGTGGCCGGGACGGGGGTCCGGTCGGTTCGGGCATCAACCGTCGCGTGACCGCATGGCCGCCCGTGTTTCAGCGCCTTGACGCATCGGCGTAACATGCCATGCGTAGCGGCGAGCGATGCGGGGTAGGGCATGGAGTTGAAGCTCGACGCGCGCATGCGTCGCCTGGTGCGGCGGGTGCCGGTCGTGAACGTCTATTCGGTGGTGGAAGTGGCGCTGATCGCGGGGCTCGCGGTGCAGGCGGCGCGGCTCGTGTGGACGCTGGCGACGCCGGTGTCGCCGCTGGGCGACTGGCGCCCGGCCGCGCCGGTGATCCCGGCCGCCCCCGTCGAGGCGATCGCGGGCTATGACCCGTTCTTCCGGTTGCAGGCGCCCGCGGCCGGGCCGGGCGTGGTCACCGCGTTGCAGCTGACGCTGTTCGGCATCCGGATCGACGATGCGACCGGCGGCGGCGGCGCGATCCTGGCCGGGCCGGACGGGGTGCAGCGCAGCGTCGGGGTCGGCGAGGAGATCCAGCCGGGGGTGACGCTGGCGGCGGTGGCGTTCGACCATGTCACGATGGACCGCGGCGGCGCGCGCGAGGACCTGTTCCTCGACCAGTCCGGGCCGGCGCCGGCGGGTGGCGCGGCGCCCGCCGCGACGGCCGCGGGCGGGATCACCGCCGCCGCGATCCGCAACGACATCGGCTTCATCCCGCGGATCGGCAACGGCCGCATCGACGGGCTGGTGGTCCGGCCGCAGGGCGCGGGCGAGGCATTCCGCGCGGCGGGGCTGCGCGAGGGCGACGTGGTGACCGCGATCGGCGGGCGCCCGATCGGCGGCGCCGCCGACCTCGACCGCCTGGCCACCGATTTCCGGGGCGGTGGCAACCTGTCCCTCACCGTCGAGCGGGGGCGTGAGACGCTGCCGCTCGCCATCACGATCGCTCCCCAACCATGAAGAAGATCATCCTCGCCGCGCTGCTCGCGACCGCGCCTCTGCCGGCGATGGCGCAGCTGACGCTCAACGTCCGCGATGCCGATATCCGCGCGTTCATCGCCGATGCCGCCAAGGTGACCGGGCGGACCTTCATCATCGACGGCCGGGTACAGGGCAAGGTGACGGTGGTGACCGACCGGCCGCTGTCGCGATCGGAATATTTCGAGGCGTTCCTGTCGACGCTGCGCGCCAACGGGCTGGTCGCGGTGCCGACCGCCAACGGCGCGTTCCGGGTGCAGCCGATCGACAACGCCGCCCAGCAGCCCAGCCGGGTGGGCAGCGCGGGGGCGAATCGCAACAGCTTCGTCACCGAGATCGTGCGGCTGCGCGTCGCGGACGCGGCGGCGGCGGTGGAGACGGTGCGGCCGCTGGTGTCGGCGCAGGGGTCGGTCACCGCGAACCGTTCGGCCAACAGCCTGGTCGTGGTCGACTTTGCCGACAATGTGCGGCGCATCCGCGAGGTGGTGCGCAGGCTGGACAGCGACAATGCGTCGACCCGGATCGTGACGTTGCAG
>Ga0325401_1006001_pt1 | contig 11713 bp, 6 predicted proteins | sample PopdelMetagenome_FD_205666 | JGI IMG/M metagenome (GOLD analysis project Ga0325401, IMG submission 205666) | Populus deltoides microbial communities from Bellville, Georgia, United States - Xylem-PdKOR-R2 | ecosystem: Host-associated > Plants > Phyllosphere > Stem > Wood/Secondary xylem | place...
CAAGATTGCAAAGAACAAACATCAAATATGTCTTGTTTTCACCTAGAAAACTCAAACTTCGTATTGCACAAATATCTACAACCTCAAAACTTTGCAATATCAAACTTTTAATAGATATCTATAACCTCAATTTTGCACCAACACACTTTTAATCATATGCCATATAGCAGTCAATCATTAGCATGTAAGTAATGAAGGCCTTGGCTTGGTATGCAGAAGGAATCTGTTTTTACAAATACCGATTAAATAAAGGAGCTCATGACCAGACAAAGAAATAGAATACCAGAAGAAGTGACTGTTTATGAATACGTTGCAATGCATGTGTCCAACGCCTTATAATTTCTGCTACATCAACAGTAGGCTGGACTCTTCCACCTCTATCATCCACTCGAGAATGCATCTCATCATTTACTTGTAGATGAGACGAATCCATACTACTCTTTGACTTTTCCCCATTTCCATTAGCATAAGATTCATCACTATGTTCCTTGTCATCCGAATGTTTATCTGAATAAGAAACCTGGTAGCTCTGATCCATAGCAGAGAGCAAAGATGATCCAGAGATGCGATATCTGTAAAGGAATATTACGCACGAAGAGGAATAAGATAAATCGACATCTTCAGAACCTAGCACAATATCCGATCTTAATTACCTATGCTCCCGATGAGCTATCAGGTCCTCAATTGGCCCTGAAGCAAGAACTTCATGTTGACCTGTAAATAAAGGTAAAATCAATGACAAGTTAACAAAGTTACTGGAATTACAGAAAAGTAGCAGTATATGTACTATTTAATAGGAGCAGATACTAGCGTCAAATTTTAAGAAGCATGCAAATTGATAGTCACAGAAATTTTCATCAAGAGGCCACACATTTTTTTGGGTAACAAGTGATTAATAGTAATATAAGCAAGCAAAAGAATATTTTCATGTGCATATAAAGTGAAAGCAAGTGTAACAACACAATTGATAATTTCCTTGGTTGAAAATGATATCCAATCATGAGAATGAGTTGAAAATGATATCCAATCATGAGAATGAGAGCATGAACCCTTCGGATCTAACTGTCTGTGACAATCAAACATAGGTAATGAAGGGAACAGCATTCATATACAGTTAGGGTATATGAGGTCGGATCCCATCCCTACAATTTTTTATCTGCCTTTTACATATTGGACCATGTTATTGAGAATGCCCATGATAATCAAGAATCAGCTATTAGAACATAGGAGGAAAACAAGTAAACAGACCATTGAAATCAACACAAAAAAGATTAAGAATATTAGAAATTTACCAGAAAAAAGGCAAAAAACTTTTTTAGGAAGTACAAGTTATGCCCAGAAGACATCGATAAAGTACTTTTGAAGCAAAATGTCCAGGACAAGAAGATACAAATTCCAAAGGCGTATTGCCATCCTTTCTGTTCATCCCGAAAACTACTAGCATAAAGAATAGATTCAGAAAGCAAGCCTTAAAATCAACTAGGAGTAGATTGAGATAATCAGGCAGTCTATTTATCTACCTAAAAATATGCAGGTCAAGCCCTAGAGGAATGACAAGCTCAACCATACACGTTTCAAAGCACAAGTATCATGTCCATGGTAACAACATATCATAGCGGTATGCATCCAAATGTAAGTACTGAGTCCCTCATGATAACAGAGAAGTACAGAAAAAATATTAAACGTGACCATTTGTTATATCAACTAAACTCATCATCAAACGGAAACAACTTATAGTAATTACTCTTGTAAGCGAACGAAGGAACCTAATAGAAGGAAATTTGTTTCAAAAGAAAACAATTGACCCCCTCAATTATGGTATTATTTCCAAGAAAAACCTAATTTATTTATTCAAACAAATTAAATAGTTAGATTTTGTAAGAAAATAAAAAAGAAAACTTCCATAATTAAGACTTACTTTTTCGAGCAAGTATAGAATCCCACAAGCGAGTTGCCTTCGAAACTAAATGCGAATTCTGGCTAGAGCTAGACACAAGATCATCCCACAGTTCACCTTCTAGCTTCACTTTGTTCCGCAAGTCATGTAGTTTTTCCAACTCTTGCTGCAAATAAGCCTGACATCCGAGTTTTCAATAGGGAAGTGTGAGGAAAACAGGCAGCTGCATCCTAAATGCATCACAAACAAAGTAAATGAGTTTCCCATTACCTCTTCTGCACAAAGACCACGGAACTCAGCAGTCATTTCATGAGCCAAATTTGACCACATAGCTTGTCTCTGAACCGCAGTTTCAGCATTTTTAAGAAACCTCCTTCTTTCGAGGGCTATTCTTGCCTGTTTAAGGAGAGAGTTTCAAATCACTGCTAGCAAAATTGAAGCATAGATGTAATTAAAATGCATCAAAAGAGAGAATAGGGAAAAAAGACCAGAAAAAACAGTGCTCCTTTCTTAAAACCTTTCCAACATTTGAATTGCTCACTAACATGCAAAGTTTAGAAAAGCAACCTTGAATAGTTCATATGGATAATAACTTATGATACTGGTAATTCATCCACAGAGGAAACAAATACATGAAACTGCAGAAACTAATATTGTATTAGAAAATCCTTTCCAAATTATGATCCACTTATAGTTACAGTTTAACAAAGGAAGTTTCAACCTTTTCAGAAGTGTTCTTTGATGTCAGTGCATTTAGAATCTCCATAAAAATGAAGGCGCAATAGCCATGCATGCATTGCCTGATTGAAAGACTTTATAGGTGGATTTAGAAAATTTGATCACAATTTCAAATATCCACTTGCCATGAGAACGACCTGTGGTTAGATAACTTTATACATAGATAACAAGGACCGTGAATATAGTATTACCTTCGTCACAGGAAGCAATGTAGCTGCATGTTGGAAGGCTACATCAGTTAATGAAGCAGGAAGTGGGCTTGAAGCAACATCAGCCGCAAATGTCCGTCTGTGAACCTCTCTCAAAGCATGCAAGGAAAGTTGCCACAAGAGTTCAACAAATCTGCACATACGTGAGAAACTTTTGCATTAAGCCAAAAATAAATATCATTAAAGCTCCACACAATTCTATGCTCTAAATGGATGCCTTGAAAGTCGTTTTAAAAGAAAAAAATCTGCATGCATTATGAACCAATTACAATTGTAGCAACTTGTGCAAGTAAATTTTCTTGATTATACTAAGATACAAAACCCATTCAGAATATATGCACTCAAGAACATGCCAAAGCATATGAGTTCTCACTAGGAAACAAGCGTTCCAAGTCATCAACTTGCTTATGGCAGACACACATTACCCTCTAGCGCTCCTATATATGAACAGAAAGCATCCATTTTACTAAGAAACCGAGATTTTCAAAAGACAGCAGAGCTTAAAACCAATACTGAATTTAACTTGACCCAACTATTTGGCCAAGTTGAGAGCACTGCAAGATGAACACATTTGGTTTATCTCTAGTTTCGTTTCTCTAATTCAAAATTCACTTTTCAAAATTTTTAAAAACTACCTCGGTCCACAACAAGTAGCAAGGGAAGAAACCCTTGAATTGCTCCTTGGAAGTGCCCCTTGCGATTCAAGCTCGCTGATTATCCCTTGCACAACCTAACATTTCAACCACAACAAACAACAAAAAAAAAAGCAAAAATAAAACACAAAAACAAAATCTAAGCTTTGCGGAAAATTCAACGAAATCACGACTAATCAAGTTACTAACCTTACGAAAATCACGTGACTGAGCGGAATCAAAAATCGGCCACACCTTATCAAAATCCTGACAAGATCGATCGCGAAAAGAAATTATCAACACTTGCATACAAGGAAGGAACATTATATCTAAAAGGGAGAAAATGAAAATATTACTTTGGCGGATTGAGCAGGACCGCGAAGCGAGGAGAGGATGAAGTAAAGAAGCTGTTCACCGAGTTTAGGGTTGGAGTGACGGAAAAGTCCGACCCGGGGAGTGCCATTTGATGAAGGTCCGAGTCCGATTATACTCGGATCCAGACCTAATAATAAACAGTTTGTATACATTGCACTCTCCAACTCTATCTCTCTCTCCTTCTCTCTGTCCATCGTCATCTACAGACTACAACCCCTCTCCCTTCGATTTCTTTCTGGTTGGTTTTCGCTTTTTAAAAAATCAGTATTTTATTATTGTTTCGACTGAGATAGTTTTCTTTTTTCTTTTTTTGAATTGAAGGTCCCTGAGGAGTTGTCTATTTACGAAAAGAAGGGAGCAAATGGGGAAGTTTTGTAATGTAGAGAAAGTGAAAGGGTTGCTTGAAATTGTTTTTTCGTTTTAAATTTTTTTTTAAATGGGACCCAGAGTGATAAAGGCAGTCACGTTTGGAGAGAATTTGAAATGGACAATGCTGGAGGGGAGAGAATTTCAATTGGACAATTTGAAAAGGCCGCTGACGTCAGCTGTTTATTATCATCAAATGAACTATAAGATTTCGTTTTTTTTTTTTTCTGTTCATGAAGAACAAAAATATTGGAGCTACTTTCTTTTTTTACATTTTTTATTTAATTACTTAACTATATTTATTTTCAATTAAGTCCTTACATGTTATTAACATCTACATTGATCTGCGTGTGGTTTTTTTTTCTGTTCATCTCATATTGATGAAAAGAAAAAAAATTGAGCTCCTTTTTTCTTTGGTTATATTTTCATTTAGATTCCTGAATTTTATTTATTTTTAATTTTATTATATTAATAAAATTTTATTGGTTTTAACTACATTGATTTATATTTTTTTTTTATCCAAATATTTTTATATCCTTTTAAAAAATAAGATTAATACTATTCGGGATTCGTGAATATTTTTTTTAATAAATACGTTGTATTTGTAATACAAGATATACCACCAGATTGCTATTCTTATTTGTAATTAGAAATTTTATATATATATATATATATATATATTGATATGTTCTCAATTATTGCAATTTGTTTTGGAATCTTACCCGTAACGTGACGTAAAATGGATATCCCTAACTAGTTATTTATTAAATTGCTTTTGCCTGGACTCTTTACCGATCAACTTTAAATCGTTAGTGTCATCATTTCGTTGCCTTGTTTAATTGACCAAGTGAACAAATTAAGGTTTTGGAGCTCAATTCCAAGGTGGTCAATCTTGTTTCAGTTAGTGTTTTGACATGCTTGTTCTTTTTATATATATAATTTAAAATATTAATTTAATAAATATAAATATAAATATAAATTAACTTAAAATTATAGTATCAATTGTTTTTTAAAATATTTTTATTTAAAAATATATTAAAATAATATTTTTTATTTTTTAAAAATTTATTTTTAATATTAATATAACAAATTATTTTAAAAAAAAATACAACCACACCGCAACAGTAAACAACCCATAATTTGTTTCAATTGAATCCACTAATCACCGCTAACTTATCTAGACAATTTCCCAAGTTGCGAAACTACGTGGAATTAACTAATACAAGTAACTAGTATTCGTATAAACGAGGCACGGGTCCGCATTCAATTTTTTTAAATAATATTTAGATATTGCTAGTGTATATATATATATATATATATATATATATATATATATATATATATATATATATATATATATATAAAATTCAAGTTATAGTCACCACTAAATAAATAAGCTAATTTTATTTTAATCATATAAAAAAAACAACAATAATAATAACCAGACAAAAACAAATTTTAAAAAAAAGCCATCTTAGTAATATAAGAAAAAAAACACTTTTCCATCAGTGCATAAAAACAGGATATTGTTTAATTTTTAGCTAATTAAATATGAAATGATAAATTAAGTAAAAATGATTTAAAAAACAAGTGTAAGTTAATTTTAGCTGGCATAATAAACATGTAACCTAAGTAATAAAGGGCGAGGTTGCCCAGATTAACCCACCAAACTTGTGTCTTAGGTCATGAGATCAGGATAACCTGATAAAAAAAATCAAAGAAAAACATAAAACCAATTGAAAAAAAAACTAATCTCAATCAATAAAGTTGAAAAAGAAAATAAGTCAAAAAAAAGAATGTCAATACCCATTAACTTTTTAAAATTTATGACCCGGATTATTAAACTAGAAACACCATACATGAAAAAAACGCGAAGCTCAATTCCCAATAAATCAAACATTGAGCGATGAAATCAGAAAAAAAAAATAGCAATTAAAAGAATATGGATAAAAATAAAGAATAAAGAATAAATTAGAGGGCAACTACAATTTTTTTATCAAAGAGTTAAATTGAAAAGAAAAATAAGTATAACAAAAGGGAAAAAAAATCAAAAGAATGAGAACCAAAATGAAAAAAAAATAATATACCATAAAGCTAGTTTGAAGGATAAAACAGAAAACTAATAAAACTTTTACGAAATTGACCAAGGAAAAAAACTAGAAATCAAAATAGTAAGGATTAAATTAGAAAAAATAACATATGACAAATTAGAATTGAGTAATGAAATCAAAAATAAATATTGTTTTACAAAAGGGCCAAGAACAAAATTAAAAATCAAAAGAATAAGGAATAAAGTTGAAATATTAACAACAAAAATGATCAACCTATAACTTTTCAGGGAGAAGAGATAAAAAAAGAAAATAAAAAAACACCACCGACGACAAACTGTCTCACCACTGTCAAAATGAGTCGCACCAATAAAAAAAGAATATGGTGGCGCTTCTAACAACATGATAGAAGGACATTTTTTTCCACCATAAGACATCACATGTGTCATTCTAAATGCACAGGTGCCTCCCATATTTTAGCGCATGTGATGCACCAACAACTTTTTTTCATTAAATAATAGTTAATCCTTAGCAAATGATCAAATTGTCCTTAATGAACCTGGTAATAACAAAAAAAAAAGAGAGTGAAAGGATCAAGAAGCCCATTGACACATGATTTATTTATTTTTATTTCAAGGATAAACTTATTATTTTACTGTATTAAAAGATAAAAATATCCTTCTTTGCTAAATTTTTTTACTCAGATGATAATTAAGTTATTTTATTATATTTAAAAAATAAATAAATATTTATATTTTCGGTTAATCCTTTAATAGCTAATGGTTGTACAAAAATAATGAAATACTCGTGACATCATGTCATTTGAATTTTTTGGGAACGTGAAAAAGATAATTATAGTATTGAAGTAAATAGTAAATTGTAAGTGTATGTACAATTAAAATGATATATATATATATATATAAACACACACACTGAACAACAAGCACATGAATTCATAGATATTGCATTTATACTACATATAATGTAGTTTAAAGTTCAAAAAATCGCTCCTTGATAAAGTTTATTATTTTTCTAATTTATTTATTTATTTTTTCTAAATCATCAAATAGTTATTATAGTATTACGTACTAAAATCTCAATAATTTAAAAGTATTTAAAGGAAACACGGTGGCATATGGTTAGTTAAGAAACTGATATACTGTTGGTATAGAACGACGATGGATGCATGGACGAATTAATGACCAAATTAGAAGTAAATGATTTGACAAGGTTTGATTTTCAATTTAAATAAACCTTGTCAAATCATTCTCTCTCCCTTTTTTTTTCCAATTAATGCGTGGCTTGCAACATATTTTAAAGTGGAATTCTTCTCTTATTTATAATACTATGTTGAATATTCTTTTTCAATAAAAACAATAAACAACCTTTTTCATTGTGTCTTTGCAAATAAAAAAAATTCAATCATAAATTAAAATGTTTACACATACATCTAATTAAATAAATAAATATTTAATCAAGAAATAACTAAAATTAAAATATTTAATTTAACAAAAAAATCAAATGTGAATGTAATGTGAAAAAAAGAGAATGAAAATCAATTTTTTTAAAAATAAATGTCAAATGAAGAAATTAAAAAAATTAAAAAGATCTAAAAAATCAAAGTCAACTCAAATAAATCATTGAAACTCGTGATTGTGGTTATGAGATTGAGACCGATAGCATAAAAGACAAACAAAAAAAAAATAAAGCAAATCCTTAACGAAAAAATATTAAGGGATAAAACTGAAAAAACAATAATAAAAAAAACAAAGAGAAAAAAAAAGATTCGAGTCAACCTGAGTTAACTCGCTAACCCCGTGATCATGATTTTAGGATTGGGATAACCCCACAAAATAGGAAATGAAAAAAAAAACACGGAGACCAATTCAAAAATAAAATTAAAAATGTTAAATGATAAAATTAAAAATAAATCAATTTTATAAAACGATCTAAAAAAAAATTAAAATCAACTCGTGTCAACCTTCAAAACCTGTTACCTTGGTCACAAGGTCTAGAAGGCTAAATTTTTTTTTTAAAAAAAATCAATGCCAAACATCAAAATCAAAAAGAAAATAAGTCAAAAAAATATGTCAATCCGCGTTAAACTTTTCAAATTTATGACCAGGAAAAAACTGCAAAACCTAATCCTAGCAAATCAAACGTTTAAGGATAAGATTAACAAAATAAATCAATTACACAAAAAAAAATAACAATTAAAATAACAAGTATGAAAATCAATATAAAAAATAAATTAGAGGGTAATAAGAAATTTTTTATTTAAAGGTTAAATTAAAAAGAAGAAAAACTCAAAGATTCGCGATCAAATTGAAAAAAAAATATATATCATAAAATTAAATTGAAAGATAAAATTAAAAACCAATAAGACTTTAACAAAAAAAAAAAACAAAGGAAAGAAAAATAGAAATAAAAATAATAAGCATCAAATCAGAAAAAATAATATATGACAAATTAAGATTGAAGTAATGAAGGGTAATAAGAGATTGTTTGGGAATACAGTTGAAATCACGTTATTTTAAATTTTAAATTTTATTTTTTAGCTAAAAATTATTTTTTTATGTTTTTTAATCGTTTTAATATGCTGATTTCAAAAATAATTTTTTTAAAATATTGATTTATTTTTAAATAAAAAACACATTAAATTGCAACTGCTATCACAATCTCAATTTGAGATATTTATTTTTGCGTTTCTAAATCGTTTTTGAAATTTTTTTAATTTTAAATTAATATTTTTTTTATTAGCTCGCATCTACACGTGCGATGACTTCTGTTTGTCGTTTCATTTGCTGCAGCAGCTCTGTTGTTGAGTTCCTTCCTTTCTTTCAGCAACTTCTTCTGCTCAAGTTTGCTTTTACACTTCTTTTTGTGCGGTGACTGGTGCTTTTGGTTTGAAAGTCTTGTACCTTTATTTTAATTTGATATTAAATAAAACAATTATTAATAATAACTAAATATATATCTAAAAAAATTAAAAAGTAAATATAAATCAAAATATTTAATATCACAATATAAATAATATAAATAATTTATTTTGATTGTATTAAGTGACCCTGTTTATTAATATCAATTTTTTTAATCAAATAATAGTAGAAATAATAATAGAAATAGACAGGAAAATATATTTCTGTATTTATTAGAAATAATAACCAAAAATAAATATTTTTTATTTTTAAAAATAAATCTCAATTATATAAAAATAAAAACTATAGATGAAATAGAATAATATCTTAAAAAATTAAATACAAATAAAATAATTAAAATAACAATCACTATTTATAACAAGCTAAATACAAAAAATAAAAAACAAAAGGAGTATTAATTTAAATATAAATTATGAAATTATTTAAAAAATACATATAAAAAAACATGATTTTTTTTAAAAGGACAAACTTATAAAAAACAATAAGAAAACAAAGACGCCAAGCCAATGCCTGGTCCAAATTAGAAAGGGCCCGTGCATGGGCTCTATGATTTTTTAATGCAGCTGTTGACAACTCTTTTTTGATATATATATATATATATATATATATTTTTAAAGAGGTTATAGACCACACACATTTTCTGATTTTCCTAGAAATCCAGTCATAAGATCTGTCTTTTCAACCCAAAAAACCTAAAATACTAAACATCTTGCAAACTCATAAATGACCATAAAAAACACTCAAAATGTAACACAAAATCAAAAATCTTCACAAACTTATATCCAGTTTTTTAGCCATTTTCAAGATAAAAAAAAAATCTAAGTGAAATTACACTCAACAAATAAAACTTAAACTTATTGACACTAAAATCAACTATTTTGAATCAAAATCGATGCCAGAGTCATTTTCTCTTTCTATAGCCGAAATATAATTGTCTCTATTTTCTCTCAAATCAGGAAAAAAAAAATTAATCAAAATTAAATTGCAAAAATAAAGGGCTCGAACAGGTAAAATATAAAAGTTTCAAGACTAAAATAAACTTTTTATAAGAACATTGAAGCCATCAACTATTTATAGTGTCTTTTCAACTTTAACCCTTCATCTTATAAATTTGATTCAATTATCTTTTAATGTCTAATTTGGTCAAGAATGCAATCGTGAAAAAAAAATTCAAGAGCTAAAATGACAAAAAAAAAAAAAGAACAAAAGGAGACTTTTTTGTATATGATAATCAAAGAGATATAAAACAAGGGCATCCGCAATCGTAGACAGACTTCAACTTCATTGGCATAAACTTTATGAATAATGCAAGGACCGCTTGTATATTTACAACAAATTTTTACCTAAAAGACGCGATCAAAATCACATTCAATAAATTAAATTATTTTTTTCCGTACAACAAATGCCATATAATTTAGTACCAAAGACATTGTAAGATGTTCCAAGTACCCTAGCAGTACTGGTATTCTATATACATCAGACAATTGCAAAGAAGAATCTCAAACAGCAACGAGTTCAAAAAACAGAATATCATGCATTTCAACAAACAGGATGATATAACTAAAGACTCGAAATTCACAGTCTGTCGGGTGCAAACCTCTTAATTATCGTGGAAAGGCACAAATGGGACTTCAGCAACCTTGGATACTCCACAGTTGAATCCTCAAAGAAAACATATCCAATAAAAAACAGTAAATGAGAAAAGAAAAATCGCATAATGATTCCTAGTTCCTGATCTAATACACAATCAAATCCGTTGTTATACAAATCTATCACATACATAAAGAACAATGCCGAAAATTCTGACTCAAAGCTCCATCAAGGCAGTTTCAGTTTCTGAAAGTGGAGCTGCAACAAATTTAAACAAACTTCAGATCAATAAAATGTCCTAGTTGGGAAAAAGATCCATCATGAAATTAAACAATTATGAAACAAGAAAAGGCAAAAAAGAAAAAGAAAAGGAGGGAATACTTGTAAAAGGATCTCTAAACCTTTCTGAGAAAACGAGGGTCTCCAGTTGATAAATCCTCATTAACATAATTTTACCTAGATTCAAACAGAACTCTACCACAAAAGAATTATAGTAGTTGTTTGTCTAAGCATAATTAATCTTGGATGCAAAAAATAAAGCAAGACTGGAATAATGGATTGCTGACCATGCAGCAATGTGACACATGCTAGCTTAATTACGGCAAATTGATGGCATATTTTGAGATTGAAGATCTGAAATTTTCATAGTTGATGGCATATTGAACACAAACTGCATCTAGAAAATCGTTCAACAATAACTCAACCAGATAATTAACAAACATATAAATGCCTATAACACGAGCGTTTCACCCAAAGCAATGTACCTAGTAAGTCCTCGTACAAATCTGGTAAAAGGGATGTATCTAACAGGAAAGGAGGTGAGAATACTTGATCATGGGGTTCCTCAATGTCATTAAATAAGCTCTGACCATCAGATATCGCACCATTTGATCCAGCAGCTGTGAGGAAGCCATTTATG
>Ga0325401_1006007_pt1 | contig 11711 bp, 15 predicted proteins | sample PopdelMetagenome_FD_205666 | JGI IMG/M metagenome (GOLD analysis project Ga0325401, IMG submission 205666) | Populus deltoides microbial communities from Bellville, Georgia, United States - Xylem-PdKOR-R2 | ecosystem: Host-associated > Plants > Phyllosphere > Stem > Wood/Secondary xylem | place...
TTACAAGCTGCTGATGCTCCAGCTGATCTGGCGGCTGCATCCGGACGTGCACGCGACCTTCTCACTCATCAACCGGACCAAGGCGGTGCGGCTGGCGGATGACATCGACGAGGGCGCCTTGCGCGAACAGCTCGATCATGCCCGCACTGTCCGCTTCGCCAAGAAGGAGCTGATCTGGCTCGCGGGCAACAGCTTCTATGGCAAGCAGCGGATGTTCGCGCCCGAGTTCCTGGCGTGGCTCGCCGATTTCCGCCTGCCCGAGTACGAGCTGCGCACGGTCGACGGGCAGTTCGAGCTGCGCTTTCCCGGCCCGTGGACCCACACCACCATGTGGGAGATCCCGGCGCTGGCGATCGTCAACGAGCTGCGCGCGCGGGCGGCGCTGAAGGGGCGCGGGCGGTTCGAGCTGGACGTGCTCTATGCGCGCGCCAAGGCGAAGCTGTGGGAAAAGGTCGAGCGGCTGCGCGAGTTGCCCGACCTCGTGATCTCCGACTTCGGCACCCGCCGGCGCCACGGCTTCCTGTGGCAGCGCTGGTGCGTCGAGGCGTTGAAGGAGGGGCTGGGTCCGCGCTTCATCGGCTCGTCCAACGTGCTGCTGGCGATGGACGCCGACCTGGAGGCGATCGGCACCAACGCGCACGAGCTGCCGATGGTGCTCGCCGCGCTGGCCGACGACGATGCCGGGGTGGCCGCGGCGCCCTATCGCGTGCTCGACGAGTGGCGGGCGCAATATGACGGCAACCTCTTGATTGCGCTGCCCGACGCGTTCGGGACGACCGCGTTCCTGGCGGGGGCGCCCGCGTGGCTTTCCGAGTGGACCGGCTTTCGCCCCGACTCGATGCCCCCGATCGAGGGGGGCGAGCAGATCATCGACTGGTGGCAGGCGCAGGGCGTCGACCCGCGGGAGAAGCTGCTGATCTTCTCCGACGGCATGGACGTCGACGCGATCGAGCGCACCTATCGGCACTTCCACGGCCGGGTGCGGACCAGCTTCGGCTGGGGGACCAATCTCACCAACGATTTCCGCGGCTGCGACCCGGCGGGTGGAAGCGCGCTGGCGCCGATCTCCTTGGTCGCCAAGGTCACCGGCGCGAACGGCCGCCCGGCGGTGAAGCTGTCCGACAATCCCGCCAAGGCGACCGGCGACCCGGCCGAGGTCGCCCGTTATTTCCGCATTTTCGGGCAGGACGGCAGGATCACGAGTGCGGTGTCGGTCTGACGCCTGTCCCGGATGCGCCGGGCGACGTCGCCGCTGCGATCCCCATGGCCCCCGGGCGGCGCCAGGCGGCTGGCGCAGCTTGGCGCGGGCGGCGCCGCGGCTGACGCCGGCCATCCCGCCTGCCTGGACGTGACCGACGCCAGCTGGTGGATCGAGCACCGCGACGTGCCCGATCCCGACCTACCCGCGCCCGTCGACATTCCGCAGACTGCCTGACGCTCAGGCTGTCGCGCCGGGCGGGGCCGGCAGGAAGCGGTAGACGGTGCCCCGCGAGATCCCGAGCTGGCGCGCGATGTGCGCGGGCCGCACGCCCTCCGCCGCCAGCCGGCGCACGGCCTCGGGATCGATGCGGGGCTTGCCGCCCTTGTAGACGCCGCGTGCCTTGGCCGCCGCGATCCCCTCCATCTGACGTTCGCGTCGCAAGTTGGTCTCGAACTCGGCAAAGACGCCGAGCATGTCGAGGAACGCCTTGCCCGCGGCGGTGCCGGTATCGATCGGCTGCTCGGTCGCCCTGAGCGCCACCCCCCTGCCCTTCAGTTCGTGCACAATGTCCTGCAGGTCCTTCATCGAGCGCGCGAGCCGGTCGATGCGGGTGACCACCAGCGTGTCGCCGGCGCGCAGGAAGTCGAGCAGGATCTGGAGTTCGGTGCGGGCGCCGCGATCGGTGCCCGACTTCTTCTCCGACCGGATCGTCTGGCATCCGGCCGCCTTCAGCGCCGCGACCTGGATGCCGAGGTCCTGATCGGTCGTTGATACCCGTGCGTATCCGAAAAGCGACATGGCGGCCCCGAACTGTTCAGGCAGGTTCTAGACCGTCCGGCACAGCTGTTCAATATAGCTGCAAGCGACCCTGATCGGACGGCAAAGCTGTTCATCCGTGACTGCGCGGACAGGGTATACCCTCATGGGCGCTGGATCAAAGGCTGGCGGACAGATCTGTTCTGTCGCAAGCTTGTGCCATGTAGTGACGGGTGACACATAGCATCTTCGGTGCAAGCACAGGATGCGAGACGATGGCGACACAAACCATGGACATCAAGGTGGCTGGTAACGGCCGCATGGTTCTTCCTGCATCCGTACGGAAGGCGATGGGCCTACACGGTGACGCCAAGGTCATTCTGACCGTCGAGGACGATCAGGTGCGCTTGTCGCCGATCGGACATGGTGTCTCGCGCGCGCAGGCGCTCTACCGCGAACATGCCAGGCAGGCGCGCACGACCGACGACTTCCTGAACGACCGAAAGGCCGAGGCTGCCGCTGACCTTGGCGAGGCCGCCTCCGGTGGCAAGGATCGGGACGCGCAATGACATCCGTCGTCTTCGATGCATCCGCGGTGCTGGCGCTGGTCCGGGATGAGCCCGGTGCCGACAATGTCGCCGCCCATGTCGGGCGAGCGGCGATCTCCGCGGTCAACCTTCAGGAGGTCGTCAAGGAGCTGCTGCTCAGCGGGCTGGACGAGGCCACCACCCGCGAACTGCTGGACGAGCTTCGCCTCGACGTCCGCGCGCACGACGTCGGCGCAGCCTATGCGGCCGCAGGATTGCACGCCCAGACGCGTCAATATGGTCGCAGCCTCGGCGATCGATCTTGCCTGGCGCTGGCGGTGCAGCTCGGCATTCCGGCCCTTACCGCCGATCGCGAGTGGAAGAAGGTCCGGGTCAGGAACCTGAAGGTCGAGCACATCCGCTAGGACGCCTCACCAGACGGGCACGTCTCGCGGCGGTCGCGCGCGATGCCAGTCGGCGAAATAACCGGACAGCTCGCCCGGCAGTTGCGCCTCGAACGCCTCGTCCAGCGGATAGTGCGGCATCGCCTCGGCGACGGCGGTGAGCAGCAGCATACCCTGCCGCCGATCCTTGGGTCGCTTGAGTGCGTCGCGTTGCGGCTTGTCGGCCATCCACAGTTTCTGCAGCGCGAACCAGCGCGGATCGGGCGCGACGATGCGGGCGGGCGATCCGTCGCGGCATGCGACGGCGCGGCTTACCGGGGTGCCGTGGAGAAGCCACTCCTGCTCGGGGAGCGGCACCGGGCGCGGCCGGTCGGTGCGTGCCATGGCGTCCGCACGCGACGGCGCGACCAGGATCTCGACCTCATAGGCTTTGGCGTTGCGCGCCTGGAACGTGCGCCCGGTGTTGACGGTAAAGGTCGGATCGACCGCCTTGAGCAGGTTCCAGACGGTCTGTTCGTTCTCCTGGGGATCAGTGCTCGCCCAGGCGAGATCGAGATCCTCGGTCTCGATCGGTGCGTCGCGGATGATCCCGCCCGCCTCCACGGCATAGGCCGTCATGGCGTTGGTGCCGACAACGAGAAGCTGATTCCCGAGCAGGTTGCGGCGGTCCGCCTCGCGCAGGATCGGCCCGGCCTCGCTCGCCAGCAGCGGCAGCCGTAGTGCGCGCGCCATCCTTCCCGATTCGTCGAGCCCGGCCTTGCTGCCCCGCTGCCGGTGCTGCGCCTCGGCTTTGCGCGCCTGATACCCGGCGAGCCGCCGCTCCTGCTCGCCCGACCAACTGCCGAGGCTGCGGCCGTTACCCTGCCGGTCGCGGATTTCGTAGAGGTAGGCGTGCTCGCCGATCGTCTTGCGGTGCATGCCATAGGGCAGCTGCATGAGCGCGCGCTCCGCCTCGATCCAGACCTCGTAGCGCTGCTCGAGATTGATCAGCGTGCGAGCCTGCTCCTCGCTGAAGGGTGTCACGACCGCCATGCCTTATCCTGCAAAACAGGTTGCACCAGACTTGCAGGATAAGGCGGCGTGAAGTTCAGGCAATCTTGCTGTAGACGCCTCAATTATCCTGCCAACCCTAGGTTTTAGGATCGCAGGCTATCAGCATCCTGTTGGACGCCGTTAGGCCTCGGCGTGTTGCCTGCCTCACCCTTCACGGCCGCCGGCACGATCCCTTCAGCCAGCAGGCGATGGAGCGCGGCGATGTGCTCGCCGTCGCGCGCACCGGTCGGATCGGACGTCATCACGACGGTGAGCCTGAGGTCGGGCAGCATGTACACCATCTGCCCACCATAGCCCCAGGCGAAGCGGACGGGGTGGCCCGCGGCCTCGCCGATGAACCAGCCATAGCCATACTGGCCCCCGCTCCATGGCGAAACCGTCCGGGGCGTCCAGCTCTGCTCGATCCACGACGCGGGCAGGATTCGCCTGCCGTCGACGATCCCGCCAGCCGGTAGAGTTCGCCGAACCGGGCCAGCGCCCGCGGCGACAGGCGCATCTCGTTGCCGCCGAAGTAGATGCCCTGCCGGTCGGCGGGCCAGGGCGGGACCGTGATCCCGAGCGGCTGCCCCAGCCACTCGCGGGCGAGCGCCAGCGTGCTCCGACCCGATGCGCGGGTCAGCATCGCCGACAGCAGATGGGTGTTGCCGGTCGAATAGAGCATGCCGCCGCCCGGCTCGTCGACGAACGGCCGGGCCAGTGCGAACCGTACCCAGTTCGGGCGCGACACCCATCGCCCGTAGAACTCGCCGGAGGTGCGCTCCAGCCCCGCCTGCATCGACAGGAGGTTGCCAACCGTCACCCGCGCAAGCCGCGGATCGGGACGGGCGGGCGCATCCTGTCTCAGCACCGACACGACCGGCTGATCGACGCCGCCCAGCACACCGCGCTCGATGGCGATGCCGACGAGCGCCGAGATGACCGACTTCGATGCGGACTTGATGTTGACGGGACGGTCGAGTGGCGGCCCGCCGTGGAAGCGGTGCTCGGCGAGCGGCTGCCCGTCGCGCAGCACCAGCAGCGCGCGGAGGCGCGGCAGCCGTTCCGCGGCGGCGACCGTGCGTAGCATCGTCGCCGGTCCAGCCCCCGCGTCGGCGTGTCGGCGCGGCGATCGGCCGGGGGCTGACCGGTCTGCGCCTGCCCGGCAGGCGCCGCGTCGCACCCCCATGCCAGCAGCGCCGCGGGAACCAGCAGCCATCTCACGACGCGATCGCCGCCTTCAGCGTATGGAGGAAGCGCGTCGGCGCCTCCACCTGCGGGGCATGGCCGAGATCGTCTAGGCGGATCAGCTGCGCGTTCGGGATCCGTTTCACCGCGTCCTCCGCGGCCTGCGGCACGGTGCGCACCTGCGCGCGCCGTTCGGGCGGCGCACTGCTTGCGCGGAATGCGGTCAGGTCGCGCTCGCCGACAACCAGCGTGACGGGCACCGCCAGCCGCGGCAGTTCGGCCGCGACCGGCTGCGTCTGGATCATGTCGGACAGCCGGGCCTGCGCGTCGCGGACGACGTCGCCATCGGGACTCGCATATTGCCCGGCGAGCATCGCGACCCACCGATCATAGGCCGGGCGCCGCGCGCCATGATAGTAGTTGCGCAGCTGGTAGGCCTTGATCGAGGCGGCATCGGTTCCCGCTTCCTCCGCGCGCAGCTTGCCGAGATTGGTGTAGGGCACGCCCTCCACCAGCGTGTCGTTAAGCCCGAGCGGGTTGACGAGCACGAGCCTCGACACGCGGTCCGGGTGCAGCAGCGCGAACCGGACCGCGAGGATGCCGCCGGTCGAGTGGCCGACGAGGACAACCTTGCCCACCCCTGCCCGGTCGAGCAGCCCGCGGGTCAGTTCGGCCATCGCGTGGAAGCTGTACTGGTACCCCGCCGGATTAGACGACTTGCAGAAGCCGACCTGGTCGGGCGCGATCACCCGATAGCCTGTTTGCGCGAGCCCGCGCGCGGTCTCGCCCCAGGTCGCCGCGCAGAAGTTCTTGCCGTGTAGCAGGACGACGGTGATGCCGTTCGCGCGCGCCGTGGGTGCGAGGTCCAGGTACGCCATCCGGACCGGGGTGGCCCTGCGACGAGGCCTCGTGCCAACGGACCGGCGCCGGATAGCTGAGGCGCTCGAGATTGGCGCCGAGCGGCGACGTCTGCGCGGTGGCGAGCGTGCCCGCACACGCGAACGCGATGATGGCGCCGGTGCTGATGACGCGAGGCATGGACCTGCAACGGCCGACAGGCGGCAGGTGTCCACTTCCTCGTACCTCGCGAGGCGCGAGTGCCCGGCTATCCTGCGGCGTCGAGGATCGCCTGCACCTCGTCCGGGGTGATGCCGAAGGCCCCCGCCAGGCCCGTGAGGGAAGCGCCGCGCCGCGCCAACTCGCCTATTCTGTCCGCATCGACGAGCGTCGCGTAGGAGCGGGTGTCGCGCTGCTCCCGGACGATGTCCTTGCGACCGGACGTCCGGTAACGCCTGGCCGCGGCCGCGTGCGGGTCGCCGGAGGCAGACTGCATCTCCTGCTGGCGCCGCTCGAGGCGCGCCTGCTCGCGAGCGGCGATCTCGGCATCCCTGCCGGCGGCGCTCGCCTCCAGCCGCAACGTCATCGCGTCCGCCCGCCCCTTGGCTCGCGCCTCGCGTGCAGCTGCCCGCTCCGCCGCACGATCCTCCGGGCCAGCGTCGATTCGCACCTGGACGTCCGGTGACGGGGCCACACCCCAACTCCTGTCGACCAACCCCGTTGCTCCCCAGCCCTGCACGCGCAGGGTCGGCATGGATGATGTGGCCGGCCCCGGCAAGGCGGCGTTCGCGGGCGAGGCGATGCGACCACGGACACGCCGCCTTCGCTCGCGTAGCCTGCACCAGGCAATGACGCACGACACGATGGCGGGCTGCTCGATCCTTGCATCAACCATCGCGCAGTTTGGCCGCCAGACAGTCCTTCGGCAGGGAACCGAACCGTTGCTGCGATCTTCCTGCAGCGAGGTACGCCCCAGTGCCGGATCGGCAGATATGGGCATGAGCAACGACGTGAAGAGCATCTACCAGCAGGCGCTGCGCAACACCCATGCGATGGAGCACCAGGGTCTGGTGCAGATGCAGGCTCAGGTGAAGGGGCTGGACGACTACCCGGATTATGCCGCGCTCCTCGAGAGGCACATCGAGACGACCAAGCGTCAGCTCACGGGCATTGAGGCGGAGATGGACGAAGCGGAAGCGGGCGGTGCCGGCCTGCGTGAAGCGGTGACGACGGCGGCGGGCGCGGTCGGGGCCGCCGTCCACGGCATCATGCCCGACGCGACGCTCAAGAACCTGTTCGCCGGCTACGCCTTCCAGCACGAGCAGATCGCCGCCTATCTCTCGCTCAAGGTCCTCGCTGAGGCGGCCGGTCACGGCGGCCATGCCAGCTGGATCGACGAAAACGATCGCGGAGGAGCGGGCCGCGGCGAACGAGGTGGAGGCGCTGATCGGCTCCGTCACGACCGGCTTCGTCAAGAAGAACGGCAAGTAACGCGTCCTCGCCGCACCTGCTCGTCGGGAGCGGGCGCGGCGACCGCATGCGGCTCATGCCTCGCGAAGGTCGGGGTAGCTGTGGACGGACGGCTCGTCCCTTTCCGTTCCCGACGCGAACACGGCCACGTCGCCCGGCACCGCTTTCTGCCTCGTCCATCGGTCCCAGCCGGTATGAACGAAGTCGGGCAGGCCAAAGATAAGGACGGCGTGGGCATATCATCCCCGCGGAAGCCGACGAAATGCAGCATCCTTCCGTTCCCGCTCATGCGATGCCAACGCCGCACGCCCGAGCGCGGATGCATGCTCCGTCGGCAATTGGCGTCGGCGCGCCCCCTTTCCCCCGATTAGAAGGCGTAGCGCACCTCGCAATAGGGCAGCGCCTCGCCGAGCCAGCCCAGGAAGCGGTCGAGCCATTGCCGCTTCCACTTCGCCTTGTAGCGCAGGTTCCGCATCCCCGACTGGCTACACTTGCGCTCCTGGATGTCGGGCCGCCACAGCCATTCCTCGGCGCGGGGGTGCCAGCGGAGATTGATGTCGTGCAACCCCTCATTGTGCGTCAGGAAAATGATCTCGCACTTGATCTGCGCGCGCGCCGCAGGCGACAGCGCTGCGTCCAGTTCGGCGAACAGCGCCTTCCATTCCGCCTCCCAGCCCTCGTGCACGATGACCGGCGAGAAGTTGAGATGGACCTCGTAGCCGGCTGTGACGAAGTCGTCGATCGCGGCGATCCGCTCACTCATCGGCGAGGTGCGCACGTCGACCACCCTCGCGATCGTCTCGGGCATCAGGCTGAAGCGGACGCGGGTGCGCCCCTGCGGGTCGTAGCTGAGCAGGTCGCGGTTGACGTACTTGGTCGCAAACGACCCCTTGGCGTTCGGGATGCCGCGGAATGCGGCGACGAGGTCGCGGACATTGTCCGACAGCGACGCGTCGACCGACAGGTCCCCGTTCTCGCCCAGATCGTAGACCCAGTCGACCGGATCGATGCTGTTCGGCTCCGGCTTGGGCCCGAGCTTCGCGGCGTGCCGGCCAAGCGCGCGGGTAATGTCGTCCACATTGACAAAGACGCTGATCGGGTTGGCGTAGCCCTTACGCCGCCCGACATAGCAGTAGGCGCAGGCCATCGCGCAGCCGTTCGACGACGACGGCGCGATGAAGTCGGCCGAGCGGCCGTTAGGCCGCATCTGCATCCCCTTCTTGACCCCGAGCACCAGGATCTCGCGCTTCACCCGAAGCCAGTCCTCGGCCAGTGCCGGGTCGGCCAGCTGCGGGATCTTCCAGTGGCTCGCCACCTCGATCCGTTCGGCCTGCGGGAAGCTCGACAGCACCTCGCGTCCTCGCGAATAGTCGCGGACGGCAGGCTCCAGATAGATCAGCCTGGGTTCGATCAGCGTTCGCGGCAGCGCCATGCGGAGGATATGGTGTCCCGGCCGGTCCGGGGCCATGGGTTTGCAGGGCGGCGGGAACACCGCCGGTCGGGGCGCGTCGTCGCGGAACGACTGCAATAAGCGACGCCGCGGCGCTGGGCCTGCCCGACCATGCCTTCGACAAGCAGGACGGTGGGGCCGACCTCGATTTCTACGCGCCGCCGCGCCTCGTCACGCATATCGACGAGACCGCGGTGGGCGCGCTGACCCGGTTCTATGCGACGCAGCTGCAAGCGGACGACTGCGTCCTCGATCTCATGTCGAGTTGGGTCAGCCACCTGCCGGGCGGGCTCGACCTCGACGTCGTCGGCCACGGCATGAACGCGCAGGAACTCGCCGCCAACTCGCGCCTCAATCGCTGGTTCGTGCAGGACCTCAACCGCGATCCCGCCCTGCCCGAACCGGATGACGCCTTCGACGCCGTCCTGATCTGCGTCGGCGTCCAGTATCTCCAGCAGCCGCTGGCCGTTTTCCGCGAGCTGCGACGGGTTCTTCGACCCGGTGGCCGGGTGACCGCCAGCTATGCGAACCGCTGCTTCCCGACCAAGGCGGTGGCGATCTGGCGGGCGCTCGACGTGCAAGGGCAGGCCGCGCTCATCCGCCTGTACCTCGACAAGGCTGGGTTCCACGACAGCGCCGCGACCCTGCTCGCGGACGGCGGGTCCGGCGACCCGCTCGTCGCAGTGACGGCGCGGGCCTGACACCCGGCCACGCTCAAAGGTTGGCCTGCTCCTCGACCGGCAGGTCGGCGTCGGGCGGGTAGTAGAGCGCGGCGCATTCCTCGCGCAGGCACCCGCCTTCGATGACGATGTCGTCGCGGTATGCCTCGGCTATGAACGCCAGCGTGTCGACGTGCCGCGCCTCGAAGTACATCGGATGCACGTCCTCGCGCTCGGCGCCGTAGACGACACGGCCGACCTTGGACCAGATCGAGGCCATGGTGCACATGCCGCACGGCTGGAGCGTCGAGTAGAGCGTCGCGCCGCGCAGTTCGAGTTCGCCCGTTACCTCGCATGCGCGGCGGATCACCATCATCTCGGCATGGGCGGTGGCATCGGGCAGCTCGTGCGTCTGGTTGCGCTCGCCTGCGATCTCACGCCCGTCCAGCACGATCACCGACCCGAGCGGCGAGGTGGACGGGTCGGACCCTTTCGAGCGCGCGATCTCGATAGCGCGCCGCATCCAGCGTTCGTCGTCCTGGTTCATCGCCTCGGGTCCCGGTCGCCTCAGAGATCAACCTTCACGTCCTCAATATGATAGGGCTTGCCCGTGAGCTTCGCCTTGACGAAGGACAGCACCGACACGACGCCCGCGCCGGGGCTGTCCCAATATTCGGCCCCGTCGGCGTGCACCTTCACGAGCACAACGTCGGGGTCCTCCGGCCCGTCCGGAAACCAGGCCTCGATGCCGGCATTCCACAGCTGCTTGGCCTTGGCGACGTCGCGCACGACCTCGGCCTCGCCGGTCACGGATACCCAGGAGCTCCGGGACGAGAATGCAATGTTGACGCGCGGCTCACGGCCGATCTGCTCGACCTTGCGGCCACCCTGCTTGGTGAAGAACCACAGGTCGCCGTCGAACTCCACCGCCTGCACCGCCATCGGCCGGCTCATCGGCCGACCGTCGGCGATCGTCGTGAACATGCAGACCTGCGTATCGGCGATCAGCTTCGCCAGCTTGGCGACCTCGTCGTCACGCGACACGTCGGGGGTCTGCGGTGCGTTGCTCATGATGGTCCCCACCGATGAAATCCGGGGATCGGACAACCCGGCCCGATTTGCGACGTCGACAACGTCCCGGCAGCGGAAAATGACCCAGCGCAGAATGGGGCTCAGCGATCCGATGCGCCGAAGATCGCGTCGATCAGAAGCGGGCAGGTCAGTCTATGTGCTTCCAGGACCTGCAGCCATTCCTGCATCACGTTCAACGACCAGAAGTCGCCATTCTCCAGCCCGAGACAGGCATCATTGCCCACCACCTTGGCATAGCCTCGCGAGTTGAAAAGCCATTCCACCGCCGCTTCCTCCGATCCCGTAAGAACGGTCAGGCTCCGCAGTATGAGGATCAGGGCTTCCTGGCCATCAACGCCGCCATACTGACCGGCTATGCCCGTGCCCTCGAAGACTGTGTCCGCGCAGGTCCAGGATTTTGCAACGTCGTGAAACAACGCCAGCACGTCTGCGCTGTTGCCATCTCTGATCGGGCTTGATGATCGGATCATTGCCTGTTCCTGGTCAGGTGCCTGCGCACCGCAAGCCTCTCTGGGCCACGAGGCCAGCTCGTGCATCCGTGTATCCCACTACGCAGAAATACGGATGTGCGTCGTAGCAGGCTTCGACGAGATGGGGCGATCTTGATCTTCCTAGGTTCAACAACGGACTCAGGAAATAAACAGTGAACAACCGCATCACCCGATTGACCGATCGTGAAGTGGAAATCGCTCAATGGATCCTGCTTGGCTATACCAGCAAGGAGGTCAGTCGCATTCTTATTACCTCGGAGCGGACCGTAGACACCCATGTCAACAATGTTCGCTTCAAGACTGGTGCCAAGAACCGCATCCACATGGCTACGCATCTGCTCCTGAGAGATCTGGTAACGCTGGACGAAGAGGATCTGAATGACATGTCCGAACCGAGGGAATGGTAAGAACGCAGGAGTAGAAGACCGATGCTTCCGGTAGTGCCATTGCTGACCGAGTGTCTGGTAACGGCTCCCAGCGGGATGGCATAACACCATCGGCACCTTTGCCCTGTCGATCGGAACCGTGATCGTTGGGACCGGACTCGGACCGTGACGAGCTGGAGACACGGTAACTGAAAGCACGAGAGACTCCGGATAGCGCGAGT
>Ga0325401_1006008_pt1 | contig 11711 bp, 9 predicted proteins | sample PopdelMetagenome_FD_205666 | JGI IMG/M metagenome (GOLD analysis project Ga0325401, IMG submission 205666) | Populus deltoides microbial communities from Bellville, Georgia, United States - Xylem-PdKOR-R2 | ecosystem: Host-associated > Plants > Phyllosphere > Stem > Wood/Secondary xylem | place...
TTGTTGTTTTGGATAATTTTATTTTAAATAAAAAATAAATTATATCATTTTAAATAAAATGTTGACTAGGTTTTCCTCGGCCAGCTAATTTTCCTAGGTCAGCTACATGACCAATAAAAAAACACTCAACCTGATCTAAGACTACCCTTGTCTCGCAAGCAATATAAAAGAATTGTTTGTAGGCGATATAAAAGAAATGTTTTTCAAACTATTTTTCACTTTTAAAAGGTATTAAATTCATGTACTATAGATGTTTTTTTTTTTGGTTTTTTTAATATACTAATATTACAAAAAAATCTGAAAAAAAAAACTATGTTAATTAAAAAAATATTGTAGCTACAAGCAATACCCCAATCAAATCAAATTGCAGCTCATTGCAAGCTACCCTTCCCTGTCTCGCAAGCAATATAAAACTACAAAAATGTTTTTCAATTAAAAAAATACAATAAAAAACAAACCCTTAATCTTCCACACCCACACAGGTTCAGGCCGAGAATCAGTAGTGCCTATAGACCTCGCAATCCATTAAAACCTGATCTGAAAGTGTATAATACCATTCAAAGCCTGTATGCCCATCAGACTTATGAATAGAATCCACATGAGAAGCTAGCATTAAATCTCCGTACCACTTATCCAACAAAAAAGAAATAAGAGTTTTTGCTGCCAATCCTCTAGGAAAAGCCATCCTTTAATACACGAAAGCTTTTACAAACAGGAGACAGGCACATAGGGAACTTGAAATACAAACCATTTTGCCCTAGGTACCTCTCTTTCAGAGCCGAAACCTAAAGACTATCTGCTCCCAACACCTAGGACCATTGTAAATTGCCTAGCAAAGCTCTATTCTGATGCCTGACCCCTCCCCTTCTGCTTAGAAGATCATATGAAAAGACCAGACCAATTTACCAATATCATCACACAGTACTGCTTTCGGGAACGATGCACACCGTTTGAGTAGAGTGAAAGGGAACTCCTAGCGGGGTAGATCTAGCCAGTGTGATTCTACACGCAGAATTCAATAATTTAGCCTTCCAGCTAGACAACCTGAAACTAATACGGTTCATAACATGCCCGTAAGTCTGCTCAGTAACACTAGAATAGAGAAAAGGCATCCCAGGATCACCAGTGAATGAGAAATTACTGGTAAGTTGGATATGTTGTTTACGCCTACGATTCACAAGACAAGAGGGCAACACGTTAGAAAAAAAAAAAAACTAGAGGAGAAAGGTAGGAAGGGAAGCATGGTGGAAGACAACTTTCTTTCGTATCATATTATTCTTGATAGTGTTATAAAAAATCTAGGTAGTTTAGAAATAATATTTATGTATTAAATAATTAATTAATCAATTAATTTTAACAATTTAATTTATTTATTTTACTCCAGATTGTGGGAAGTTAGAGTGATTAGTAGTTAGTAGGCTAACGTGGCAGATAATGGTGTCTAGAATAGTTAGTGTCGTAAATCAAAATGATTGGTGTGTGAGAAGTGGTGTCTTAGAAGCCGTTTAGAAATACGATAAAAATTATATTTTTAAAAAAATTAAATTTTAATGTATTATAATATTAAAAATACTTTAAAAAACAAGCGTATGTATATTTTTATAACTAAATAGCTTTAAAAAAAAGAATTATGATGTCTAAGAAACTTTTAAATTCAAGAGATAAAAATTATAGTGAGAGAGAAAGTACTAAAAAAAAAGATAATATGAAATATTTATATTTTATACAGTAAAGAATAAAAATTATTAGCCTGGGATTTCGAGGATTAACAGGAAAGGCATCCCCAGCTAAATGTGCCCGAACCCGAAATACACAGCAACAAACACAAAACCGCCTCCTGGTTTGGGAGAAGAAGATGCGTGAAAATTAACTGTCCAGGTCCCACATGACAGCGTGTTTCTTCCACATGTTTTAGGTTTCTGTTAACTGTTAATGTTAATAATTGTAATATAATTATAATTTATTTGATCATTAACGACATCGTCTCTTCTATACGAATTAATGCTATCATTTTTATCGTTTTCTTTCCTTGTATTATTAATATTATTATTTAAGACAACGTCCGCAAGGACAAGCCTCGAACGTCACCTGCCGTGGGAAAGTAACGTAGAAGTGACAGAACGACTTCCCCAAGCTGCCCAAATCTGTCACGCTATTTGCTTATTTCTCGTCAACGTGATGATTTTTATTTTTTAAAAATTATTTTGATATGTTATATCAAAAATAATTAAAAAAAATTATTTTATTATATTTTTAAATAAAAAATATTTTTAAAAAAACCCCAAATTCTCAATTTACCGCAAATAGAACGAACATAAATTTATAAATGCAAAACATATACTGTAATTTATTACCAGATAATCTAACACGCGTCAACGTTATGGGGCAAAAGCATCATTAAGCTCAACTAAAACCAAACAAGCAATAAATACAAAAAATCATGTCAAAGGATCAATTGCAGGTACCCGTCACGAATCCTAAATTTTGTTCGTGTCATTGTCGTTCCATCTTCCCATCCGAAACCTTTACTCAAATGAGAGGCTGATTGAAATTTTGTTTTCATAGCTCTAATTTGTTTTAGCGTTTTAAAAAAAATTAATTTTTTTATTTTAAAATAATTTTTGAAGGCATTTTTAGATATTTTAATGCGTTTATATTAAAAATAATTTTTAAAAAATAAATAAATAATATTTTAAAAAGTAATTGCACTCTCAAACATGTTATTAATATATTTTAAAAATATATTTTATATAAAAAATCATTATATTAATTTTTTTTATTTTTTAATAATTTTGATGTTCTAATATTAACACTAAAAAGATATTTAAATATATTTTTAAATAAAAAAATACTTTAAAACGTAATAACATTTATACTTTCCGCACTTTTGTCCTCAACTACCATTTATTGCAAAACTGGACAGCCTAACCACCCCTTACCATCCTTCCACGCAAGCAAACAACGTTATGCTTATTTTTGGAGTCCATCAGAGCAAGACACAAATTCAAAACTTCACTCTCTTTTTTGTCATAATTTTGTTCTCAAAATTTTTTTATTAAATTCTTTTATGATCTAATTCAATTAAATAAAATTTTAAATTATAGTAGAAAAATAAGTTACAATATAGAGGAACACAACATAAAATGCAAAAAAAAAAATGCAAAACTCAATCTCATGACCCGGATCATAGGTTAAACATGTTAACTCATGTCAATTCTTTTATGTATATTTTTTATTTTATTTTATTTTTTAATTTTATCATTCAATATTTGGTTGTTGTTTTAGTCAGGCTTTGTTTTTTTTTTTTCTACAAAGTTATTATGGTTTTATTACCCGGGTCACAGGTTTGGTGAGATAACCTTAGTTGACTTATATCACTTTTGAAATTTTTCTTAATTTATTCCTTCAATACTGAGATTGCTTATCCTGAGTCGCGGGTTAACTCGAGTTTTTTTTTATCATATTTTAGTTTATTTTTCTTTTCAGTTTCATCATTCAATATTTAGTTGATCTAGAATTAGTCTTTATATCGATCTCGTTACCTTGATCACGGGTTTAACCAGTTGACTCAAGATTTTTTTAATTTTTTTTAAAATTCATTACTCAACATTGGATTGATTTTGAATCAAGCTTCAAAAATTATTTTGATTTGTTTTCTATTCATTTTATCCCAATTGCATGACCCAAGTTGCAATTTTGACAATTTAACCGGAGTTGACTTGAGTTGTTTGTTTTTTCATCCGTATTTTTAATTGATTTTTTTCTTAATTTCACCGTTCAATACTTATTTAACCTAGGATTGAGTTTCAATTTTGGTTTTGATTTGCTTTCTATAGATTATCTCGGTCTCGTGATTAAAGTCAGATTTGATAGGTTAACCTGCATCGATTTAATATGTTTTGATCTCAATAATTTTTTTTTAAAAAACACCGTTTTAATTTTTTTAGTCAAACTATATTCCTAATAGTTTTTCAGATTGTTTTTAGACCTGTCAAGTTGATTAAGTCAGATCGAGTAATTCTCTACATGATTTATTTTTTTTACTAAAAAAAACCATATTAATAACACATAATTTTTTTATATTAGAAAGATCAATCTTGCCCCAGCATAACCCGAGCAAGCTATAACATAATGTTGCGAAGACCAAACCGTCATCTCCATCATAAATAATCGTAACATGTTACTTCAAATAATTAGACAATTGAAATTGACATGATTGTTTAATTTACACCCTTCGTGGTCCCCGTAATTATGATAACCTGAACAATAGATTGAGCTCAGATAATTTATCTTATTTTATTATTTTTCATACTCTAATTTATCGTCCCATTGCCTCACGCATCAAAGCTTTTATAGTAATCCTTGGTGTGGTTATATAAATACAAAAAAAAAGAAGATAATCCTTATCAGCGTTCTGGTTAAAAAGGAAAGTGGAAGGATGGACAAGAATGAAAAATGAAATGTTTTTGTTCTCTGGAAAAATATACAAAAAAACCAAATAAAAATATTAAAATGTATATTTCTTTTATTTCCAATTTCCAGCCATCATTTCAATACAAGAGTGAGTGTATTGTATAAAGTATGTTTGTTTTGCGGTGAAAAAACACTATAGAAGATCTTTTGTTTTTTCTATTTGAATTATTTTTTTATATATTTTTAAATTATTTTAATATATTGATAGTAAAAATAAATTTTTATAAATAAAAATATTATTTTAATATATTTTAAAGCAAAAAAATATTTTAAAAATAACTATTATCACAATCTCAAACATTAATTTAAAGGGTGTTAAGAAGTGTGGTAACAATTGTTTTTCAAAGTGTTTTTCATTCCAAAACACATTAAAATAATATATATTTTTTTATTTTTTAAAAATTATTCTTGATATTATACATCAAAATAATTTAAAAATATTAAAAATATATTATTTTTTTTTAAAAAAATTAATTTTTTCAAAAACATTTTCTAATAACAGTGCCAAACACTGCTTTAATCCACCTCTTATCTATTATTTCCATACAAATATTTAATATAAATATTTATTTGCCATCGATTCATTTTCAATCCTATATTCGGCTGACTAGGTAGTTTGTATTTTATTTGAATTTAGTTTTAAAACTATGATTTAAATTTGAATAAACATAAGACAATATCATGGAGAAGATTTCTCATTCATCTATGGATATGATTTTCGCTGACTAAGAATTGATCCGAGAATTTCTCAAGTGGTTACTTTTTTTTTCTTAAGAAAATAATCTTTGACTATATGCAGAGGAAAGTCACGAAACAAACAAATAGTAAAAAACTAAAAACTAAAAACTAAAAATAATAATGACAACAACAAAGAGTTTTAATCCCGGAAACTACTCCTCACTCCTTCAATAATCCTCAATCTTGTCTCTGTCTCCGTCTCTCTCCCCTTCTTGCTTCCTACTCTCCCTCCATTTATTTTTAGTGTTCGCTGAAAACAAATCAAAATTCCAGGGTTTCATTCGCGATCAACAACAGCAATTATTTGATATAAGAAAAAATTGAAGAAATGACTTGAATGATTCGTGTCTTTTGTAGCGACACGTGTCCATCTGCTGCTGCTTGATTGGTCTCAGCCATGCCTTCTCTTCAACTTTTGCAATTGACCGAGCATGGTCGAGGCATTTTGGCCTCTAGAAGGTACTCATTTTATTCCATCCATTTATTCGGATTCTTGAACAGAGTAGAGATTATTTAGATTCTTTAAAATTATTGTTCTTAATCAACTAGTAGCTGAAATTAGATAATCAAATAGAGTTTATATTTTCGGTTCCATTATATTTGGAGGGAAGATTTTTGTGGTAGGTAGGTTTTTTAGTTAAGCAGCTATTGTATTATTTCGGCTTGTTTTTTGATAAACAGTATTGAAAAATCATTCTGTTGTTTTTTTTAAATTAATTTTTTAATTGAGGATGATGTTACATTTCTGATCCTTGGTTACAATTTAATTAATTAATAATTGATAAATCTTGTGAAGCCATGCTGTTTTCCTTTGAAGGTTATGGGGGGGGGGGGTTATTTACAGTTTCGAAATTGAAAGTAAAAGGAAGGATGTGCTTTACTGGCGCCGTTGTGTGTCATGAGTTCCACTAGACTAGAAACCTTTCGTAGTCGGTAATCCGAGTGTGTGAAATTTTGGGTCAGTCACCTTAGCATTATTTCGTGTCTTGTGGAAACACTGAAACTAAAGAGCGTATTCTCTGGGATTTTCTGTTTAAGTTATATAATTTTTGGCATTTAGGATTTTTTTTTAGTTACCTGTTTGCTTTCTAAACAGGTGGTAGTTTTTCCTTAATGTGTTGATAGTTTACGCTTTTAAACAACGAATGAAAAGAAAAAAGGCCAGTGTGAGAAGTTGCCTGCTTAAAAGATAAAATAATTTGGAAAGAAAGATGGTCAGAAAAATCATAAACCCATTCTGGAACTGTTCATGCATGCTGTTGCTCTTGATACAGTTTAACGAAGAACTTTTGTAGCAATGAAGCTTCATTCAGGTAACCTTTTTTGTCCATGCAGGAAATCTCTACTTTTCGCGGCTGGTATCTTAGCTGCTGGTGGGACTGCTGTGTATGTGCAGTCACGGATTAGGCCTAAGAAATCTGATTCTTTTCTTTATTCCAACGGGATCAAAGATGATAAAAAGATATCAGATAAGCTGGTTACTAATGGCAAGAAAACTGTACAAAAGAAAGGAGGTTTAAAGGCACTGCAAATTCTAGCCTCAGTTCTTCTGTCCCATATGGGTAAAACAGGTGCCAAGGACCTTTTGGCTATGATTGCCATAGCAGTAAGTTTTTCTTTTCTGCATACTCAAATATAATTATTAAATCAATCAATATCTATATCTTTTTAAGTTCCCCATCCTCAAGGGTGTCTAAATTTGCTGCTAAATCTGTATGAGAAAGCAATATATTTGCATGGATTTCTTCTATTCACGGTGTATATATAACACTGGTTTACTTTTTGTGATTTATATTCACTATAAATTTTATTTCCAGTTTATCTAGCAACAAAAATCTAAAAAAAGTTTCAAATGCAACTCACTTATGTATAAGAATATGATTGGAAGCATTGAAACAGAGCGGCAATAGATGTGTGGTAACCAAATTGCTCCTGGTACATAGTATCACTATCTTACTCGTCAGAAATGAGCTAGGTCATGGGAAATAAATTAACCAGGTGTCACAACTGATTATAGATGATGGTGATGAGTAGCAGCAAACTGGTGTGTCTTGGTCAGTTTCCTGATGATATGATCTCCCACTAACATTTTGCAATGTCTTTATTTAGATGAAGAGGGGCTGTTATTTTTATTTAATCTGTTGATAATGTCACCAACTCGGTTTATTTCATTTATAGAATCGCTAGAACAACTTTGTACCTCTTTATGTGGAACCTGTTATATTCCTGATAAATCTCTTTGTAAAATGTTGGATTTTTGGATGATTTTAGTCAAGAACAAGGATTTCTTAACGGTATAATGCTAACAGTAACACAAGATGGAATTAGGATTTATGACATACTCTAGATGTTTGGTGCACTCTGTTGTTACTGTGGTTTGAACTTGCAGCTGCAGAGTGTCATCAAGCCAGCTATTAGAGTAAAAACTGGCACTGTAACAGTTGACTTCTAAGATCATCTTCATGCTGTCTCCCAAATTGCAACTAAGTACCCAGTATTCAACAATGAAATGAAAAAAAAATAAAAATAAAAGAATGAAAAAAGAGCTATTTATTGCTGAATGAGAAAAGGAGAGTGGAAGGAAACCGTTGATTTATGTTATGCAGGCATTATCTTTCATGCTTGTACTTTCTGCTCAACTATTACAAAAGAAAAGGAGACTTTTACTTTGAAGTTTCTTTATTTTCTGAAATGGGTGCAAAATGGATCTTTTGTGGGTTTATTTGGTATAGAATATTTATTCATTAATTCAAGCACCTGTTTTCCCCAAACACGTACTATCACCCTTTCAGTTTAGCTTGGCAGTATTTTCATGAACAATAATGCTCTGTGTCATTATCTAAGCATGTGTTTACATCCTTTGTGCAGGTCTTGAAAACTACTTTGAGCAACAGATTAGCGAAAGTGCAGGGCTTTTTATTCCGTGCTGCTTTTCTCCAACGTGTACCGTTATTTTTCCGGCTGATATCTGAAAATATCTTACTTTGTTTCCTTCTATCCGCCATTAATTCTACTTCGAAGTATGTAACTGGGACCTTAAGTCTCTGTTTCCGAAAAATATTGACGAAAGTTATCCATGCACATTATTTTGAGGTAAAATGATCTCCTTTTAGGGAAGGATTAACTTTTCTCTGGCATGTACAATTATCTCTCTCTGCTATAGTTCGTCTCCTTTTGAAGTTGCTGTGATAGCCCCCCACCCCCGGGGGAAGTTCTATCATTCATGATGGCACTTGCAATTTAGGATTGAATTTGGAAATTTTGAAATTCATTTACTGATAAAGTAAGATGCGGCTTGCAATGTACTCTTTGATTTGGTCAAAGGCAATCTTTGATGAGATGCTGCCTAATGACTATATTTTGAACTTTGCTTAGTTTTGAACATTGTTTTCTCAGTTGTTCATTAAGCTTATCTTTCTGTTTCAGAACATGGCATACTATAAAATATCACATGTTGACGGTCGGATTACTAACCCTGAACAACGAATTGCAAGTGATGTACCAAGGTTCTGTTCAGAGTTGAGTGAACTTGTCCTTGATGATTTGACTGCAGTTACTGATGGTCTGCTTTATACTTGGCGCCTTTGTTCATATGCCAGCCCTAAGTATTTGTTTTGGATGGTGGTAATTATTTGGCTTTTTTTTTCTAATATTTAGATAGGAAATATTGGCATTATAGATTTTATGAAGACATATTTTCTTGCATGACTGTTGATGATGGCCTTCTCAAGTTAATAAGATTGATGTCTTATAGTTCGCTACTTTACTTGTGATGTCTAGGCCTATGTATTGGGAGCAGGAACCTTGATTAGAAACTTCTCTCCTGCTTTTGGGAAGCTAATGTCTGAAGAACAGCAGTTAGAAGGTGAATATAGGCAGCTACATTCCCGTTTGAGGACCCATGCTGAAAGCATAGCATTTTATGGTGGAGAAAATAGAGAAGAATTTCATATTCAGCAGAAGTTTAAGACCCTGATCAGACACATGAGAACTGTCTTACATGACCATTGGTGGTTTGGAATGATTCAGGACTTTTTATTGAAGTATTTTGGTGCTACTGTAGCTGTTATTTTGATTATTGAGCCTTTCTTTGCTGGCCAACTGAGACCTGACGCTTCAACTTTGGGAAGGGCAGAAATGTTGAGCAATTTAAGATACCATACCAGCGTGATAATATCACTATTTCAGTCCCTGGGAACTCTTTCTATAAGTTCAAGACGACTGAATCGTCTCAGGTATATGTAACATTATGATGCTTTTAGTCATGGACTAAAACGAGACCTTTTTTTTGCATTAATATTATAATTTCTTCAACTTTATTCTTTTTTAAAAAAGCCCTGCCTACCAATTCTTTGACTACTTCCCCTGCAAAAGCTTCAAGCATGTATGTCTGCAATGACAAATTTATTTGTGCTTTATCACAGTGGTTATGCTGACCGCATTCATGAATTAATAGCCGTATCGAGAGAGCTGAGCTATGGTGATAAATCATCACTGCAAAGAAGTGGAAGTAGGAACTACTTCAGTGAAGCTAATTATGTTGAGTTTTTTGGTGTCAAGGTACTTGGAATTTATTGATCATGATGATTGCTGACACTGTTACTCTATATTGGTTAAGATTCCATGTTCTAATACCAATAGTGCTTTCCAGGTTGTCACCCCAAGTGGTAATGTTTTGGTTCAAGACCTGACTCTTAAAGTTGATTCAGGATCTAATCTATTGATTACAGGTATCCCTTTGAACTTGAGAGAGCATCTCATTCCTGCAATGTCTTTTTATTGATATTGTTACTCCATTTCCTTGCTCTTTGATCACTGCTCTCCTTGGTTTGTTGTTTTTATGCTGCTATATAAAGTATATTGTCATTTTTTCTTGAAGGTCCAAATGGTAGTGGGAAGAGCTCACTTTTCCGAGTTCTAGGTGGCCTGTGGCCATTGGTTTCTGGCCATATTGTGAAACCAGGAGTCGGTTCTGATCTTAACAAGGAGATCTTCTATGTTCCACAAAGACCATACACTGCTGTAGGCACACTCCGTGATCAATTAATTTATCCTCTTACTGCAGACCAAGAGATTGAACCACTGACCCATAGCGGAATGGTGGAGCTGTTAAAAAATGTAATTCTCATTCTTTCCCTTCTTTGTTCCTGAAATTTGCTTTCATGATCAATTATTTAACATTTTTGTAGTTGTATTGAAATTTTGTAAATGCTTTTTGTGTAATTGATGTTTCTGTGTTCATATTCTAGGTTGACCTTGAGTATCTATTAGACCGTTATCCACCCGAGAAGGAGGTTAATTGGGGTGAGGAACTGTCACTGGGGGAGCAACAAAGGTTAGGGATGGCCAGGCTGTTCTACCATAAGCCAAAATTTGCAATTCTTGATGAGTGCACTAGTGCTGTGACTACTGATATGGAGGAACGTTTTTGTGCTCAAGTACAAGCTATGGGAACATCTTGCATAACCATATCTCATCGTCCAGCTCTAGTTGCATTTCATGATGTGGTTTTGTCCTTGGATGGAGAAGGAGGCTGGCTTGTTAATTACAAAGGGTTAGTACTTCAAGTTGGTAATTTTTTTTTGTTTGCACATGTGAAACATCGATGCATTAATTGAAACCCTTTGAACTTCAGGAAGGATTCTCCAGCCCTGACTGAAGCTGGGGGTGATCTCACAGGGGATTTTGAGACAGAACGCAAAAATGATGCCGTGATAGTTCAAAAAGCATTTTCCACAAGTGATAAGGTCTTATTAATGCTCTCATGTTTTTATCGTGGACATATATTTATAGTGCCCCATTGGATTTATTTTACTTCATTTAGAACTCATTGGCGGCATTTATCTAGGCCACACACTCGTATATTTCAGAAGTGATAGCAGCATCACCCAGCATAGACCATAATGTTCTATTGCCCATTGTTCCACCACTTCAAAGGGCTCCAAGGGCATTGCCACTGAGAGTAGCTGCCATGTTTAAAATATTGGTGAGTCCATTCAAAATCAATGGTGTAATGATACATGCTAATGGCTTGAGGATTTGTTAACTTAGTTGTCGCTATTTCAAACTTGTCTTGCAACATCTTAAAATGGAGTGCCTTCCTTGGGTGGTGCATCATTTGCAACGTCCAATTTGGGCAAAACTCATTTTATTCCCTCAACTTTGGATATTTCAACAACTTATTCCTTAAATGATCAATTTAGTTATTCAAAAAATCAATTTGGCTCTAAATTCAGTTTCGATTAAGTCCCTCAAAGCTCTAGTAGGTGGTAAGCAATCATGTTTCAATACAGAGACAATTACAATTTAATCTGAAAACTTTATTTATAGATGATTTAGTCTCTCAGTGTTAAGTTCTTTCATTTTTTGTCAGGGTGATTTTAAACTGAATGTGAGGTAGAACATTGGTTTGATTAGTTGAAGAAAGATTCAGGTTGTTAATATTGCGCTGGTAATTGAATTGTTGTATGCTTTTCTTCGTAAAGTTGAAATTTAGAGGT
>Ga0325401_1006011_pt1 | contig 11709 bp, 10 predicted proteins | sample PopdelMetagenome_FD_205666 | JGI IMG/M metagenome (GOLD analysis project Ga0325401, IMG submission 205666) | Populus deltoides microbial communities from Bellville, Georgia, United States - Xylem-PdKOR-R2 | ecosystem: Host-associated > Plants > Phyllosphere > Stem > Wood/Secondary xylem | place...
TTTTTTTTTTTACTGTCCCTTCCCTTAGTTGTTACCTTTGACAAGAGAACATAAACAATGTATTCATCCTATATGCAACCCATAGTCATATATTAAAGTATGTGTATGAAAATGAAGGTTTATGAATACTTGTTAGCTAAGTATATGAGTAGAATTAGGTGATAACAATGCGAGAGTTTGTAAACCTGAATATTTCAAAAAATATTTTGATAACCTTATTAAGAAAGTTTACTCGGATGCGTCTCAAGAGTCATTAAAATTCCTCCTTTACTCTGTCATCCTAGTAACACAGTTTGCAAATGATTTTGAAAAATAGAAAAAACAGTTAGTTAATTTTTTTTAAATAAACTAGTATCCTCTTTCTAAAAATACAGCTATGGACACACACCCCATTAACCCAAGGCTACCTCCCCCGTACACTGAATGAATCTTGCACTCAACTAGTACAACACCTAGGTGATTTGCTGATTCTAAGAACTCTATTTCCTTCCCAACACTTGATCCACCAAAAACACAAACATTTCTTATTTTAAAAGCTGAAGTGACCTCCATTTGTGACAGTCTTCTATTATTGGTGGTTGTAAGGGTTGAGTAAAAAGGAGGTGAAGGAAAAGAAGATTTATAGATGAGAATTGAAAATGCAATCATACCACGTTTGTGTAGGCGAACTGGACTCTCTCTCTCTCTCTCTCTTTCTGCTTTTTTTTTAAGTATGTGTATATACAGATAATTGTAATTGTGATTGTTTTACCTCTAAAAATGGCTTAAATGCCCTTTGTAGGTCGGGGATAGGCTTCCTATCTAGTTTTCTTAAAAACTGGCAAACAGGATCTTTTTTAGTCAGATTCCCAAGACTATGTTGAGCATGTTCTTTATGGAATTGTGGCTATAAATCATGAATTGCACGATGCATATCTCCACTAGGATGCATCTCAAAAGTCAATAAAAGATTATCTAAAGACCCTTACTCAGGCTATCCTTAATGAATTATGTTTTATCTTCACGGTTGATAGACACCATTCCTAAAGAATGACATTTTGTATTACAAGTCCATCTAGCATATTTGTGACAGACTTGGAGTCATTTTGCTCGATGTTTATTTGCAAAAGTGCTTTTACCTATTACAGGCATGTATGAAATAAAAGAGTTAGAAGACTCACCTGATAATAGGACCTTTGCTTCATTTAGCTAGCGAATATCTTCAGGAATTCCATGGTTCATTAACAACCTCAATCTTTCACACCTAACACGGTAAATTTTTTTAATCGTATTCTAAGGCAAAGTGGGAAAATACTTTTTTAATTTTTTAAAAGTGGTGTCCATTTTCAAATGAGAATTGGAGAAAAGATGTAAATGAAGAAAAAGGAGTAAAAATTGCACAAATATATACACAAATATTAGTTATAAGCAGGCAAATGACAAGGTTTTCCATATACTAGTCTATAAGGTGATATACTTAATGATGTTTTATAAGCAGTTCAATAAGCCTAAAGTGCATCATTAAGTCTTAAAGATCAGTCTTTCCTATTCGGGTTCACTGTTTTCTCCAAGATTTGTTTGATCTTCCTATTAGCTAATTCTACTTCCACTTGTCTAAGGGTGATAAGGGGTGGCAACTTTGTGTGTGATTCTATATTTCTTCATTAAAGACTCAAATGACTTATTACATAAATATGTTCCACCATCACTTATCATGGCTCGAGGGATTCCAAATCGACTTAAAATATTTTCTTTCAAAAACTTGATCACTATTTTATGATCATTCTTTTGACTTAGAATTGCCTCTATCCATTTTGAAACATAATTTATTATGACTAATATGTATAACAAACCAAATGATAAAGAAAACAGACCCATGAAATCCATACCCCAACAGTAAAAAATCTTAGTGACGAGAATAGGATTTAAAGGCATCATGTGATGTTTTAAAAGTGATCCCATCTTTTTACAATTTTCACAAGTTTTGTAAAAAGCATGTGTGTCTTTAAACATGGTGGCCAAAAAATCCACTTTATAAGATTTTTGCAATTGTTTTTTTATGAGAAATGACCACCACATGTCGTAGAATGACAAAATTTAATGACACTACTTACCTCATTGCCCGGAATGCATCTTTGAAATATTTGATTAGGACAATATTTGAATAAGTAAGGGTCATCCCTGTCGCACCCGACATCGCGACGACCATAAAAATTAGTATTTTTGGAAAGAATGGATTTCTGACATCCTATTCCTTGACAGGGAATATTCTTGTTTAAGGAGTCACCACCTAGTATTATGGTTACTAGGAACCCTAACTGATCAACATAGATTCTATGGTACGAGACTGGTTACGTAAAAGGGAAGATATTATCACCCCTTAAACGTCCTGCTTAAGGCAGGCTGTATTGCTAATCTTTGTCATTGATTGCTAACATTTTTGTTGGTTTATACTATGATGGTTTGCGTATAATATTCATGACTCTGGCGCCGGTGAATATTTAACTAAGGATATTTCCAACTCTGACGTTGGTAAATATTACATAGCTATGAAATAAAATAAATTTACATCAATATTTTTTTATTCTTGACTCTGGCGTCAGTGAATAAATAAATCAAATAAATTTATTTTTACACATCACACAAAAAAAAATTAATCAGTATTTTTATTATGCCTCTGACGTCAATGAATAAAAAAATTCACATTTATATTTTTTTTTACACATACAATTTTTATTATTTTTTATTTATATTTTTGGGCTGGGCTGAACCCGCCAGCCCGGCTCGGTCACTGGCTTGTTTGCCGAAGCCCTCGTTTTCCCCTTCTTTTCCCCATGTTATGGGTTTTCTTCTCTTCCCTGTGGCCTTCTCTGGCTTTTATAAACCCAGAGGATGGCCGTTGTTCAGGTGTTCGTGCCTCACGATCGCGAGGCACGAACGCCTCTGTTTCCTTGAGAAGAAACAGGGGCAGAAAATTTGCTCTCTACTGTCTTTCTTTTTTTTCGTATGCTCCTCCCAGTTTTTTTTCTTTTCCTCCAGGTCGCCTTCTCTCTCCCTCTTTTTTCTCCTTTTTCTCTGGCTTTTATAAAGCCAGAGAATGTGGTAATCAGGGTGAGCCATGTTCGCCCATGCATCCCACGATCTGCAGTTACAGATCTCCCGCTGAAACGGTCTTGAGCGACGAAGAAAGTGGAGCATTCGATTCAGAAACGACGTCGTTCACAACTGGAAATGGCAACTTTCATTTTGGACCTTGAATTTTGGAAAGTTTTGTAATTAAGCCCCTAGTTGAATTGTAATTGGACCCCTGCATTTCGTTGTATTTTATAAGTTAACCCTTGGACTTTAATCTGTTTGCAATTGTGCCCCCAGTTAACCCCAAACTTTGCTATTTATCCAATTAAGTCCCTGATTTCATTAATTAAATTAAATCCAAGTCCAATTAAGTCCCAAACTTATCAACTCTCCAACTAAGCCCTTTGACTTGATTAATTAAATTCATTCCAAGCTCAATTAACTCTCAAAACTTATCAATTCTTCAATTAAGCCCTTGATTTAATTAATTAAATTAGTCAAGAGTTTAATTAAATCTTTAAACTTCCAATCATATTACCCTTAACCCAAATTTTAATTCATTCTTCATTTATTTTATTTTTACTTGTTTTTCATCATTTTTTTAGTAAATAAAATAATTAAAATAAAAAGGTCAAAAATTAGGTTATGACAGTTGCCCCCTCTTTATAATATTTATTATGCAAAGATATTAGAAAATTTCATTTTTCTTTTGCTTTGTGTGGTAAATTTATAAAGAAAAGTAGATACAGAAAGAACTTTTGCTTCTTCTTTTTTTTGTCTTGAAAACTTCAAAAACAGTAAATTGACACACGACCTTTACAGAGAGATGTAGAAATCAAGAAACAAGTTATTTGGGAGACGACCCATTTTTTTTTTTTTTGAAATGGATCAAATTGTTTTGGGCAACCTGTCCGATGATAAAAGAAATGCGAAGAATTTCGTGAGTGGTCTAATTGTTCCAGGCGACCTGCCCAATGAAGAATAAAATGCAAAAAGGATTTTGCAAGTGGTCTAATTGTTCCAAGTGACCTACTTGATGAAGAATAAAACGCAAAAAGGGTTTCGCGAGTGGTCTAATTGTTCTAGGCAACCTGCCCGATGATTGAAAAATATGAGGATTTTTCAGGATGGTCACATTGTAATAGGTTACCTACCCAAATGGTCACATTGTAATGGGTTACCTGCCCAGTAGAAAAATACAAGGATTTTTCAGGATGGTATATTGTAATGGGTTACCTGCCCAGATGGTCACATTGTAATGGGTTACCTGCCCAGTGGAAAAATACAAGGATTTTTCAGGATGGTATATTGTAATGGGTTACCTACCCAGATGGTCACATTGTAATGGGTTACCTGCCTAGTGAAAAAATACGAGGATTTTTCAGGATGGTATATTTTAATGGGTTACCTGCCTAGATGGTCACATTGTAATGGGTTACCTGCCTAGATGGTTACATTGTAATAGGTTACCTGCCCAGTGGAAAAATACGAGGATTTTTTGAAAGATGACATGATAGGGCTCGAAGGCGCACTATTCAAGAGATGGAAGCTCGAAGGAAATGAGGGCTCAGAGGCGTGCTCGAAAGGAAATAAGGGCTCGAGGGCGCACTCAAAAGGAGGTAGGGTTAGGAAACGCACTACCTTGAATGGTCGAGGGTTCAAAGGCGCACTCAAAAAGAAATAAGGTAAGGGCTTGAAGGCGCATTCAAAAGGAGTTAGGATAGAAAATGCACTACCTTTGATGGTTGAGGGCTCGAAGACGCACTCGAAAAGAAATGAGGTGAGGGCTCGAAGGTGCACTCAAAAGGAGGTAGGATAGAAAATGCACTACCTTTGATGGTCGAGGGCTTGAAGGCGCACTCAAAAAGAAATAAGGTGAGGGCTCGAAGGCACACTCAAAAGGAGGTAGGATAGAAAATGCACTCCCTTTGATGGTCAAGGGCTCGAAGGCGCACTCGAAAAGAAATAAGGTGAGGGCTCGAAGGCGCTCTCAAGTGGAGGTAGGATAGGAAATACACTACCTTTGATGGTTGAGGGCTCGAAGGCGCACTCTAAAAGAAATGAGGTGAGGGCTCAAAGGTGCACTCAAAAGGAGGTAGGATAGAAAATGCACTACCTTTAATGGTTGAGGGCTCCAAGGCGCACTCGAAAGGAGGTAGGGTAGGAAACGCACTACCTTGGATGGTCGAGGGCTCAAAGGCGCACTCGAAAAGAAATGAGGTGAGGGCTCGAAGGCGCACTTAAAAAGAGGTAGGATAGAAAATGCACTACCTTTGATAGTCGAGGGCTCGAAGGCACACTCGAAAAGAAATGAGATGAGGGCTCAAAGACGCATTTAAAAGGAGGTAAGCTAAAAAACACACTACCTTGGGAATGGAAATGAAAGGTGGTGGAAAAATACAGAGATTTTTCAAGTGGCCTAATTCTCATGGGCAGCTTGCCCAGGTTGAAAAATTCTCAAAAGTGAAAAATTTTCAAAAGCAATTTCAATGTTCGCCATTTCAAGTTGGCCTTCCACTTGATGAATTCCGTTAGAATTTTCTCTTATGAAATTTGCAAAACTCATTGTACAATGTCTCAAAATTTAAATGATATGCATGTATCTTTACCTGATTTGAAATGTAAGCCCCCATTTCTTCTTAATCTTCTTATTGTTTGATTGATGGAGACTTGCTACCTTTGATTTGGGTCATCTTTGTTGTTTGGCTCTCTAGCCCACTCGAGTTAACCCATGTAAGTCTATTTCCAGATTATTATTTTTTGCACAACTCAGCCTTTGTGGTCCCCGTCGTGACCCACTTTCTTGCTAAAGATTTTTTAACTCGTTAAATAATTTGAGAGGATCATTCATTACCCTTCGTCTCACTGCTAAAAACATTCGGTGTCACTAGCTAAAAGGATCAAGCTGTCTTTTGTAAACCAAAATGCCCATTTATCTTGTTGAAGGAAATTAACATCTCCTTTCCTAGACTTTTCCCTTCTAAACACAATGTTGCCCCCTTGTATTGGTCATTGCCCCTAAGAGTGCTCTGTCAGCGACTTAGACAAATAATGGTTTTAAGAGGCCATTTTCTCATTTCTATCCTTTTTCAGTTTGGTGAAGGAATATGGGTCTAGAATGAATCTTGAAATCTTGATCTTGCATTTTGAAAACAAAAAATTATTTCGATGTGAGTCTAAAACAATTTGCTTTTGAAATCTTGCAACTCCTTGGTTATTTTCTTTTTTAGAAAAGAGATTATTTGCTCTTGTGTTTGGCAATGAGATCTTCGGTGAAAATACGTCATGAGATGACCTTTTGTTTCAAAGTGAAGGGCTTGAGAAAAAACTTGAGGTTTTGTATGAGAAAAAATTGTCTTTTTTTTAACATTTATTTTTATCAGCATGAATAATAATGAGTAGTTTATTCTTGATGTCATGAATCTTATGAAAAAATATTCTTTGTATTTTGGTAGCATTGTTTATTGTTCTAGGTTATTTGCTTGCTTGATTAGAAAGGACTTCTATATGCATGTAATGTAGGCTATGGTTTTTGGCTATGAAAGAAAAGGATTCATAAGGCTCAAAGAGTGTTTCAGGGTTTCAAAGACTGAGGATCAGTTTGACTCTTGACGTCATTCATATTTTCTTTTGCCGCTCTTCTTTGATTTGCTACTTCTTCTTCTTTTTCTTTTTATTGCTTTGCTAGGGCATACTCACTTTATCTTGGATGTCACCTTTTTTAGTGATTTGGGCATGTCCCCTAGCATTTGAGTTTCTTGAGCTCCTTTTCATTGCTTTGTTAGAGCATACTCACTTTATCTTGGTTATCACTTTTTCTTGTGACTTAGGCATGTCCCCTAACATTTGAGTTTCTTGGGCTCTTTTGCCGTTTGGCTTTCTCACGGCTTTATCATCTTTTTTATCATTGAACTTTCAATTGCCCCCAGTGTGGGATGTGATCCTAGTCGGGATTTTTTTATGAAAGAAAAATTATTTAGGCTCAAAAGAGGGATCATAAAGGATGTACTTATTTCAGAACGTGAAAGGAATAACAAAGATGGTCTTTTCTCATTTCAAGCACAAGCAGCTATGATCAATAAACTTTGACCTCATCTAGTGTGATAGTTTGGTCTTTGCAAAGAGATTCATTTCATGAGTCATGAGCAACAAGTTCACTACATACCATTATTCATACATTAAAAACTCATGTTTCAAAAGTCACGGGGTAATGGTGTTTATTTATTTTTTTCATATTCTTTAGCTTATAATTTAGTCACCTCAATAATGGAGTTGCTTGATTCACTTGTCATTCTACAAGTAAAATGTCAAAAATATCATTTTTGAATAAACATCAAATTATTTCTGAAATCAAAATGCCAGATCAATTTTTCAAAACTCCAATAGGGACACTGATTTTGGTCAAGAAGATGAATTTCGTCTATGAGATTAAGCAATGCTTCAAAAGTATATTTGTGAGTTCTTATAACAAAACTCTCTTAGGAAAATGAATAATACTTGGTCATAAACATGATTGAATAACAAACTCATTATTTCATTGAAACTTTGGAAAAGAAGTTCAATCAACAAAGAACTTATGTAAACATATTGGGCCATGAACATAAAAAGGGGCTAAACATTTAGCAATCATTGATTGGAATTTTTGAAATCTTTCAATCATTCATTCTCCTCAACAAAGGCATTTTTTCAACAGTTAGTTGAAGTCATATGCAGACCACTCTCGGCCTAGTATCACCATAGCTTTTTTTCTTCATGATAGTTGATTTTTGGGAGTCAATGTGAAGAAATTAGCTACAGGAAGGGTAGGTGCCTTGATAACCACCTTCAGTGTTCTTTTCTTTTTCAGTGAAACCATTCTTTTCAGTCGGCCTAGCAATCTTACCTAACCCAATAGCTTGTTCAATCCTCTCAGCTATAACAACCAAGTTAGTGAAATGTTATGCAGAGCTTCTAACCAAGTATTCAAAGTACGGAGCTTTAAAGGTGTTGGAAAATAAACTGATCATCTCCTTTTCCAACATAGGAGGGTTAACTTGTGCCGCTACTTCACTCCATCTTCAGGCGTATTCCCTTATGGACTCCTTGTTGTCCTTCGTCATAGCTTGCAAGCTTAACCGATCAGGGCCCACGTCTATATTGAACTTATATTGCCTTATAAAGGCATCAACTAAATCCTTCCATTTTTAACCTTGTTATTGTCCAACCACATATACCAAGTGAGGGTAGCACCACTTAAGTTGTCTTGAAAGAAATGAATCAGCAATTTCTCATCATTAACCACCTTAACCATTTTGTTGCAGTATGTCTTGAGATGAGTTTTAGGGCATTGAGTTCCTGTATATTTAACAAATTCCGGCACTCTAAACTTTTTTGGGATGACAACATTAGGCACCAAACATATCTCAGCAGCCTTTATAGGATCATATAGGTGAATTCCCTCCAATGCTTTTAGCCTTTGCTCTAGGGCAACTAATTTGTTCATACCATCTTCTTTTACCCTCTTGCCTTTTGAGATTCCTTCTCTGTATAATGAATGGTAAATGACATTCTCATGGGGTATGCTGGTTGAAAACGCATGACTTGTTGAAAATCAGATGACAACCCATTTGCCTCCAGATTTTGTGAATTGAAGGGATTTACGAGCATAGATTCAGGTTGAGCTATAAGTGTTGCTTTTCCGGATTTATCTCTCAAGGCTTGCTCGAGTAGACTAGTAAGCCTTACGACTTCTTCTTTAAGATTGTCCTCTTCTTTTTAATGTTGGGCTTGCAACTAGGCTTTTCTTTGTTTTTCATTTGTCTTTTTCTCGAACGAGTGTTATAGGTGGGTTTCAATGGGGAACCTATATTTCAACCTGCTAATGTAAATCATGCAATTTATGCAAAAATGTTGATTAAAATAAAATGTGTATGAAATGCAAACTTGCCCTTCATAGGGTGACAACCTAGTAGGAAGATCCTAATTGTTGAGTGCATCAAGGGGTTGGTCATTATCTAGTTTCAAAAGGTCTCTCGCATGCTCAGTGATCGTCCTTGAAAGGTCGATATGAGGCTTACAAGTAGTATGAAGATAGAGGCCCTGAGTAATATCAGTTTGGCATATCAACCACTTCCAAGTAAATAATCAAGCGAAAGTTAGATGGTTTCACGAGTCTTACCCAGGCTAAAGCCATTGGAATACCGTTACTCCCCCACTTATCCTAGGTTGTAAAGTGTGTGCTCTCAAAGTGATGCATGACAATATAAACATGGATGCATGCTAAAGCAGTAAATTCAAGAAAATTAAACAAATAAACACAACATCACAAACATTATAGCAATTGACAAACAAAGGGCAAAGCTTAGTCTATTAGTCCCTAGTGGAGTCGCCATTCTGTCGCACCTGACATCACGGTGACCATAAAAATTAGTATTTTTGGAAAGAATGGATTTCTGGCATCCTATTCCTTGACGAGAAATATTCTTGTTTAAGGAGTCGCCACCTAGTATTATGGTCACTAGGAACCCTAACTGGTCAATATAGATTCTATGGTACGAAACTGGTTACGTAAAAGGAAAGATATTATCACCCTTAAACGTCCTGCCTAAGGCAGGCTGCATTGCTGATCTTTGTCATTGATTGCTAACATTTTTGTTGGTTTATACTATGATGGTTTGCATGTAATATTCCTGACTCTAGCGCCGATGAATATTAAACTAAGGATATTTCTAACTCTGGCATTGGTAAATATTACGTAGCTATGAAACAAAATAAATTTAAATCAATATTTTTTTATTCCTGACTCTGGCGTCAGTGAATAAATAAATCAAATAAATTTATTTTTACGCATCACACAAAAAAAAATTTAATCAGTATTTTTATTCTGACTCTGGCGTCAATGAATAAAAAAATTCACATTTATATTTTTTTTACACACATAATTTTTATTATTATTTTATTTTTATTTTTATTTTTATTTTATATTTTTGAGCTGAGCTGGACCTAGCCAGCCCGGCTCGGTCACTGGCCCAAACTAGTGACCTGGCTGGGCTAAAATTCACTTGCACAGTGTAAATGCTAATTAATAAAGACAATGCAATAAGAAGAGGTCGCTTACCAGTTTTGTTGGAGGCGATGGAGACGGTGACGAAGCTCTGGCTGGCAGACACCAATTCCTCTCCTCAGCTCCTTCTTCTGCTTTCCTTTGCTTCTTTGGTTGCTACTAACTTGGTGTGATAAGCTGGAGACGAGCGGCTGTGATCAACGCCGGCAGCTCCTCTGTTTTTATTTGCTTGCACTCTAGGGACGGAGATGAAGCATAGCACCCTAGCTCTTGCTCTCCTCCATCTTCTCTGTTTCTTTCCTCTTTTCACTCGTCACTGGTTTCCGAAGACTGTGAAGACGATTGTGATGAAGGTGACTTGTGTTTCGTTCCTCCTCCCCCTGGTTTTCGGTCCAATCCCCCTTGTTTTCTTCTCTAGTTCCTGGCCTCTGCTGCTTGCAAACGAAGATGACGGTATGGAAGGGCCGTTCCACCAACACGGCTTCCTCTCCTCTGTTTTAGTTTTTCACCCCCCGGTTCTGCCCTTTTTTTTATCTGTGAATTTGCTCTCAGTCGCTCCCCTGTATCGGTTGTTTTTTTATGCTCCCGTTCCTCTTTTTGTTCTGTCGTCCCCTCGCTCAGGACGAAGACGATGGTGATAAAGGCACGAGGTGCTGCTGGTTGAATAGAAGCTCCCTCCTCTGTGTTTTCTCTTTTCGTCTCTGTGTTAGGCTTGTTTGCCGAAGCCCTTGTTTTCCCCTTCTTTTCCCCGTGTTCTGGGTTTTTCTTCTCTTCCCTGTGGCCTTCTCTGGCTTTTATAAACCCAGAGGATGGCCGCTGTTCACCTGTTCGTGCCTCACGATCGCGAGGCACGAACGCCTCTGTTTCCTTGAGAAGAAACAGGGGCAGAAAATTTGCTCTCTACTGTCTTTCTTTTTTTTCGTATGCTCCTCCCAGTTTTTCTTCTTTTCCTCCAGGTCGCCTTCTCTCTCCCTCTTTTTTCTCCTTTTTCTCTGGCTTTTATAAAGCCAGAGAACGTGGTAATCAGGGTGAGCCATGTTCGTCCATGCGTCCCACGATCTGCTGTTACAGATCTCCCGCTGAAACGGTCTTGAGCGACAAAGAAGGTGGAGCATTCGATTTAGAAACGACGCCGTTCACAACTGGAAATGGCAACTTTCATTTTGGACCTTGAATTTTGGAAAGTTTTGTAATTAAACCCCTAGTTGAATTGTAATTGGACCCCTGCATTTCGGCGTATTTTACAAGTTAACCCTTGGACTTTAATCTGTTTGCAATTGTGCCCCCAATTAACCCCAAACTTTGTTATTTATCCAATTAAGTCCCTGATTTCATTAATTAAATTAAATCCAAGTCCAATTGAGTCCCAAACTTATCAACTCTCCAACTAAGCCCTTTGCCTTGATTAATTAAATTCATTCCAAGCTCAATTAACTCTCAAAACTTATCAATTCTCCAATTAAGCCCTTGATTTAATTAATTAAATTAGTCAAGAGTTTAATTAAATCTTTAAACTTCCAATCATATTACCCTTAATCCAAATTTTAATTCATTCTTTATTTATTTTATTTTTACTTGTTTTTCATCATTTTTTAGTAAATAAAATAATTAAA
>Ga0325401_1006012_pt1 | contig 11708 bp, 10 predicted proteins | sample PopdelMetagenome_FD_205666 | JGI IMG/M metagenome (GOLD analysis project Ga0325401, IMG submission 205666) | Populus deltoides microbial communities from Bellville, Georgia, United States - Xylem-PdKOR-R2 | ecosystem: Host-associated > Plants > Phyllosphere > Stem > Wood/Secondary xylem | place...
TAATTTTGTTTTTTAAACACATTAAATTTGTAATGAATATTATTTAACATTACTTTTACATTTTTAATGTTTAATCCATTTTTATTTGTTTATTAAGGTTTTTTACAATTAATAAATTATTTTTTAATATATTTTAAATACCTACCGACGGATATTATCCGTCGGTATTTAACAGAGAGTTGCCGAACAATTACCAGCCATGCCATTAACAATGCAAAATTCTTCAACATGTTTTTACACTAAAAACACTCTTAGATGTAAATTGAAATTTTTTTTATCTGCATCTAATTAAACAATCCAATAATCATTATATAAATAACCTTTTTCTTGACCTATCTTGAATTTTAAGATATCATCAAATATATATATAACTAATTCTCTTCATTATTTTATTAGATATCATAGCGAATAATGTTACATATAATATGAAATACTGATGGAGAATGTGTCTGCTCCAAAAAAGATGGAGAATGTGTCTGCTCCAGTAAGACATATGACGAACAAAATTTGTGGAGAAATAAACCTTATCCAAAACGCTGTATCCACGTTCTACTCAATTAATTCTTTAAATTGATTAGCGGTAACATTCTGAATGAGGATTTTGTCTAACGTGTAAATCTGTCTTGCTCATATCAAAACAAGTGAGTTTTGATAAAAAAATTATTGATTTTAGAGTTTAATAAAAAAATATTTTAGTAGGTTTTGATTATAAATTTTACCATAAGGTTTTACCTATAAGATATTATATATGATTGAAGCAATGTGATCAAATATAGAGGTATAAACTCAATTATCTATTGTGTTATTAGTATTGTATCTATTATATTAGATTTTATTATACAAAATACTGATGGAGAATGTGTCTGCTCCAAAAAGACATAAGACATGCAAAATTTGAGGAGAAATAAACCATCTAACGCTCTAACCTCTATCTCGCATCCATTGTTGACACCGAAACATAATTTATGGAACCAGTCTCTGCAGGATTGCTGAAGCTCTTTCCTTCCATAACACTTCTTGCACTGGAAAATGCAGGCTGTTTGGGAAGTGGTAATTGTGCTTCGCTTGTTAGCATCGATATAACATCTGACATAATCGGCCTATCCACTGCATTGTCTTCTACACATAGCAAGCCCACATGAATGCATCTCGAGACTTGGTCTTCGGAGCAAGATTCTCTTAGTATTGGATCCACCAGCTCAAATGGGCTACCTGCTTTCCATAGCTCCCATACCTGAATCAAGTTTACGTTTAATGTTAAAATTAAGCTTATGCAGCTAGCAATGTATAATTTATGAGGTTGCATGAAATGAACTTACATATCCCACAAGATTGCGAGGGCGGCCGTCTATTTCAAGAAGGCCTTGGATCCTTCTACCACTCACAATTTCCAGTAGTAGAACTCCAAAACTGAAGACATCAGATTTCACAGAGAAAATACCCTCCATAACATACTCAGGGGACATATATCCACTGTAAGGACAAAGTGAATATTATGTTATTTTTAAGCACTTACCAGAGTAATGACACATAGAACAGTAAATCTATACTTACCGCGTCCCAACAATTTGGTTTGTATTTCCTTCTAAATCATTGATCTTGAAAATTCTTGCCATGCCAAAATCAGAAATTTTGGGGTTCAGATTTTCATCAAGTAGTATGTTGCTAGCCTTCAAATCTCGGTGAATTATCCTCAATCTTGAATACTTATGAAGGTAAAGGAGCCCTTGAGCTATCCCTTCAATGATTTCAAATCGCTTCTTCCAGTCTATGAGCTCCCTTTTTGATTGATCTGCATTTAAAACATAACAGTGAATATTCCAGCAATGTTATTAATCCAAGTCCAAAACCTTTCACGAACAGAGATCCATTCACTTTATAGTTTGATGTCATAATTAACTTACCAAATATAAATGTATCCAAGCTTTTATTAGGCATGTATTCGTACACTAACATTTTCTCTTCCCCTTGAATGCAGCACCCTAGGAGCCTGACAAGATTCATGTGTTGCAATTTAGCTATGAGTATAAGCTCGTTTTTGAATTCCACCAGCCCTTGTCCTGAACTTCTAGACAGTCTTTTTACCGCTATCTCTCGCCCATCCGGCAATTTCCCCTGAAGTAAAACAGCTCTCAAGTCAATACTTGGTCTGAGATATAAGTTAATAAGTTCTTCAGTCCTTTTCTTGAAGTAATTTTTAACAAACTACCTTGTAAACTGGTCCAAAGCCACCTTGTCCAAGTTTATTGTCTGCAGAAAAGGAATTTGTAGCAGCCATAATTGTTGCTGCACTATATACCTTTAAATTATGGCCCCTGTTTCCGTCATTTTCGAGTTCAAGCGTATCGTTCGTTGAATCCAATGTCAGCAACTCATTGAGATACTTCTCTGCTCAGATTGATATGATAAAGTATGCTAATCCCGGAATTCAACAAGTCTCAATGCTTATAAAAGCAAAATAAAAAATAAAAAAATCAGTAAATTTGTTTGTTATTTAGAAAATGTTACCTCTAAGTCTTCTCCTTCTCAGATACCACAAGAGTCCCGCGAGCCCCATCAATGAAACAAATCCCACAGAAGCTAAAATAATCCATATCCAATTCCTTTTCCCTACATCCAATGAGAATTTATTTAAAATTAATTACATTGTCGGGTTATAAACTGATAACCAGATAACGAAAGAACAGCTAACCTGAAGAACCTTGAACAATGATGTGGTATTGAATTGCGTTTACACTCAGGTCTTGTGTAAAGCTTCCATAAAAAAACGTGCATCCAGTATTGTTGGCATTATTGCCTCTGGTACTAACACCAACACATTGACAATCTTTCCAGCAGATGTCCATGCAATCACTAATGCTAAGACTAGAATTATCGTCGTACTTCTTAGGAACTGTGTTAACAAAGGAACCTGATGTCAATTCAAAACTGTTCCTATTGCTCCTGCATGCCGGTCCTGACCACCTCTCGCAACCACCATCGATATCTGTGTTATTTCCTGTACATGCTGTGCCCCCATATGTTCGTCCAGTACTTTGATCTGCTATGCTCCCATCATATTCCAACTGCCACATTGAAAAATTTCTTTGACCCTGAGCAGTAAATTGTTTTGGAGAAACTTTGAACATTAAGTAATCCTCGTCTGCGTTAGAAACTATCTTAAAACTTTGATCCAGAGAAGGAATTTCGAAACTTGTATTGCTCGTTAATAGTCCACTAGTCCAATAAATTACATCTCGCCGCTTAATGACCACCTCCTTTCCATTAGTATCCCATTCCAAAGTGAAAGCACCAGCAGGAGTGGGTACTATGTCGCTCAACCACGACACGAGGGACCAGGTTTGGCCAGTTCTATGGTTGATCCCTAACTTCATTCCAGGCAAGAATGTGTCAGTAGGCAAGTCAAAGCTTTGCCATAAGACCTGCTGGCTGCCAGAATTTTCATCTATGAGAACAAAATTGCCTGAATCTTCTAAAATAGCTGTTATATTGGTTGTAGAAGATTGACTTGAATAGAACTCAACAGGATCACCTCTAGAGTAGGTGAGTTTCATATTTCCTGATCCATCTATTGCAAGAACCCCTGAATTGTCTGCTATGGGTTTGTCTCTGTTGGCTAGCCAAAAAGGGTGTCTTCTGTCATTGTTGTACCATATTCCCAAGTAGGTAGCATTCGACTCCGCAGAGCCAAGTCTTGTGAATCCTAAAGTGAAGAGCCCATTTTTGGAAATTAGAGTATTGGAAGAATTGAGGGAATCACCACCTTGGTACAGTGTGTCTGCTGCCAAAACGTGAGAGACACAGAAGCAAAACAAAAGGAACCGGTAGATCCTTCTAGCCATGAAAGGTAACATTCATGAACAAGGAAGAAAAAAGTAAGAAGCATTCAATAGATAATGAGCCATGTTTCAATGAAATATATGGATCTTATTAATAAAAAAAAGATTTTTCTATTAATTATTGAGTTTTATTTTCTAAGGTGCTCAACACTATAATTCTAGGGTGCTCAACACTATAGATTAGAGACAAGAAAAAGAAAAAAAAAGAAAAAAGAAAAAGAAACCCTTTTTGTTTAAATGTACAATCTAGTCCCAAAACATGAAAGATAATTTCATGAAAAATAATGTGTTTTTATTAATTCAATGATAATTTCATTTTAAATATCAATCTATTTAAGTCTCGTGCCGAGGTTGGTCGTCTCTTGAATTGTCCGGTTCAAATTTTGTGTTTAGGTTAGTTACCTTTTGATTTGATCTATATTAAGTTTCATGTCAAGAATGCTTGTTTTTTAATTTGATCCCTTTAAATTTCACACCAAGGTTTGTTGCTTCTTTATTTGACCCCTTGAAATTTTCATGTGAATGTTGGTTACCTTTTAATTTGACTTTGTTTTATTTTATTTTAATGGAAGTTACTTTTCAATGAGACTATTTTTTTCATGTTGAGCTATTGGAAAATTTATGGTTGATCTAGACTACATGGAAAGGTTTTAATGAGGATACATAGAAAATCCCTAATTATGGATCTAATTAATGAAGTCAAAGAGGAAAAAGAGAGATGTTGCATGGTTCAAGAATGGAAAAAATAACCTTTGACTATAAAATTCATGGATCTCATTAATAAATAAAAAAAGAAAGAATCTTCTTACAAATTAGATACCTCTGAGAGGAGACAAAAGAAAAAAATAAAAAATAAAAAATAAAATAAAAAGGAAAATTAGAAAGAAGAAAAAGAAACCCTCTCTGCTCAAAAAAAAAAAAAAAAAAAAAACCCATCACTGATAGCTTCCCTTATCGGATTCTAGCTACAACTACAGCCGCATACCACATGTTAGCCTCTATAAGTTTGACATTCCTTGAATCAGCAGAATGGTCCTAGATTTCCAAGCTCAATTTTGCCTACCTAATAAAAGTGACTCTAGGATCCTTCAACAGTGCCAAAAGCACCTTTTTTCTTGGATTATGGGCCATGGATGAATCCACTCATATCTCAGCTATTATTTATGGAATCCAAACATGTTTAAGAGGGTATCTGGTAAAGTGGTAATAATTATTTTTTAAAGTATTTTTTTTAATTTAGGACAATTTTAAAAATTAACTTAAAGCATAATATTTTCTGTATAAGATAACCTAGTGATTTCAAGTCTAAAAATCACTTATATAATCGTCAAGTGAGCCTTTACATAGATATAAGTGACTTCTCAATATGAAATTCTCATGCGGGCTAGTTTAATATACATGTCTTATGACAAGCACCTACAAATTAGTTCTAGGTATCCCATATATCTCGGCTTATGAGAACAACTACTTCCTTTCATAAAGAAAAAAAATATAATATGTATCAGTTTCTACGGTTTTGATGAATATCCAGTATTTAACAGAGCATCAACCAAGAACATTTTAGGAATAATGCTTTGATGCAATAGAAATCTCATAATTATAACAACTTTATAATTTCCCTTGCAAAATATTTTTGTTTCATGGACTTTATCTTTACTCTAGATTCATTAATCTAATATTATATGAATATTAAAGATAAATTAAGCCTTTATTAATAATAAATATATATTTACATGAATATAATAATATCACGTATGACCAACTGATTGATTCCAAGGCATATTAAACTAACTGAATACTTATACAGTGTCAATGTTTACAAGTCACTTGTATGAAAATATTATGTGACCATTATACAAAAAAATAAAAGAGAAAAGGAAAGGAAATGAGCAATTTTGTAGTCAAGCATCCTCTCTACTACTTTCTAAAATCAACTACTACGAAATCGATATACAAAAAAATTGAATTGAGTAAAGGATATAATACCCAAATCTTTTCCATAAAACTTGATGATCACTGTTAAGTTGGTGATGGGAGATTGACTTGAGTAGAAATCAACAACAAGGCCATTAGAGTAGGTGCATTTCATTTTTTTTGTTCCATCTATAGAAAGAAACCTGGATTGTCAAGCCAAAAAGGATGGCTTGTAGCTGGCATTGGACTCCATGCAAGTTGACCACCTACTATATTTGTTCATCTGTTTGAGTTATTAGATAATAAATATTGATGATGTTGACTATGAGGTATTAAAAAATGTATAAGTTTGTGATATTACATGAGAGAAATAGTTCATTAATAACAAATTTTAAGTAGTATACTTACTAAATAAAAGGTTTCAATTTATCGTAGTTAAACAACACTTAATTAAGTGTTTGTCTGAATTCTCTTTCCGATAAGTATCTTCCCCTGATAGCATTTTTAGTTGCGGGTGGTCCAGGATAGAAGAATACTGATAAATTCCCACTCGAAGGCACTTCTCCACCATCATCATGTCTTGGTACGCTATTGATTCTTATTCTCAAATGAGGCTTAAAATAGTACAAGATAAATGTTGAGATCTCCTCAACAATATAGGCCTTATATATCGATGCCTCAACATGCGCCTTGTTTTTTTTTTTTTTGATCTTTTTCTTAAGGTTGAACAAGTACCTTCATGGAAAAAAATGAATATTTTAATTAACAAAAATAATGAAAATAATATCGAAGATTACATTGCATATTTAATCTCTAACCTCTTGAATGGAGACATTCATCTATACTGCACTGGACCTTCAACTTTTGCCTCATACAGTAAATGTACGGGTAGATGCTTCATAGAGTAAAAAAGGATGGAGTGAATATCATCTCAAGTTTGCATATTGTCTCGACCATATTCGTTTCAAGCCTCTCAATGTGCTGTGTATCCAACTTGTTGAAGCATATCTCTAAAGACATGATTAATCTCCGTGAGTGAATCTCATATCCTCTTTGACAATAAATCACGATAAGCTAATGGAATGAGTGTTTGCATAAACACGTGACAGTCATGGCTCTTCATTTCATACAATCTATAATCCTCCAAATTAATCAACCTTGATATGTTCGAGGCATGTCCATCGAGGAAACGCAAACTCTTCACCCATTAGTACACCAGTAGTTGTGCATTCTTATCTAAGGCGAAGCTTGCTTTGGGTTTTGCGACACGTGACTTAGCACAAATCAACTCTATATTTTTACAGTGACAAAACAATCTTATATCCATTCTAGCCTTGATGTTGTCCTTGTCTTCCCCTTTATATCCATGATCGTGTTGAAAATATTTTCAAACATGTTATTTTTTATGTGCATAATGTCAAGGTTATGTCGGAGGAGATTGGTCTTCTAATAAGGAAGTTCCTAAAAAATACTTCGCTTTATGCAGTTGTGGGTCAAAATAAAACTAGGAAACTTCTGCTTACCAGATTGGAAACCAAACACGATATCACCGTACTCTAACACCACGTCATACAATTCTTCATTGGAAAGATATAGGGGTGCAACATCCTTTTCAACTCTACCAACAAAAAAATCATTTCTATTCTTTTTATACCTGTGATCCGTTGGCAAGAAATATTGGTGGCAATTAAAAAAAGACATTTTACCCCTATTTGTTAATGTGAATTCCTTGTTGTTTTCCATGTAGTATAGACATGCTAGTTTTTCATATATGCTCTAACCAGAAACCATTCCATAAGCTGAAAAATCATTGATAATCCACATCAAAGTAAAATACTTCGCTTTATGCAGTTGTGGGTCAAAGTAAAATTAGGAAACTTCTGCTTACCAAATTGGAAACCGTACTCTAACACCACGTCATACAATTCTTCATTGGAAAGATATAGGGGTGCAACATCCTTTTCAACTCTACCAACAAAAAAATCATTTTTGTTCTTTTTATACCTGTGATCCGTTGGCAAGAAATATTGGTGGCAATTAAAAAAAGACATTTTACCCCCATTTGTTAATGTGAATTCCTTGTTGTTTTCCATGCAGTATAGACATGCTAGTTTTTCATATATGCTCTAACCAGAAACCATTCCATAAGCTGAAAAATCATTGATAATCCATATCAAAGCTGCCCTTATATGAAAATTTTGTTTCTTCGATACATCATAAGTCAGCGAGCTGGAGGACCACAACTACGTTAACTCATCAATCAATGATCGAAGATAAATATCTATATTTCGGCCCGAACTATTAGGTCCAGGTATGACCGTAGATAAAAATATGAACTTTGGCCTCATACACATCCCCGGTGGCAAGTTGTATACTGTTAGTATAACCGGCCAACAAGAATAAAGAGCAACAAATGACCCGAATGGATTAAATCTGTTTGTACATAGTCCAAGATGAACGTTCCTTGATTCAGCTAAAAAGTGAGGATGCACACTATTAAAGTGTTTCCATGCTTCACCGTTAGAAGGGTGCACCATCACTCCATCAACTGCACCATGTGATTGGTGTCATGTTATGTGCTCTACAGTTTTTGGTGACATGAATAACCTTTGCAGTCTAGGTGTGATTGAGAAGTTTCTAAGTTTTTTATGTGCTACAATAGTCTTCCCCCTGCTAGTTATGGGTTTATAACAGGAATGCCCACATGTCCTGCACTCGGTCAGTTCAATATTTTCAAGGAAGTACAACATGCAAAACTTTGCACACATGTTAATTTTTTGGTATCCTAGACCGAAAGGTTTCATCATAAACTTAGCAGCATAGAAATTCTCTTTCAGCCTATTCCCTTCAGGTAAAATACTTCTCGCATATTCGACAATTCTATCATAACCAGTCTCACTCAACTCATAATTCGACTTGATGGTAAATATCTATGTAACGACCGATAATTTAGCCATCTTAAATGGTTTGTTAGAATCTTTTAAAAGATTAAAAAACCTAGTCATGTCTGCATTAGGTTCTTCATCTACGATTGGATATTGACTGACATAACCCTGATTCATTCTCATCACATCCATAACTATAGTCATATAAGGATTACTGTTGTTAGTTTCAACTCCATGCACGTTGCTAGCACTAAAAATTGACCCAGTCATCCTTTCTACCATGGTCTCATGAGAAACAAATGGTTCTTCATATGCATACCAACACAGGTATTCCTCTATGAACTCTTTGTGTAGAAGATGAATCGTTACAACATCTCGATGGAGAAACTTTTTATTTTGACACCTCTTGCATGGACAACTAATACTGCTCCACTAATATTTCTTGGAATACATGTTGCGTAATTAATAAAACCCTGAACCCCATTATAATAATCCATCCTCTACAATCCTTGGGGTGAATCCTTGTACATGTATGAACGATCATCCATGACTTCTATTGACTTACTTTCATAGTTCTTTTAATTTATTATCAATTATCAACGTCCATATAAATTTGTACACATGAATTTATGGAAATTACAACTTGGCAATAAAATTAACAAAATATAAAAAACAGACCCATTAAACAAGCAACTATTTATATCATCACAACACACCTAAATCAGTAATTCAACATAAGTTTCAATAATTTACAAATAAATACAATTTTAGAAAATCTAAAACAAACCATAACATGTACAAAATCATGTATCCATACAACAAGTTTGTTAGAGAAAAATAAAATCAAACAAGTATACACAAAAAAAAATACATATTCTACAAAAATATGCAATATAAAAATTGACATTTTAAAATTGTGTTCAAAATAAAAAATGGTAAATTTACTTACTTAAAATGGAAAAACTATAATAAAATTGTTGTTGTGACTGAAAAAGTCGAGGAAGGATGAATAGTGTTGAGATAGGGGGTGATGTGGGGGGGCTGTTAGTTGCAGATTTGGGGGGGTTGTTTAGTTGCAAAGGGAAAAAAGGAGAAATGAGGAAGGAGAGGGTCCACCAAATCGTATATTAACTATTACCGATAGAATTACCGACATAATATTTTTGTTTGTCAATTCATTGGCAATTATGTCGGTATCAGTGACACATCACTATATGACTATCTCTGTTTGAATCCAACTATAATTTCGTTAGTAAAAGCGTCCACAAAAAATTACATGTCATCATGCTTTTTGGTTTTTTAAAATTTCTTTTATTTTGATTGGGATTTCCTCGGTATTTACCGATAAAAATAGTCTGTCAGAACAAAAATTTTTGTTGGTGATTTCATTTGTATTTGGTATGCACAAAAATTTCTTTTATTTTGATTGGGATTCCCTCAAGATTTTTTGGTAGTGTTGTTTTCATTACTATTTGTTTTCTTTTTAATTTTTTGATGGTTAAGAAATTCGTTCAAGATTTTTTTTTTTTTTTGTCTTCGATGTGGTCATCTTGGTCTCATGACTATAGTTACTGGTTTCGAAGATTAGCTCAATTCAACTTCAATATTTTTTTTATTTTTTAAATTTCATCCTTTGACATTAGATTATTGGGTTATAAGCTTTCTAATTTTTTTTCTTTTCTTTCTTTGGAATTATTCTGAATAACGAGTGAATCAAGTTAACTCGGGTTTATTTAGGTTATCACCATTTAAATATCTTTTCATGTTAGAAAACAACGCAGAGCAGGCAAAAAAATCTAGTTATTTGATTAAAGTACAAAAACTCTAAAAGGAAATCGATTTTTATTTTAAGAAAACATCCGAGACTTGTACAAAATTTATTCAATAAACTGTCAATTGCCAGTGGTCCAATAAGTAATTAAGGAGCACAGTTAAGAAAAGTACGAAAACAAAGAGAGAGAAGAATACAATTCTATTATTGGTGATGGACATTTCCAGGAGGAATTCTCCCACGTATTGCACAACATGTGGCTATGCTTTTCAAAGTCTATACAACTACTGGCTTATTCTTCTACTTGCATGAGAAAAGTCCAACGGGATTTTTATTTTTTTTCCCAAGCCGATAAAAGGAATTAATTAATTGAACACACAAAATACAACCACATAATGCTCAAGCTTGCTTCTTTTACGGGATACTCGAATTGACCTCGCCACTTGACCTGCATTCCTCCCATCAAAATACGTTTGATCAGTAGTTTTTTTTATTTTCCCCTTAGTGCATCTATATCATTCTATCATAATTAGGCCTACTAAGTAATGTTTGTCACGTTGACTGGTGATTGACATGGGATTATAATTCATGGTTCTAGAAACATGTTAATTATTTAGTCCCTTTATTCTCTCTCTTTCTTTTATTTCACTCTCTGAACTCTTTTCTCTTTTTTAATTTTTTCTTTTTTAATTTTTATCATCACAATAAGAATTAAATTAAATACCAAAAATTATAATCTAACATAGATATGCAAAAATTCTTTAGCTGACCGAGATTAGACATTTACTAGCAAAAAAGTTTAATTGAAAGGAACTGTCAAAATCCAAGAGAATTTCGCAGGGGATGTGCTGATCAATGGAAAGATGAGAACCATCCACGTTGCCTGTATATGCCAAGGCCAATTTGAAGTCAGCATTCACATCAATGCAGAGTAGTCAAAAAACCAATCGACATGAACAATCAAACAAAAATTCCCAGATTTGACAACTTGCAAGTTGTCATCAACAAACTGTTCTTCAAGTTAGCAATAGGTCTCTGCCATTTTTGTCTGAACTCTACTTTTCTCCATGCAGTATAATGGTCGCCATTTTTGTTCTGATTCCATTAAATAATGTTCCTCAAGGCAGACGCAAGCTTGAATTAATTTTCGGCTTCAATTATGGATCACAATTAAAAAAAATCTAGATATTTATACCTTATTTATCGGTTTCGAATATCCATATCATTGGATTTGATGATATCCATTATCCATCATATAAGATAATTGTTCAAAAACACCTGTCTTTTCTGTGTTCACTA
>Ga0325401_1006022_pt1 | contig 11699 bp, 10 predicted proteins | sample PopdelMetagenome_FD_205666 | JGI IMG/M metagenome (GOLD analysis project Ga0325401, IMG submission 205666) | Populus deltoides microbial communities from Bellville, Georgia, United States - Xylem-PdKOR-R2 | ecosystem: Host-associated > Plants > Phyllosphere > Stem > Wood/Secondary xylem | place...
GAGGCCGTCGACGTGGCGGTGGTGTCGGTGGGCCGGCCGACGGTGTGGGGCTCGCGCCTGATCGCCTCCATGACCGCCGGCTGAGGCTCAGGCCAGGCCGGCGACCAGCTCGGACGGCGAGCGGCGAGCGCCGGTGTAGAACGGGATCTCCTCGCGCACGTGCCGGCGCGCGCGGGAGGCCCGCAGGTCGCGCATCAGGTCGACGATGCGGTGCAGCTCGTCGGCCTCGAACGCGAGCATCCACTCGTAGTCGCCCAGCCCGAACGAGGCCACGGTGTTGGCGCGCACGTCGGGGTAGGGCCGGGCCTGCATGCCGTGCTCCTTGAGCATGTCGCGCCGCTCCTCGTCGGGCAGCAGGTACCACTCGTAGGAGCGCACGAACGGGTAGACGCACACCCAGGCCCGCGGCTCCTCGTCGGCCAGGAACGCCGGGATGTGCGAGCGGTTGAACTCGGCCGGGCGGTGCAGCGCCATCTGCGACCAGACCGGCTCCAGCCGCTGCCCCAGCGCGGTGCGGCGCAGCCGGGTGTAGGCCTCCTGCAGCGCCTCGGCGGTCTCGGCGTGCCACCAGACCATGAGGTCGGCGTCGGCCCGCAGGCCCGCCACGTCGTAGAGCCCGCGGACGACGACGTCCTTGCCGGCCAGCTCGTCGACCAGCGAGCCCAGCTCGTCGGCCACCTGCTGGCGGGGGTCGTCGCCGAAGGGCCGGGCGAGCCGGAACACCGACCACATCGTGTACCGGATGGTGGCGTTGAGCTCGTTGGCCCGCTTGCCGATGCTCTTCTGCTCGGGCTGGTCGGTCTGCACGGGCTGGTCGGTCATGCCGGCCATTCTCCCCCCGGGTGGCGCCCCGGTTCAGGTGAGGGTGGCCACCAGCCCGGCCACGGCCCGCCGGGCACTGGCGATGCACGCGGGCACGCCCACGCCGTCGAGGGCGGCGCCGGCGACGGCCAGCCCGGGGACGGCGGCGACGGCGGTGCGCACGGCGGCCACCCGGTCGACGTGGCCGACCAGGTACTGCGGGAGGCCCCCGCCCCAGCGGACGAGGTGGGTCTCGACCGGCACGGGGTCGGTCAGGCCCAGCAGGTCGACCACCTCGGCCACGACGGCGGCGGTGAGCTCGTCGTCCGGGCGCTGCAGGTGGTGCTCCTCCAGGTACCGGCCGACCGACGAGCGCACCCGCAGCAGCCCGTCGCCGCCGGGCCCACCGCCGAGGTGCGGCCACTTCTGCGACGAGATCGTGACGCCCTTGACCAGCCGCCCGGTCACCGGCGGCACCAGCAGGCCCGAGCCCGCGGCCAGCGGCTGCGCCCGGAAGGCCATCGCCACCACGGCCATCGAGGCGTACGGGATGCCCTGCAGCGGGTCGACGGCCCCGGGGGCGACGTCGGCGAGCAACCGGGCGGCCTTGCCCGCCGGGGCGGTGACCACGACCGCGTTGGCCTCGAGCACCTCGTGCCGGGGCCCGACGGCCAGCTCGAACCCGGCGGCGGTGCGGGTCAGCGTGTGCGCCGGGGTGCCCAGGCGCACCGACCCGGCCGGCAGGGCTCCGGCCAGCGCCCCGGGCAGTGAGCCGACGCCCTCGGGCAGCGTGACGAACACCGGACCCTCGGGGGTGCCCGCGGCGGCCTCGCGGCTGCGGGCACCGGCGTCGCGGGCGGCCGCGGCGGCGGCCAGCACCGTGCCGTGGTGGGGCAGCTGCGCGGCCAGCGCCGGCATCGTCGCGGTGAGGGAGAGCCGGTCGGCCTGGCCGGCGTACACCCCGCCGAGCAGGGGCTCCACCAGCCGGTCGACCACCTCGTCGCCCAGCCGCTCGCGCAGCAGGTCACCCACCGACCGGTCGGCGCCGAACTGCAGCGGCTGCAACGAGCCCTCGGCCCGCACCCGCGCCACACCGGCCGGCGACAGCAACCCGTCGAGCCCGTCGGCCGAGGTCGGGACGCCGAGCAGCGTGCCCGGCGGCAGCGGGTACCGGCCCGAGGGCAGCACCACCGAGGCCGACGTCGTGCCCGGGGCCAGCTGGGTGAGCCCGAGCTCGGTCATGAGCTGGACGGCGTGCGGCACGCGGGCCAGCACCGCCTCGGCGCCGGTGTCGTACCAGGTGCCGGCCAGCTCGACCCGGCCCAGCTTGCCGCCGACCCGGTCACCGGCCTCCAGGACGACGACCTCGTCGTCCGGACGGGCGCGGTGCCAGTCGTACGCCGCCGTCAGGCCGGTGATCCCGGCCCCGACGACGACGAGGCGGGTCACGGGCGGGCGCTCAGCTCGTGCACCAGCTCCACGACGTGGGTGATCGCACCCGGGTCGGTGTCGGGCAGCACCCCGTGGCCCAGGTTGAACACGTGGCCGCGCGCGGCCCGGCCCTGCTCGACCACCCGGCGCACCTCGGCCTCGAGGGTCGCGCGGTCGGCCAGCAGCACGGCGGGGTCCAGGTTGCCCTGCAGCGAGTAGCCGGGGCCCACGCGGCGGGCGGCCTCGTCGAGCGGCACCCGCCAGTCGACGCCGACGACGTCGGCCCCGGCGTCGCCGATCAGCGGCAGCAGCTCGCCGGTGCCCACCCCGAAGTGGATGCGCGGCACGTCGCGCTCGCCGGCGGCGCGGTCGCCCAGGCCGTCGAACACCGCGCGGCTGTGCGGCAGCACCCGGGTGGCGTAGTCGGTGGCCGAGAGCACCCCGGCCCAGGAGTCGAAGAGCTGGACGGCGGAGACGCCGGCGTCGACCTGGGCCCGCAGGTACACCGCGGCCGACACCGACAGCTTGGTCAGCAGCCGCTGCCAGGCCTCGGGCTCGGCGTACATGAAGGCCTTGGTGCGGGCGTGCTCCTTGGAGGGGCCGCCCTCGATCAGGTAGGTGGCCAGCGTGAACGGGGCGCCGGCGAAGCCGATCAGCGGCGTCGACCCCAGCTCGGCGACCAGCCGGGTCACCGACGTGGTGAGGAAGTCGAGCTGACCGGGGTCGAGGTCGGGCAGGGCGTCGACGTCGGCGACGCTGCGCACCGGCTCGGCCACGACCGGGCCGACCCCGGGCTTGATCTCGATGTCGACCCCAGCCACCACCAGCGGCAGCACGATGTCGGAGAACAGGATCGCGGCGTCGACCCCGTGCCGGCGGACCGGCTGCAGGGTGATCTGGGTGACCAGGTCGGGGTCCTGGCAAGCCTGCAGCATCGCGGTGCCGGCCCGCAGGGCGCGGTACTCGGGCAGCGACCGGCCGGCCTGGCGCATGAACCACACCGGCGTGCGGTCGACCGGCCGTCCGAGGGCGGCGCGGACGAGGTCGGAGTCGGCCGGCGGCGTCGGGCTGGCGGTGTCGGCTGTCGCTGGGGTACCCACGACCGATCATCCTCCCAGACTCTGCTGGACCCCACCTGCGGGCTCCGGACGACGCTCCAGCACCGACACGCCGGGCCCGGTGACTCTCCGTGCACACCCGGTTGGCGCGTCGCACAGGCGGTGTGTCGGTACAGCGACCTACCCTTCGGACGTGGATCCGCAGCGCAGGCCCGGTCGCGCCCCGGCGGGCGACGCCGAACGACCCCCGCCGCCGGCCGAGTTCCAGGCTGCGCTCGACTCGCTCGCCACCGTCCGTGCCCGGGCCGAGATCGACCTCGAGCACATCCCGGCCCCGCAGCGGCTGGCCCCGTGGTCGCACGCCATCGGCGCCCGGGTCGCCGAGCCCGGCGAGCTGCCCGACGAGGACGACGTCGAGGTCGCCAGCGGGCGCTTCATCGTGCTGCACGACCCCGCCGGCCACGAGGCCTGGGACGGCACCACCCGCTGCGTCGGGTACGTCTCGGCGGTCACCGACGAGTCGATGGTCGACGACACCATGTTCTCCGAGGTCGCCTGGAGCTGGCTGGTCGAGGCGCTGGCCGACGCCGGCGCCGCGCACCACTCCCTCGGCGGCACCGTCACCCGCACCGCCTCCACCCGCTACGGCGACATCGCCGGCCCCGAGCACTCGGTCGACGTCGAGATCCGGGCGTCGTGGACCGCGGCCGACACCGACCTCGACCGGCACTTCACCGCGTGGCTCGAGGTGCTCGGCAACGCCGCCGGCCTCCCCCCGCCCGGCGTGCACCTGCTGGGCTCGGTGGGCAACGGCCGGGCGACCGGCGGCGCCGGCTCCTAGAGTGGGCAGGTTGCTCCATCCGGAGCAACGTCGGATGGGCCGACCGCGGCGAGCCGTCGGGGAGCCCGGGCTCTGGGGCGGTCACCGGTGACGTCGTTGCACGGGCGGGTCGAGGGCACGGTGCTGCCCCCCGACGCCACCGCGCTCGTGGTCGACCCCGCCCCGCTGGTGCGCGAGGCCCTCGCCGCCCGGCTGCGTGCGCTGGGCGCCCGCGACGTCGAGGAGGCCGCCGGGCTCGAGGAGGCCCGGGTGCGGGCCCACGTCTCGGGCCCCCGGGCGCTGTGCGTGCTCGACGTCGACCTCCCCGACGCCGCCGGCCCCGACCCCGCACCGACCGGGCTGGAACCGGCCCGCGGGCTGGACCTGCTGCCGGTGCTGCAGGCCGACGGCTGGCCGGTGGTGGTGGTGCTCACCGCGGTCGTCGACCCGGCGGTCGTGCGGGCCGCCTTCCTGGCCGGCGTCCGCGGGTACCTGCTCAAGTCCTCACCGCTGGCGGTCCTCACCGAGGGCCTGCAGGCGGCGCTGTCCGGCGGGGACGTCTACGCCGACCCCGGCATCGCCGGGAGCCTGGCCGTCGGGCTGCTGCGCGGCGCGGGCGACCACGGCCCCGCCACCCTGTCGGCCCGCGAGGTCGACATCCTCCGGCTGGTCGCCGAAGGCCACACGAACAAGGAGATCGGTGACTTGGTGGACCTGTCCGCCCTCACGGTGAAGAGCCACCTGGCGCGCATCGCCCGCAAGCTGGGCACCGGCGACCGGGCCCACATGGTGGCCCTGGGCATCCGCAGCGGGGTGATCTCGTGACCTCCCCCGAGGGCTCCGCCGCCGACCCCGCGCCGGAGAGCACCGCCGTCCCGCTGCTGGCCCCCCGCGACGGCCTGCCGCCGGTCATCGAGACCTCCACGGCACTGGTCGACTACGCCGCCGCCCTGCGCGAGGGCAGCGGCCCGGTCGCCGTCGACGCCGAGCGGGCCTCGGGCTACCGCTACGGCCAGAAGGCCTACCTGGTGCAGATGCGCCGCGCGGGCAGCGGCACCGGGCTGATCGACCCCGTGCCGCTGCCGGACATGGGTCCGGTGCAGGCCGCGATCGGCGAGGTCGAGTGGGTGCTGCACGCCGCCAACCAGGACCTCCCCTGCCTGGCCGAGATCGGCCTGGTGCCCACGACGCTGTTCGACACCGAGCTGGCGGCCCGGCTGGCCGGCCTGCCCCGGGTCGGCCTGGGTGCGGTCGTGGAGTCGCTGCTGGGCTACAGCCTGCAGAAGGGGCACTCGGCCGCCGACTGGTCCACCCGACCGCTGCCCACCGACTGGCTGGTCTACGCGGCGCTCGACGTCGAGGTGCTGGTCGAGCTGCGCGACGCCCTCGCCGCGATCCTCGACGAGCAGGGCAAGACCGAGTGGGCCCGCCAGGAGTTCGCCGCCGTCGTCGCCGCCGGTCCCCCCGCCCCGCGGGTGGACCCCTGGCGCCGCACCTCGGGCATGCACGGGCTGCGCAGTCGGCGCCAGCTCGCCGTCCTGCGGTCGCTGTGGGAGGCCCGCGACCTGCTGGCCCGCCGCCGCGACGTCGCCCCCGGCCGGGTGCTGCCCGACTCGGCGATGGTGGCTGCCGTGGCCGCGGACCCCAAGACCGTCGAGGCGCTGGCCGACCTGCCGGTGTTCCGCGGGCGCTCGAACCGCAAGATCGCCGGCACCTGGTTCTCCGCGCTGCAGAAGGGCCGCGCGGTGCCCGACGACCAGCTGCCCGCGCACAGCCTGCCCGGCGACGGCCCGCCGCCGGTGAACCGCTGGGCCGACCGCGACCCCGAGGCCGACAAGCGGCTCAAGGCGGCCCGGGCCGGTCTCGCCGCCCTGGGCGAGCAGTGGTCGGTGCCGGTGGAGAACCTGCTCTCCCCCGACCTGGTGCGCCGACTCATGTGGTCCCCGCCCGCCGACGTGACGCCCGAGTCGGTGGCGGCGTTCCTGCGCGAGGGCGGCGCGCGGCCCTGGCAGGTCGACCTCACCCGCGACCTGCTCGCCGAGGCCACCACCCGGGCCTGAGGGCCCCCGCCGACACCGGCGCGGGATCCCGTCCACCACGCAGCGGGTCCCACCGCGGTGGAGGGGATCCCCTGCCTGGGTGGGGTGGCGCGGCAAGCCCGGTTACCGGCGGGTAACTTGTCGCCGACGCGGTTCCCCGCCGCGGCCGCGAACCCCACGGAGGTCCCGTGTCCCGCTCCCTGCGCGAGGTCGTCTTCGTCGACGGCGTGCGCACCCCGTTCGGCAAGGCCGGCCCGAAGGGCATGTACGCCGAGACCCGCGCCGACGACCTCGTGGTGCGCTGCATCCGCGAGCTCATGCGCCGCAACCCCGAGCTGCCGCCCGAGCGCGTCGACGAGGTGGCCATCGCGGCCACCACGCAGATCGGCGACCAGGGCCTGACCATCGGCCGCACGGCCGCGCTGCTGGCCGGGCTGCCGAAGAGCGTCCCGGGCTTCGCGATCGACCGCATGTGCGCCGGCGCGATGACCGCGGTGACCACCACGGCCTCGGGCATCGCGTTCGGCGCCTACGACGTCGCCATCGCCGGCGGGGTCGAGCACATGGGCCACCACCCGATGGGCGAGGGAGTCGACCCCAACCCGCGGTTCGTGAGCGAGAAGATCGTCGATTCCTCCGCGCTGGTGATGGGCTCGACGGCGGAGAACCTGCACGACCGCTTCCCGCACCTGACCAAGGAGCGCGCCGACGCCTTCGCCGTCGGCAGCCAGGACAAGTACGCCGCCGCGCTGGCCGCCGGCAAGATCGGCCCCGAGCTGGTCACCGTCGCCACCCGGTCGGCCGAGCAGGGCTGGGGCCTGGCCACCGCCGACGAGCCGCCGCGCCCGGGCACCACCGTCGAGGGCCTGGCCGGGCTCAAGACCCCGTTCCGCCCGCACGGCCACGTCACTGCCGGCAACGCCGCCGGGCTCAACGACGGCGCCACCGGCTGCCTGCTGGCCGCCGAGGACGTCGCCACCGAGCTCGGCCTCACGGTCGGCATGCGGCTGGTGGGCTTCGGCTTCGCCGGCGTCGAGCCCGAGGTGATGGGCGTCGGTCCGGTGCCCTCCACCCTCAAGGCGCTGGCCTCGACCGGCCTGACCATCGAGGACATCGGGCTGTTCGAGCTCAACGAGGCCTTCGCCGTCCAGGTGCTGGCCTTCCTCGACCACTTCGGCATCGCCGACGACGACCCGCGGGTCAACCCGTGGGGCGGGGCGATCGCGGTGGGCCACCCGCTGGCGTCCTCCGGCGTGCGGCTCATGACCCAGCTGTCCCGGCAGTTCGCCGAGCGCCCCGAGGTGCGGTACGGGCTCACCGCCATGTGCGTGGGCATCGGCATGGGCGGGACGGTCATCTGGGAGAACCCGAACTGGGAGGGCGACAAGTGAGCGAGCAGTTCCCCGACGAGGTCGTCACCCGCGCGCTGACCCGGCTGGTGCCGCTGCCCGGGGTCGAGAAGCCGCTGGCGCTGATCACCCTGGACAACGGGCACGACCACACCCGGCCCTCCACCTTCGGCCCCGGCGGGCTCGACTCGCTGGACGCCGCGCTCGACGAGGCCCTGGCCGCCGACGTCGCGGGCATCGCGGTCACCGGCAAGCCGTTCGTGTTCGCCGTCGGCGCCGACCTCTCCGGCGTCCCCCGCATCTCCACCCGTGACGAGGCGCTGGAGGTCGCCCGGCAGGGCCACCGCGTGTTCGCCAGGCTGCGCGACGCCGGCGTGCCGACGTTCGCCTTCGTCAACGGCGCGGCGCTGGGCGGCGGCCTGGAGCTGGCGCTGCACGCGCAGCACCGCACGATCTCGGCCGGGGCGTTCGTGGCCTTCCCCGAGGTCTTCCTCGGCCTGGTGCCCGGGTGGGGCGGCACGCAGCTGCTGCCGAACCTCATCGGGATCGACGCAGCCGTGTCGGTGATCGTGGAGAACGCGCTGTCGCAGAACCGGATGACGTCGGGTCCGCGCGCGGCGAAGCTCGGCATCGCCGATGCGCTCCTCGAGCCGGCCGACTTCCTGGAGCGCTCGCTGGAGTGGGCTGCGGGGGTGCTCACCGGAGCCGTGACCGTCGAGCGTCCCGAGGTCGACCGCGGCGCCTGGGACGACGCGATCGCCCGCGCCCGGCAGGTCGTGGCCGCGCGCACGCGCGACGCCTCCCCGGCCGCCGTGCGGGCCGTGGACCTGCTGGAGCTGGCCCGCGACGCCGCGTTCGCCGACGGCACCGCCGCCGAGGACGAGGCACTGGCCGACCTGATCATGACCCCGGAGCTGCGCAGCTCGCTCTACGCCTTCGACCTGACGCAGAAGCGGGCCAAGCGGCCGGCCGGTGCACCGGACCGGAAGCTCGCGCGGAAGGTCACGAAGGTCGGCGTCGTGGGCGCCGGGCTGATGGCCTCGCAGCTGGCGCTGCTGTTCCTGCGCCGGCTCGAGGTGCCGGTAGTGCTCACCGACGTCGACCAGGCGCGGGTGGACAAGGGCGTGGGCTGGGTGCACGGCGAGCTGGACAAGCTGGCCGGGAAGGGGCGGCTGTCCCCCGACGCGCTGAACCGGCTCAAGGGGCTCGTGTCCGGGTCGCTGGAGAAGAGCGCGTTCGCCGACGCCGACCTGGTGATCGAGGCGGTGTTCGAGGAGCTGTCGGTCAAGAAGCAGGTGTTCGCCGAGGTCGAGGCGGTGGTGTCGGCGGAGTGCGTGCTGGCCACCAACACCTCGGCGCTGTCGATCACCCAGATGGCCGCTGACCTGCAGCACCCCGAGCGGGTCGTCGGCATGCACTTCTTCAACCCGGTGGCCGTGCTGCCGCTGCTGGAGGTCGTCCGGGCTGCGGAGACCGACGACGCCACGCTCGCCACCGCCTTCGCCGTCGGGAAGCAGCTCAAGAAGTCGTGCGTGCTGGTCGCCGATGCCCCGGCGTTCGTGGTCAACCGGTTGCTCACCCGGTTCCTCGGCGAGGTCACCGCGGCCGTGGACGCCGGCACCCCGGTCGACGTCGCCGAGCGGGCGCTGGACCCCCTGGGCCTGCCCATGACGCCGTTCGAGCTGCTGTCGCTGGTCGGCCCGCCGGTCGCGCTGCACGTGGCCGAGCGGATGCACGAGGCGTTCCCCGAGCGGTTCGGCGTGGGCACCGGGCTGCGCCGGATGGTGGAGCTGCGCAAGGCCAGCGTGTTCAGCGAGCCCGGCGTCGTCGACCCCGAGCTGGCCGAGGCGTTCACGTCCACGGGTACCGGGCCCTCAGCCGAGGAGCTGCGGGCGAACGCCGAGCGGGCCCTGGCCGGGGAGATCCGGCTGATGCTGGACGAGGGCGTGGTGCAGGCCGTCGAGGACATCGACCTCGCCATGCTGCTGGGCGCCGGCTGGCCGTTCTGGCTCGGCGGCATCAGCCCCTACCTGCGCCGCATCGGCGCCCTGTAGGCCCGGTACGTCCCGTCCGCATCCCAGCCCCGGAATGCGGACGGGACGCACCCGGTCGGGCACCCCTGCGGCGAGGTGGCCCCCGACCACGCCAGGATCGACACGTGGACGTCGAGGTGAACGCGCTGGCGTTGAACGTGACCATCCCCGAGCACCTGCGGTGGACCGACGTCCGGCGGGGCGAGGAGTTCACGCTGCAGACGCTCACCGTGCGGCTGCTGCCCGACGGCACCCCGGCCGCGAAGGCCTACGGCCGGCCCACGCCGGGCGGGCGCGGGGGCTACGTGTCGTTCCCGGTGCCCGACCGACCCGAGCTCACCGAGCTGGTGCGGGCAGCCGCAGCCCGCGCCGCCGGGCTGTGGGCAGCTGCCGGCCGGAGCTGATCCAGCGGCCCAGGACGCCCAGCTGCGGCGTGGCGCGGGGCTAGCGGAAGCCGTCGGTCAGGGAGTCCATCGTGCGGTCGACCTCGGCGACCTTGATGTGGCTGATGCCCGCGGTGGCGCCGGCGGCCAGCATCGCCTCGTGCACGCCGCGCAGGGTGGCCCACACCTGGTCGGCCTCGCCCTCGAGCGTGGTGCCCAGCGCGCCCACCTCGTAGGCCAGCCCCGAGGCCTGGATGACCGCGATGGCTGCCTTCACGTGGGCGTAGGGCTCGTCGGGGGTGCCGGCCGGCGACGGTGCCACCTGGATCTCAGCGATCAGCATGCGTGCCCTCCGAGGGGGTGCGGTCGGCGATGCGGGCGGCCCACTCGACGATGCGGCGGGCGACGTCCTGCTCGGTGAGGCCGTGCTCGGCCAGCAGCTCGCCGCGGGTGGCGTGCTCGAGGAACACCTGCGGCAGGCCCAGGCAGCGCACCGGGACGTCGACCTCGGCGTCGCGCAGCGCGGCGGCGAGGGTCTCCCCCACCCCGCCCGAGCGCCCGCCGTCCTCGAGGGTCACCACGAGGCGGTGCGCACCGGCCATCTCGACCAGCTCGGGCGAGGCGGGCAGCACCCAGCGGGGGTCGACGACGGTGACCTCGATGCCGTGCTGCGCGGCGCGCTCGGCGGCGGCCAGCCCGGCGGGCACGAGCGACCCGCAGGCCACCAGCAGCACCTCGCCCTCGCCCGCCCGCCCCGAGGCCCCGCGGCGCAGCACGTCGACCGGGCCGATGCGCTCGACCGCGGGCACCGAGGCCAGCACCGCACCCTTGGGGAAGCGCAGCACGGTGGGCCCGTCGGTGACGGCCAGGGCCTCGCGCAGCTCCTCCTTGAGGGTCTCCTCGTCGCGCGGCATGGCCAGGCGCAGGCCCGGGACGACGGCGCAGATCGAGGTGTCCCACATGCCGTTGTGCGAGGCGCCGTCGGTGCCGGTGACCCCGGCGCGGTCGAGCACCACGGTGACCGGCTGGCGGTGCAGCGCGACGTCCATGAGCAGCTGGTCGAAGGCCCGGTTGAGGAACGTGGAGTAGACCGCGACCACCGGGTGCAGCCCGGCCATGGCCAGGCCCGCGGCCGAGGTGAGCGCGTGCTGCTCGGCGATGCCGACGTCGAAGGTGCGCTCGGGGTAGTGCTCGGCGAAGGCGGCCAGGCCGGTGGGGTGCAGCATCGCGGCGGTGATGGCCACGACGTCGCTGCGCTCGCCGCCCACGGCCACCAGCTCGTCGGAGAAGGCCGTCGTCCAGTCGCGGCCGGCCGAGGCCGGGCTCACGCCGCTGTCGGGGTCGAAGACGCCGGTGGCGTGCCAGGCGTCGATGGTGTCGCTCTCGGCCGGTGCGTAGCCGAAGCCCTTGACCGTCACCGCGTGCACGATCACCGGGCCGCCGAAGGCCCGCGCCCGGCGCAGCGCCGACTCCATGCCCGCGACGTCGTGGCCGTCGACCGGGCCGACGTACTTCATGCCGAGGTCCTCGAACATGCCCTGGGGCGACAGGACGTCCTTGAGGCCCTTCTTGATCGCGTGCAGCGCCTCGTACAGCGCCGTGCCGACGACCGGCGTGCGGGTGACCGACTGGCGCACCGCGAGCAGCGCCTGCTCGTAGCCCGGACGCAGCCGCAGCGTGGCCAGGGCGTCGGCGACCCCGCCGATCGTGGGCGAGTACGAGCGGCCGTTGTCGTTGACCACGATGACCACCGGCCGGTCCTGCGCGGCGGCGATGTTGTTCAGC
>Ga0325401_1006023_pt1 | contig 11698 bp, 8 predicted proteins | sample PopdelMetagenome_FD_205666 | JGI IMG/M metagenome (GOLD analysis project Ga0325401, IMG submission 205666) | Populus deltoides microbial communities from Bellville, Georgia, United States - Xylem-PdKOR-R2 | ecosystem: Host-associated > Plants > Phyllosphere > Stem > Wood/Secondary xylem | place...
TTTTAAAAACACAGTGCCAATACCATGTTACTGCAGTATAGCTTCAAGTTTTTTTTTTTTATTAAATAAAACATTCTGTTTTGAATTTCTTTAAATAAAACTTTGACCAGGAAAATTATGAATGATCACGTCAATCTCTATCCTATTTAACACACAAGAACTTGACCTGGATTAGATTTTAGATTGACTAGTCATCTAATTAGAACGTGTTTAATAACACTGAATTTAAACACTAATAAATTCACTAGGATGGACCGCCACGAAAGTAAATTTACCAAAATAAACCAACTCTAATATTTTAACATATTTTTACGCACGGTAGAATTAGTAAAATAAAATATCAAAATCCTCTCACGCATCAATGAATAGTCAAATATTTTGCGCGCACACAACAATCAACGTGCTTGGCCACAAAGCACGATAACTGTGGTCGTTTTTAACACTAATAACGTGGCAATTGAAATGGACAATTATTGAGAGGCTGGTTAAAACAAGCAAATTGTCTCCACCGTCAGATGGTCTCAGACCCTTTTACATCCACGTGGAGTGATCTTAATGACAGCTACAACTTGGCTTCCTTTCAATAAAGAGACGCCAAAAAGCGAGTACGTGGACACAGATCAGCGCTGATAATGGTTGAGGGTGCACTGAAAGAAACAAAAATAAACCCACACACGATACATTGTATTCTCCATGCACCCAAACCCTAACCACCACCTGTACATGCTCAAAGCATTACACGTCAAGCTAAGAGCCGTAAATTCATAGAAAAAACGTGAACCTTGCTGTGAAAGAATGAGAGTCCACGTTCTTAGAACCGGGTAAGTGGACTGGTATTTCGTGGATCCGACGTGGCGGATAAATCCGCCGTTAGAATCTTAATAAGGTCTTATCTATACCGTTGGTAATAATTAAAGCTGCCTTTTTTGGCATTAAGAAATCCAAGAAAGAAGGATTCTAATCTCTTACAGAGACAATAAACCACAACAGAGACGAGGATCATAGGAGGAAAAGAAAATGTTGTCAAATTTTTGTTACAGTAATGTCAATCCACAATCTTGTACTATAAATAGCAGACCTCATTTTCACTTACCTTCATCTTCGATTGGGATCTCTCCAAACTTCTGTAAAGCAAAAACCAAAAAAGCCTTCTGTTTCTGGTATTTATCCCTTTTCTTTTCCATGTTTATCCATTGTTTTTGCTATTCTTTTCTGTTTGGTTTCTGAGAAAATTTGAACAAAATTTGATACCCTGTTTCGTCTCTTGGAGTTTGTAGGTATTCTTCGAATTATAAAGCACTCTCTTTATTGGCATTTAAGGTAAATTCTTCATCTTTTCTTCAGCTTCCTAATGCCCATTATTTTTCTGTAATGTGTATTTATAGTAGTTTTGATTTTGATGTGTCTCATTACTGTATGCGTGAATAACTGCAGAGAAGTGAAGTCCCATTAAAACCTTTAAAAAAGGAAGACAGAAAGGAAGAGGAAAAGGAAGCAATGACGATCAAACCAGCGGTTCGTATTTCAGACGGGAAATTGATCGTTAAAGACCGGACAATATTGACTGGTGTGCCAGACAATGTGATAGCAACATCCGGTTCAACTTCAGGTCCGGTGGAGGGAGTGTTTTTAGGTGCGGTGTTTGATCAAGAAAATAGTAGACACGTGACTTCTTTGGGCGCCTTACGTGATGTCCGGTTCATGGCTTGTTTCCGGTTCAAGCTGTGGTGGATGGCTCAGAAAATGGGGGATCAAGGGAGAGATATTCCTCTAGAGACACAGTTTTTATTAGTGGAAACTAAAGATGGGTCCCACCTTGAATCAGACGGTGGAGATGAAGATAATCAGGTTGTTTACACTGTTTTTCTGCCGTTGATTGAAGGGTCATTTAGGGCTTGTTTGCAGGGGAATGTTAGCGATGAGCTTGAACTCTGTTTGGAGAGTGGTGATGCAGAGACCAAAACCTCGTCGTTTACTCACACTTTGTTCATTCATGCCGGGACCGATCCGTTTAGGACAATAACGGAGGCTGTTAGAGCTGTTAAGTTGCATCTGAAGACTTTTCGTCAACGGCATGAGAAAAGATTGCCTGGAATTATTGATCATTTTGGTTGGTGTACCTGGGATGCCTTTTATCAAGAAGTGACTCAAGAAGGGGTAGAAGCTGGGCTACAAAGTCTAGCTTCTGGTGGTACCCCGCCAAAATTTGTGATCATTGATGATGGATGGCAATCAGTTGGAGGTGACCCAGAAGAGGAAACCAATGGTCAAGATGTGAAGAAACAAGATCAGCAACCGTTGCTTAGGTTGACCGGGATTAAAGAGAACGCAAAGTTCCAAAAGAAAGATGATCCAGCAGCGGGGATCAAGAGCATAGTGAACATAGCTAAAGAAAAATACGGGTTAAAATATGTGTATGTGTGGCATGCTATTACTGGTTATTGGGGTGGGGTCCGTCCAGGAGTTAAGGAGATGGAGGAATATGGGTCAATGATGAAGTATCCAATGGTGTCAAAGGGGGTGGTGGAGAATGAGCCCATATGGAAAAACGATGCAATGGCATTGCAGGGATTAGGGTTAGTGAATCCAAAAAATGTGTACAGGTTTTATAATGAGTTGCATAGTTATTTGGCAGCAGCTGGTATCGATGGGGTTAAGGTGGATGTTCAATGTATTTTGGAGACACTTGGTGCTGGTTTAGGAGGAAGGGTTGAATTGACTAGGCAATATCATCAAGCCCTTGATGCTTCTGTTGCTAGGAACTTCCTTGATAATGGTTGCATTGCTTGCATGAGCCACAACACTGATGCCTTGTACTGGTAAGTTTCCTTTTCTTCTTTAGCTTGTTTTTGTTTTTGTTTTTGGCAAGCTTGGGGTTTTTTCCTGATGTGATGTGGTGCGCATTGAAATGTCATGGCGCAGCTCCAAACAAACAGCAGTGGTGAGAGCATCAGATGATTTCTACCCGCGCGATCCAGTATCACACACCATTCATATAGCAGCAGTGGCATATAACAGTGTTTTCTTGGGAGAGTTCATGCAGCCTGATTGGGACATGTTCCATTCTCTACATGCAGCTGCAGAGTATCATGCTTCTGCTAGGGCTATTAGTGGTGGACCTATCTATGTCAGGTAATAAATCCTACACTTCATCATCAATCAAAATTACCATGTTAAATTAAGATATCATCAAATACTTTTGTGCTATGTCATTTGCTAAATGTTCGTGGTAACATTTTTTATGAGCAGTGATGCACCTGGGAAGCACAACTTTGAGCTATTAAAGAAGGTGGTACTTCCCGATGGGTCTATTCTTCGAGCTCGTTTGCCTGGAAGGCCCACCTCTGACTGCTTGTTCTCTGACCCTGCCCGTGATGGAGTGAGGTAAGTCTTTTTCTTCTTGATAGTTTTGTCATCTAAGCTAGCTAGCATGATGAAAATATTTTCATCTGAATTTTAGCTAATTTCTTATCCTAGAAATGTTGCATTATGGGGATTTTTCTTAAACAGTTTTTCTTTAATTGCAGCTTATTGAAAATATGGAGCATGAACAAGTTCACAGGGGTTCTAGGTGTCTACAATTGCCAAGGAGCAGCTTGGAGCAGCACTGAAAAAAAGAACGTTTTCCACCAAACCACAACTGAGGCCCTAACCGGCACAATTAGGGGCCGTGATGTTCACCTCGTTGCTGAAGCTGCCACGGACCCCAACTGGGATGGCAATTGTGCTTTCTATTGTCACCAGACAGGAGAGCTAATCACCCTCCCTTACAATGCAGCATTGCCAGTGTCACTCAAAGTCCTTGAGCATGATATATTCACTGTAACACCCATCAAGGTTTTAGCACCTGGGTTCAGTTTTGCACCCCTGGGGCTAATCAACATGTTCAATGCAGGTGGAGCCATTGAGGGGCTGAAGTATGAAGTGAAAGGTGGTGCTGAATTATCAGAGCTTGATGATGGATATAGGGGTGAAAGTAGTGGTGTGACTGAAGAAAGGGTGGGGAACTTTAGCGATGAATTGGTAGGGAAAGTTTGCATAGAGGTTAAAGGGTGTGGCAAGTTTGGTGCTTATTCATCTGCTAAGCCAAGGAAGTGCATTATAAACTCAAATGTGATTGATTTTGTGTATGATTCGAATTCTGGGTTGGTTGGTTTTAACTTGAATAGCTTGCCCGAGGAGGGCAAACTTCATATTGTTGAGATTGAGTTATAGAAAAATTCTGTTAGAATAGAGTTAAGGGCTGCATAGGAGGTTTGGGCATTGAAGTATTTATTGTAATTGCATGTTTCCCCTTTAATTTTCTTCCCTATATAGTTTACTAGTTCATGTAATCATGTGAGGAATTGAGGGGCAATGGTCAAATAAAAATTCTGTTATCTACCTGTTTAATCAATACTCTTTGAGCTAAACTCAAATAACTTAAACTCTTGCAAAAATCCATCTCCATGCCATTTTCATATAATCTGAATCATTGAAAATGGTGATGATCAACAAAAAAAAACTAATGTTTCCTCCTTTTATTAATCAAACATAAACGAGAATTGCTAGAAACCAGAAAAGAAAGGAAATACACTTAAATTGTTTCCTTCAGTGAAGCATGATTCATGGGGTATTGATAATGAAATACATTGTTTAATCCTAAGATGATTGTAACACAATAACTTGAATCCAGTGGACCAAAATAAACGAGAGAAAACCAATCTGAACTTTATCTGCACTTAAAATCAATAAGTATTCAATCATCAAAACTAGACATCGATGGCATTAGCAGAAAAAAAAATCTTCTTGGTACTAGAAGGGTGGGACAAGGGGCCCTAATGGAACTGGAAAAGCTAGCTTTATAGACTTCATGAGGATGCAGACCAATGGCGAAGAAGAACAATAAAAATGACTCCAATTGTTTCAAGATGCCATTCTCAACATATACTGACAAACGTTTTCTACATAGATATCCTTTTTGCGTTCTGATAATAAATTCAGTAACTTGAAAAACCTATCCAGAAAACCCATCAGCTTTCTCTTCCATAAACTGAAAAAGGTTCTGGGGATGGTCTTGAAGGGAGGTTAGAATTGCAGCAGTCTAGTCACAAAATTCCGCAGCATCCTCGATTGGAATGATCACCTTGCTAGATAATTATGTCCTGAACCATGGGATTCCTATTTGTCCTGGTTTTTGTAGCATAATTCCTCACCATTTTGTTTCTATATTATTAGGGCTGTTTTACAGAAAGTTACAGCTCCAATTCATGATTAGATTCATCATCTTCTTTTTGTTGTAGCTGTTCTTCTTCAATTAGTTGCAGTTCCAGTTGATGACTAAATTCATCACCAAAATCATCATCTTGCTGTTCATGTTTTTTGTGCTGTGGTTGATGTTGCTCATTTTTTTGAGCATGACGTTGATTCAGTCCTGTTTGCTGATAAAACACTTGCCTTTGGACATTCCAGTTCTCTGTGATCCTCTCAACTTCATCTCCAATAAATTCCCTATCATCTGATATATGCTGTATGTTTTGGACATCTACTGCCTTGTTTGCTTCTGTAAAAAAAAAAAAAAAACAAGCAGAAGTGTGGTAAATTAAATACGTTATAGATACTGAAAGAATTTTGAAAGGGAAATATAAATTGGGAGACTCCATGATATCTGGACCAAGCATATTTAACATGGTTTAGATATTAATAACTGATATGTGCTTCAAAGTTTATACAGCGCCATAAATGATGCATATAAGAAATCACAGAGAAATTTTTGGGTTGAGTATCAAATCGACAATAAGAATAAACACAAACTGTTATGGAAATAACTAAGCAATCAAATATATTTAGAAAAACTCTACCGCGCCGACCATTTATCGTAGTAAAAATTGGAGTATAACCAAAAATTCAACACTTAGATAAATTCAAAAAATCACCGACAAGTAAAAGTAGCTTCTTAGAGTTCAAAAAAAGTGAATTGATAAACTAGTTTCGCATCTGGAACAGCTAAAATCACTAGCTCTGCTAGGCAGTACAGATACAGGTATATTAAGGAAGAATACACATGTTACTTTCACGATTTGATGCTTATTCAGTCTATAACTTTTAAATACAGAAATGAGATGGATAAAAGAACATACCTCTGATGGCATGTTTCTTCGCCTCTGCATATTCTGTTGACATTTTCTTGAGCATCTCTAAATCAAATTCCATACCCTGCAGATGCAGTTCAATCCACAGGCTTAAACAGGGAGAAAAAAAGAAGAGGAAAACCATGGCACCAACTGTGAGCATTGTAAAATCATTATACCTACAGGTAACTATTTTCAAAACAGGAAAAGAAGGCGGGGCCTATTTGCAACTATTGATCTAGTGGAACCTAAGTAAAACCTTCACATGAGGAGTTATGCAACATACCATGTCCATATGGAGGAACTGCTCGATCCGAGTATCTTCAAATAACCTGTTATAAAGAAAGCAGTGGAGCAATAAGAGGATCCATAGAATATTTTGAAACCTGAAACCTGACTAATCATGCTATTAGATTGGAATAAATCATATCATTTTTAGGAAACATACTTCTTATATGCAACTTGCACACGGGCATCTTGCAATTCTGTGAGTTGGTTCACTGTCTCACTAACAGAACCTTCATGTAAGTCCACAAACCCAAAGAGAAACATGTTCTTTTCTAGCATCCTTTTGACCAAAGCAGGTACTACTTTTATTCCATGTTCTTTTGCATTTATAACAAGGGTCTTGAGTTTCTTCAACTCTCCTGTCAGATAACAAGAAGAAATAAGATGGTGAAAAAGAGAAGGGGATACAAAACTTCAGCTAATCATAACTTCATTATTACTATCATCACTTAATTCACCTCAACATGATCAAGCATGATGAAGAGCAATAAAATGCTTCCAAATGGGAGAGAGTTCACACAAAGAAAAACCCTTAAGCATGTTCACTTTAAACCTAAAAGTCCAACCAATGAAAAAAATTAATCACAAGGACAATGACAATACAGTGCAAAAACCCTGTTTGTTCATGTCTGAATACAAGAGTGGCCCCATAAAGAAAAGAATGGAAAAGATTATTCATGACACCAATACTGATGAGTTAGAATAAGACCTAGCAGAAGTAGTTTGTCTGAGGTAACTTCCAATTTTAATAAAATATTACTGTGCCAGAATCATTCAAACAACCAAAAGTCACACAGTAATATGTAATCAATTAGTTCTGGTAAGAAGAATCAAAGAATTAATTTGAAAGCCAAATTGCACATCACCTGCCATTCAGATAAGCAACAAGGAAAATTAGAGCAAAAGCTTCATAATATGGCATGGCACACAGTTCAACCTCATCATAATAAACTAAACCTCAAAATTAAGTACATTAAAGATAAGTTTATGCAGAAAGTGCAAATATACCAAGAGAGAAGTAGATTTTGAAAGGAGGCTTGAATGGTTGAGTCTCATAAAGACAGTAAAGGCAATACAGGCCTCCTAGCCTTTGTGATAAAGAAGAAGTGCTAATCATGTGACCTGCAATTGATTGCATGTTAGTTAGCAAAATTTGCATTAGAAATTGAATTAAAAAATCCTTGATTTACTTTTAAGGAGATAATCATCTAAATTCACTATGAGCATGGTAAGATTAAACAAGCTCTCGCTTAAATATGTCTCAAGAAATCTGATGAGAAAGCTACATGATCCAAAAACTATCCAGCCCCAGATGGGACTTGTCCATTATCAGAAACGGGCTTTGTAAAATATAACCAGGGCAACAATTTTTAAACTGAAGAAAAACTCACAACGACAACTGGATTCTAGCAAACATTATTTGCTTCAATGACAATACAAAAATCAAGTCGGTGAGAGCTCACCAATTGTATGAGCATACAACGACTGCATAAAGAAGGCCAATTTGGTAGGAGGACTAGCCTCAAAGATGTAGGTAAACTTCCTGGAAAGCCATACTCTTTTCATATCAGCCAAAGTTGTAAACTCACCCTAACAGTTCCCGAACACCACAACTGTTAAAACAATCAAAACATAATAACCCTTCCTGAAAAACAATAGCTAAACAAGATAAAAACAGCCCAAAATAACAAATCCAAGTAAATACCTCAACAAACTCATTTATAAGCTCATCAATGTCCAACTTGAATGGAGACAGATCCATAGCGCCAGACACTCTTCAAATATTAAACACAAGGACACTATGAATTCCAGTAACCCTTTGGAAAAACAATATCAACAAGAAAAATAAGAACCCAAGTAACCATTGAGTTCAATTTCAAGATTTTAAACGGAGAAAGAAAGCAAGAAAGGGACTAAATTCATATCTCTAATTGAACAAGAACAAACCCATGTTAAGAATTGAATAAGCAAGATCTTCGAGTGAGCAAGCACTGAAATACACTTTTAGAAAGGATCAAAAAAGAGGATTTTTTGGCCATAAAGGTCCTATCTTTATTTGAATAATCTTTCCTTCTATGTTAACCCAAAAAAACAAAATTAAAACAGAGAGAAACCATAAAAAAGACAGAAAAGAAGAGGAGGTTTTTGTGGTGCTTCGGTTTTAGATTGTTTCAAACGATGATGCTAATTTTCTCATGTGGAGTGTTTTTTACCTTACTGGTTATTGTCCCTAATTGAATGTTTTTCAATCTCCATCCCTCTAAAGTGGTTGGATCCAAGCAAAGTCGAGGCGCATCTTACGCCACAACATAAAGCCGCGGTTCCCGGGGACAAGAGAAAATAGTCCAGCAAGTTTGTTTTATTGATTTTAACTTCTTTTTTTTTTTTGTCTTAGAATATAATATATCACGTTTAACGTAATATAAGAGGGTACTAATCTTGCTTGGGCAATTTATTTTACGTAAATATGTTTTAGTAATAATCCATAAGTGAAAATAAATAAAAAATGTGGATGGTTAATGTTCTAAACAGGAGAGAATCATAGAGAAGTAAATACTAAAATCCTTCCTTCTCACCTTTAGATTTGAGGTAACTATGGAGGAATGTTTTACATAATTGGTGAAAAAGATTCAAATACTTGTAGTGTATTTGCAATTTAGAATCAAAGAAAGCAAATAATAAAGAAACCCACAAACTTACGAGGAATGGTGAGACTGATTTCAAGCTGAAAATTCGAGCGTGGCCCTAATCAAAGTGCGTGAAAATTTATTTTTTATATATATTTTTAGATTATTTTAATATATTTTAAAATAAAAATAACTTTAAAAATTAACAGTAATTATATTTAAAAAAACCCTGAAGCTCAGCGACCTGCGGTACCATCTGCTGGCAGCGTAACCTCAATTTCCAAGCAAGGTGCTTCCTGCTATAGGTGTTTTGATGTTGTCGGTGTGGGAGAGAGCACATTTTTTAAAGATCATCAGTCAACAAAATTATGTCTATATCAAATTGTACAGGGGTGATTATTTTTTATTTAATTTAGTTTTATTAAAAAAATAATTAAATTGAATTAAAAAGATGAAACTAAACTAAAATCAAGTTAAATTGACTCGTTTCGGTTTAATTTGGTTTAATTTTTTTAAGATCAAAATCGGTTCAAATTAGTTTGATTCGGTTTTTTTTATTTTAGCTTGGTTTTTTTGGTTTGACTCGGTTTTTCTAGTTTGGATTCAGTTCGGTTTTTTTCGTTTTAGACTTATAAAACCGAACCGAATCGACCGGTTTTTTAAAAATTTTAATTAATTTTTTTTCACAATTTAATTTTTTCAGTTATTTTTTTTAATTTTCTTGATTTTTTAATTTTTTTACTCACTCATGTATCAGGACACTGTAAATATAATAGCACTGGTTTTGTTACTGTAAAACATTGTCGCAAGGAAACTAGCCAAAAAAAAGGAAAGAAATTCTTGCATGCTCTTTATAAAGCTCAGGAGACATGTGAGAACGTTTGGTACTGTGTTTTTACCTGTGTTTTGTGCAAATTTGAATTTTTTTTTTTTGCTAAAATTGAATGCGGTTTGTACTTTTTGGATCGTTTTGATGTACTGATGTCAAAAATGATTTTTAAAAAATAAAAAAATATTATTAACATGTATTTCGACACGAAAAGCTATTTAAAAAGTATCTGCAACTACACTGCCAAACACGCTATGTAATAATCAAAGATGATTGGGAATGGCATTATCGACGTTATAAAAAAAATGAGACTATCAAGCTAAGGAAAAAAGGCTATAATGAATAATGCTTCTGCTGCAGAGCTAGACAAAATAGAGCTGGCTGATGGCAAATAGCCTGGCAGTGGCAGGTACAAGTTAGCATAAATGCTTATCCAAATGTTTGATTACTAAGAAAAATCTCCATTTTCTTCATTCTAGCTCTATATTTTTTACCACCGCATAACTGAAAAAAGAAGAAGAATACTCAAGACAACATATGAGAAGCAAAAATGGGATTGATTGGTTATGAAACGTACTCAAGAATCATGCTATACATCTCAATTCTCTTAAGAACTTTCAATTGTGACAGAAAGGTTATTACAGATTTCGATTTTTAAAATGGCATTTACTTTTTGCAAAGATTGTTCAAATTGAATTGTCCCATTAAGTTGAGGATAAAACAAACTTTTTCCCCACAATTTACACCCTCTTGTCTAACCTATTACTCACATGAAAACTATAGACTCCATTGTTCCTTGCTCACCATCGCCCATGCACTCACGACAGAGCCAAGATTCGGATAGCAACACCCTTCGAGCAGTTGTTCAGTTTGGTAAATTTATTGTCTTTTGCGAATTTAAGTTTTGCTTGATGATTTGAAATAGGAAAAATGACATTGCTTCTCTGTTTTTACACTCTCTGTTCTCTCACAATTTACATTCCACAATCTACTGTCTATAAATTGAGTAGCACCTTCTCCTAAAAAAATCACCAGCAAGTTTTCAAATAGCCTAAACCAAGAACAGCTTCACAGATCTATAGCAACTCTATCAACTTTTGAAATTTTAATTGATTTAAATTAGCCCAGTTTTTTTACTGGAACGAAGTAGAATTACTGGAACGATTAACAAAGGAAAAGACTTGCAAAGAAGTAGAATTACTGGAACGAACTCAACAAAGGATCAAACTCAAGCAATTAAAAGTAATTGTCTATGATGATTGGTGACCATCTCTGTGTCACACAGTCAAGTAAGGAGAGAAAAGAAGGAGAAAGCAAGGAATGGGACAAAGAACAACCGGGGCTAAAAATCCCTTTCCAACAAGAAAAATTCAATATAAGCAATTAAGTATTACCTGTTGATGAATAGTGATTCAGTGAAGACTGAAAAGGATGCCCTTGATGATGGGAAAAAAAAGGAAAGCGTTGTTGATGAAGAGTGAAGACTGAAGAGAAAGCTGTTGAAGTGTTGATGACGGGAAAAAAAGGAAAGTGTTGTTGATGAAGAGGAAGTCGTTGATCTCACGGTGGCTGGTTAATTGTTGAATCATTAATGGCTGGGAGCCTGAGCCTGAGAATCCAACAAAACACAAAGATTAATGTCCAACCGAAATTAACAGCAAGTAATATGTTTACCAGATTTTCAGCACCAGGAAGATTTCCTCTTTTTGCAAGATTAACAGCAAGTTAAAGATTATTTAATTGCCAAACCACCCAAAAAAATGATATAAGTTCGGGGAAACGGTATTTTTTTTTAACTTTTGTCAAACTAATTGAGTATACCGATTTTTAAGTTTTTAACCAGA
>Ga0325401_1006024_pt1 | contig 11698 bp, 14 predicted proteins | sample PopdelMetagenome_FD_205666 | JGI IMG/M metagenome (GOLD analysis project Ga0325401, IMG submission 205666) | Populus deltoides microbial communities from Bellville, Georgia, United States - Xylem-PdKOR-R2 | ecosystem: Host-associated > Plants > Phyllosphere > Stem > Wood/Secondary xylem | place...
CCGCGTGACCGTGGACGACGAGGTCGACACCCGCACCTTCGCCGCCATCGTCACCGACTGCTCGGCCGGCCTCCCCCGCAGCTGAGGCCGCACTGCTCGCGGGCGCGCCACGCCCCCGCGACGCGACCCGGGACACCGGGGCCCCGGCGGGCCAGGATCGGGGCATGACAGCTCCGGCACCCCAGGTGTGGCCCACGCTGCGGGCCACCGACGCCCCTGCCCTCATCCGCTTCCTCGTCGAGGCGTTCGGCTTCGAGGAGGTCGCGGTCTTCGCCGACGGCGAGGTCGTGCACCACGCCGAGCTGGCCTGGCCCGAGGGCGGCGGCATCATGCTCGGCTCGGTGCGGCCGGCCGACGGCGACGAGTGGCCGCTGCGGCCGGGCAGCTGCGGCACCTACACGGTGTGCGCCGACCCCGACGCCGTCTTCACCCGCGCCGTCGCGGCCGGTGCCACCGTGGGTCGCGCACCCAGCGGCACCGACCACGGCCGGGAGTGCACGCTGCTCGACCCCGAGGGCAACCGCTGGTCCTTCGGCACCTACCGCGGCGAGCCCCGCCGCGCGGGCGGCTAGGCCCCGGCGCGCTCGGCGCAGTCGGGGCAGGCATCCTCCGCCGACGGGTCGAAGGGGTCGCCGGCCTCCGCGCGCACCGCGTGGTTGCAGAGCGAGGTGGTCAGCTCGAGGTCGGCCGCGTCGGCGGGCACCGCGTGCACGGGCCCGGTGAGCTGCTCGCCGGCGAGGTCGCCGTCGGGTCCGGGCACGACCACGGGGGTCGTCGTCCGGCCGCGGCCGTGGGTGGTGGTCACCGTGCGCCGGTGCCCCGCGGGGGCGCCGGTCATGCGCCCCGGACCGCCGCCAGCCGCGGCAGGTCGGCCAGGACGGCGTCCAGCGCCGAGTGGCCGGCACCCAGCAGGCCCGCCCGCGGCCCGGCCCGGCTGACCAGCACGTCGAGGCCGTCGGTCACCAGCGGCGGGCTCTGCGCGTAGACCGCCGACCGCACCCCGGCGACGAACGCCTCGGCCTGGCTCAGCCACCCGCCGAGCACGAGCCGGTCGGGGTTGACCAGGTTGACGATGGTGGCCAGCACCGTGCCGGTGCGGCTGCCGGCCTCGCGCAGCAGCCCCGTGGTCTGCGGGTGGGCGTCGCGGGCCAGGTCGAGCATGGCGTCGACGCCGGTCACCTCGACGCCGGCGGCGCGCAGCCGCGCCACCAGGGCCGACCCGCTGGCCACCGCGTCCAGGCAGCCCACCCGCCCGCAGGAGCAGGGCACCGGCTCTGCGTCGGGCACGGTGACGTGGCTGATGTCCCCGGCGAACCCGCGGGCGCCGCGCTGCAGCACGCCGTCGACCACGATGCCGCAGCCGATGCCCGAGCCGGCCTTGACCATCACCAGGTGCTTGGCGGTCGGGTCGGTGGCGTGCTCGCCCAGCGCCATGAGGTTCGCGTCGTTGTCCACCACCACGACCGCCCCCGCGGGCAGGTGCGGTCGGGCCAGCGCGGCGACGTCGGCGCCGTTCCAGCCGGGCATGCGGGCCGGCGAGGTGACCACCCCGGCGGGGAAGGCGACCGGACCGGGCACGCCGAGCCCGAGCCCCAGCAGCGGCCCGACCGCCGCACCCTGGCCCCGCTGCAGCTCGGCGAGCACGGCCGCGACGGTGCCCAGCACCGCCTCGGGGCCGTCGGCGACCCGCACCGGCACCGGGCGCTCGGCGAGCACCGCACCGGTGGCGTCGAGCACCGCGCAGTCGGCGTGCTGCTCGCCCAGCCCGACCGCACCCACCACGCCCAGCCCGGCGCGCACCGCCAGCCGGCGGGGCGGCCGGCCGTTGCCCACGACGGGGCCCTCGACCTCGGTGAGCACGCCGGCGCCCAGCAGCTCCTCGACCCGGCCGGCGACGGTGGTCGGCGAGGCGCCGGTCAGCCGCGACAGCTCGGCGCGCGAGGAGGCCCGGCCGGAACGGACGAGCGACACCAGCGCGGTGGGTGAACCGGGACGGGCGGGGGCGGCGGGCACCCCGGGAGTAGAGCACGGTCACGGCCCGGTTAAAACCTTTTTGGATTAAGTCCTAGCTCTTCTGCATGCAACACCCGGGTGCTTACTGTTCGCGGCGTCACACCCAGCACCCGCCGCGAGGAGACCCCGTGCCCGCCACCGATGCCCACCCGATGGTCAGGCTGCGCGGCGTCCAGAAGCACTTCGGCGCCCTGCACGTGCTGCGCGACGTCGACCTCGACGTGGCGGCCGGCGAGGTCGTCGTCGTCATCGGGCCCTCGGGCTCGGGCAAGTCGACGCTGTGCCGCACGATCAACCGGCTCGAGCCGATCGACTCCGGCGAGGTGCTGGTGGACGGCGTCCCGGTGCCCGCCGAGGGCGCGGCGCTGGCCCGGCTGCGCGCCGACGTCGGCATGGTGTTCCAGTCCTTCGACCTCTTCGCGCACCGCACCGTGCTGGACAACCTCTGCCTGGCCCCGGTCATGGTGCGCGGCACCTCCAAGGCGCAGGCCCGGCAGGAAGGCATGGCCCTGCTCGAGCGGGTGGGCATCGCCGACAAGGCCGGCCACTTCCCCGCGCAGCTGTCCGGCGGCCAGCAGCAGCGCGCGGCCATCGCCCGCGCCCTGGCGATGAAGCCGAAGGTGATGCTCTTCGACGAGCCCACCTCGGCCCTGGACCCCGAGATGGTCGCCGAGGTGCTCGAGGTCATGACCTCGCTGGCCACCGACGGCATGACGATGGTGGTGGTCACCCACGAGATGGGCTTCGCCCGCCGGGCCGCCGACCGCGTCGTGTTCATGGACGCCGGGGCGATCGTCGAGGTGGCCCCGCCCGAGCAGTTCTTCGCCGGCGGCGGCAGCGACCGCACCCGCAGCTTCCTCTCCGCCGTCCTCGCCCACTGAGGACTCCTCCCCCAGCTCCGGCCCGCGGCCCGCGGCCCGGCCCTCCCCGCTCCGGCGGGTCCGTCGAAAGGCAAGCAATGAGCCGCACCCTCCGGCGACGCACCATGGTCGCTGCCTCCCTCGCGCTGGTCGCCTCCCTCGGGTTGGGCGCCTGCGGCAGCTCCGACTCCGGGTCGTCGGCCGTCCCGCCCTCGGGCGGCGGCGGCGAGGCGGACTCGCTGCAGTCGGTGTACGACGACGCCCCCGTGGCCGACGCCGCGGCCCTGCTGTCGGACTCGACGATGGCCGCCATCAAGGAGCGCGGCGTGCTGCGCGTCGGCGCCGCCCTCGACGCCCCGCTGCTGAGCCAGCAGGACCCGACGAACCCCGACGACATCCAGGGCTTCGACATCGACCTGGCCAAGCTCCTGGCGATCTACATCATCGGCGAGCCCAACATCGAGGTCGTGCCCCCGGCGTCGGAGACCCGCGAGGCGCTGCTGCAGAACGGCACCGTCGACGTCGTCTTCAACACCTACACGATCACCGAGGAGCGGGCGCAGCAGATCTCGTTCGCCGGCCCCTACTTCGTCTCCGGCCTGGCCGTGGCCGTGCCCTCGGACAACACCGACATCTCCGGCATCGACGACCTGGGCGGCAAGACCGTCATCGTCGGCGCCAACACCCCGGCCGTGACCGCGGTGCCCGAGCAGCAGCCGACCGCCTCGGTGGTCAGCTTCGCCACCGACCCGCAGTGCGTGCAGGCCCTCACCCAGGGCCGCGGCGACGCCTACGTGCAGGACTACACCCTGCTGGCCGCCGACGCGCAGGCCAACTCCGGCATCAAGGTCGTGGGCCAGCCCTTCACGCAGGAGGCCTACGGCATCGGCCTGCCCCCGAACGACCCGGACTTCAAGCAGTTCGTGAACGACTGGCTGGAGAAGGTCTACGCCGACGGCTCGTGGGCGAAGGTCTTCGACGCCACCCTGGGCACGGTCGGCGACGGCAGCACCCCCGAGCCGCCCACCATCGGCTCCGTCCCGGGTTCCTGACCTGATCAGCAGCAGCGCCGGCAGGAGAACCCGTTGAACGCCCTCGTCGAGAACCTGCCCGCCCTCCTGGCGGGTCTGGGCACCACCCTGTTCGTCCTCGTCACCTCCGCGGTGGGCGCCCTCGTGCTGGGCACCCTCGTGGTGGTGGCGCGGGTCAGCCCGGTCCCCGTCCTGCGGGCGGCGGCCTTCGGGTACGTGCAGGTGCTGGTCAACGTCCCCCTGCTGGCGCTGCTGCTGCTCGCCGTCTTCGCCCTGCCCGACGCCGGGCTCATCGCCCCGCTGGTGACCACCGCGATCATCGTGCTCACCGTGTACGAGGCCGCCTACGTCGCCGAGGCCCTGCGCAGCGGGATCAACACCGTGCCCAAGGGCCAGGTCGAGGCCGCCCGCGCGCTGGGCTTCACCCTGTCGCAGACCCTGCGGCTGGTCGTCGTCCCGCAGGCCGCCCGCGCGGTGGTGCAGCCGCTGGGCAACGTGCTCATCGCCCTGCTGATGAACACCGCGCTCACCGCCACCGTCGGCGTCGTCGAGCTGACCTCGGCCACCAACAAGGTCAACCTCGTCCAGGCCGAGCCCATCACCATCTTCGGCGCGGCCGGACTGGTCTACATGGCACTGGCCCTGGTCATCGGGCTGGGCGCCGGGCGCATCGAGAAGAAGGTGGCGATCCGCCGATGAGGCAGCCCGAGACCGCCTACCTCTACGACGAGCCGGGCCCCCGCACCCGCCGCCGCATCCGGATCGCCTCGGTGGTCAGCCTGCTCGTGCTGGCCGGGGCGCTGGCGCTCATGCTGCGCCAGTTCGCCTCCCGCGGGCAGCTGGACGCCGACCGCTGGACGCCGTTCCTGTCCTGGCCGATCTGGGAGTACCTGCTCGTCGGCCTGCGCGGCACGCTGCTGGCCGCTGCGGTCGTCGCCGTCCTCGGCGGGGTGCTCGGCGTACTGCTGGCGCTCGGTCGGCTCAGCCCGCTGCGGCCGCTGCGCTGGCTGTGCACCGGGTTCATCGAGGTGTTCCGCACCCTGCCGGTGCTGCTGCTGATCTACCTCATGCTCTTCGGCCTGCCCGCCTACGGGATCAACCTGCCGGTGCTGTGGAAGCTGGCCGTGCCGCTGACGGTGGCCAACTCCGCCGCCATCGCCGAGATCGTGCGCGCCGGCGTGCTCAGCCTGCCCCGCGGGCAGACCGAGGCCGGCTACTCCCTCGGCATGCGGCGGCTGCAGGTGATGCGCGCCGTGGTGCTGCCCCAGGCGCTGCGCGCGGTGACGCCGTCGCTGGTGGTGCAGCTGGTCAGCCTGCTCAAGGACACCTCGCTGGGCTACGTCGTCGCCTTCACCGAGCTGCTCTACCGGGCCCAGGTGCTCAGCGCCTACAACCGCCTGCTCATCCAGACCTTCCTCGTCGTCACCCTCGTCTACCTGGTGGTCAACGGGTCGCTGTCCGCGCTCGCGTCCCGGCTCAGGCGCCGGACGACGAAGACCGCCGCACCCGTCGCCGCCGCCACCCCCGCCCAGCCGGGCGCACCCGCCGTGGAGGTCCCCCGTGCCTGAATCCCCCGCTCTGGCCGAGCTCGCCGTCGTCGTCCGCTCCGGGCTGGTCGAGAGCCGGCACCTGGGCAGCCTGGTCGCGCTGCGCGCCGACGGGTCCACCGCCCTCGAGCTCGGCGAGCCCGACGCCGTGGTCCTCCCCCGCTCCACCACCAAGCCGCTGCAGGCACTGGCCTGCCTGGAGGCCGGCGCCCCGCTGACCGGCCCGGCCCTGGCGATCGCCGCCGGGTCGCACACCGGCGAGGACCGGCACGTCGACGTCGTGCGCGCGGTGCTCGCGCAGGCCGGGCTGGACGAGTCGGCGCTGCGCTGCCCGGTCGACCTGCCCGAGGACGAGCCCACCCGGGTGCGCATGGTCCGCGACGGCGAGGAGGCCTCGCGGGTGCGCATGAACTGCTCGGGCAAGCACGCCGCGATGCTGCTGGCCTGCGCGGTCAACGGCTGGCCGACCGAGGGCCACCTGCACCCCGACCACCCGCTGCAGCGCCTGGTGCACGACGTCGTCGCGCGCGAGACCGGCGCACCGGTGGGCCACACCGCGGTCGACGGCTGCGGGGCCGCCCTGTTCGGGACGACGGTGCGCGGCCTGGCCACCGCGTTCCGGGGTCTCGGGCTGGCCGCCGGGGGCCCGGCCGCGCAGGTCGCCGGCGCCATGCGCGCGCACCCGGAGTTCGTCGGCGGGCGCGGGCACGTCAACACCCGGCTCATGGCCGACCTGCCCGGCGTGGTGGCCAAGGGCGGCGCCGAGGGCGTCATCGGGGTGGCCACCGCCGACGGGCGCGCCGTGGCGATGAAGGTCGTCGACGGCAGCCCCCGGGCCACCACCGTGGTGGCGCTGGCCGTGCTGCGCGGGCTGGGCGTGGACACCTCGCCGGTCGCCGACCTGGAGACCGTCCCCGTGCTCGGCGGCGGCGTGCCGGTCGGCGAGGTCCGCCCCGGTGCCGCCCTGGCCGCCCCGTGACCACCGTCGAGATCTGCGTCGAGGACGTCGAGGGCGCGTTGGCTGCCGGGGCCGCCGGCGCCGACCGGGTCGAGCTGTGCGCGGCCCTGTCCGAGGGCGGGGTGACCCCCAGCGCCGGCACCCTGGCCGCGCTGGGCGCCCGGGCCCCCGCGCTGTCGGTGACCGTGCTGGTGCGCCCGCGCGGCGGGGACTTCGTGCACTCGCCGGTCGAGCTGGCCGTGGTGTGCGCCGACGTCGCGGCGGCCCGCAGCATCCTGCCGGTGCTCGGCGTCACCGTCGGCCCGTTGGGCCCGGGTGGCCGCGTCGACCGGAAGGCGCTGGACGCCGTGGTGGCCGCCGCCGGCCCGGCCCCGGTGACCTTCCACCGGGCCTTCGACACCCTCGCCGACCAGCCCGCCGCGCTCGAGGAGCTGGTGGACGCCGGGGTCGCCCGGGTGCTCACCTCCGGCGGCGCGGCCACCGCGCTGGCCGGCGCCGACCGGCTGCGGGCGCTGGTCGAGCAGGCCGCCGGCCGCATCGAGGTCATGGCCGGCGGCGGGGTCCGCGCCGACCACGTGGCCGAGCTGGTCTCGGTGACCGGCGTCCCGGCGGTGCACCTGCGCGCGGCCCGCACCGTGCGCTCGCCCGGGCACCGCAGCGCCACCGAGGTGGTCTACGACGACGGCACCCGCACGATCACCGACACCGCCCAGGTGGCGGCCGTGGTCGCGGCGCTGCGCGAGCGGCGGGCCGGGTGAGCGCGGCCCCGGCGGTCGTCGGCCTGGACGTCGGCGGCACCACCACCAAGGCCCTCGTCGTGGCCGCCGACGGCACGGTCGTGCACGAGGAGCACCGGGCCACCGCGCACGCGGCCGACCCGGTGCCCGGGCTGGCCGCCGAGCTCGACCGGCTCACCGCCGTGGCCGCCGGGCAGGGCCTGGCCGTCGTCGGGGCCGGGGTGGTCACCCCCGGGCTGATCGAGGAGGCCAGCGGCACGGTGCGCTACGCCTCCAACCTGGGCTGGCGGGACCTCCCGCTGCGCGCGGCGCTGCAGGCGCGCACCACCGTGCCGGTGACCACCGGCCACGACGTGCGGGCCGCGGGGCTGGCCGAGCAGCTGCTCGGCTCGGCGCGCGGGGTCCACGACGTGCTGCTGGTGACGATCGGCACCGGCATCGCCGCCGCGCTGGTGGGCGGCGGGCGGGCGCTCACCGGCGGCACCGGCGCGGCCGGGGAGATCGGCCACGCCCCGGTGCGCCCGGGCGGCGAGGTGTGCCCGTGCGGCCAGCGCGGCTGCCTGGAGGTCTACGCCTCCGGCGCCGGGGTGGCCCGGCGGTACGAAGCGCGCACCGGCCGGCCGCGCTCGGCCGCCGGGGTGGTGGGCGGGCTGGACACCGACCCCGCGGCGCGCGAGGTGTGGGCCGACGCGACGTCCGCGCTGGCCGACGCGCTGGTGACCGCCACCCTGCTGCTGGACCCCTCGGTCGTCGTCCTGGGCGGTGGCCTGGCGTCGGCCGCGGCCGACCTGCTGGAGCCGGTGCAGGCCGGGCTGGCCGCCGGGTTGACCTGGCGCGAGGCGCCGCCGGTGCACCTGACCCGGTTGGGCTCGCTGGCCGGGTGCCTGGGGGCCGCGGCGATGGCGATGACGCACACCGGCCGGGGCGCCGAGCTCGCCGGGTGGACCGCGGTGCCGGCCCGGTGACTCAGCCGCGCCCGAGCTCCAGGCTCATGGCGACCTCGTAGCGGTCGCCCCGGTAGACCGACCGGGTGTGCTCGACCGGGCGGCCCCCGCTGCGGGCCACCCGGTCGAAGGCCAGCACGGCCCGGCCCGGCGCCAGCCCGAGCAGCTGCGCGGTGGCCGGGTCGGCCTCGAGGGCCCGCACCGACTGCTCGGCCCGGTCGACCACCGCGCCGTGGACCTCGCCCAGCAGCGTGTAGACCGACCCGGTCAGGTCGTGGTCGCCGAGGTCGGGGGCGACGTCGGCGGCGTACCAGCCGTCGTCGACCGACATGGGCTCCCCGTCGGCCAGCCGCAGCCGGCGCACGTGCCAGGCCGGCGCGTCGGGGGCCAGCACCAGCGCCTCCCGGGTGGCGGCCGGCGGCTCGACCAGCTCGACCTGGAGCACCACCGTGGAGGGGCGCAGGCCCAGCCGGCGCATGTCCTCGGCGAAGGAGGCCAGGTGCAGCCGCGAGCGGGCCGGGCGCTCGGCGACGAACGTGCCGGCCCCGGGCACCCGCACCAGCACGCCGTCGGCGACCAGCTGGCCCACGGCCTCGCGCACGGTGACCCGGCTGACCCCGTGCAGCTCGCACAGCTGCCGCTCCCCCGGCAACGCCGCCCCGGCCGGCAGCCGGGCGGCCTGCTCGGCGAGCCGGGCGCGCAGCTGGGCGTGCAGGGCGCCCTGCCCGCGGGTGACCGGGCCGGTCACCAGCCCTGCTCGACCAGCTTGTGGGCCAGCACGTAGCGGGCGTAGTCGGCGCGCTCGAGCTGACCGGCGGCCGCCTCGTCGACGACGAGGGTGACGTGCGGGTGCAGCTGCAGCACCGACCCCGGGCACGAGGTGGTGACCGGCCCCTCGGCGGCGCCGGCGACCGCGGCGGCCTTCCCCGCGCCGGTGGCGACCAGCACGAGGTGCTCGGCCGCGCCGATGGTGCCCAGGCCCTGGGTCAGCACGTGCCGCGGGACGGCGTCGACGTCACCGCCGAAGAACCGGGCGTTGTCGGCACGGGTCTGCTCGGTGAGGGTCTTGACCCGGGTGCGGCTGGCCAGCGACGAACCGGGCTCGTTGAACCCGACGTGCCCGTTGGCCCCGATGCCCAGCACCTGGACGGCGACCGGTCGCAGGCTGGTGACCAGGGCCTCGTAGTCGCGGGCGGCCTGCAGCGGGTCGGGCGAGGAGCCGTCGGGGCCGTGCACGCGGGCCGGGTCGATGCCGACGGCGTCGGTGAGCTCGCGGCGGATGACCTCGCGGTAGCTCTCGGGGTGCCCGGCCGGCAGCCCGACGTACTCGTCGAGCAGCACGGCGGTGACGTGGTCGAAGCGCAGGCCGGCCTCGTGCCGGGCGATGAGCTCGCGGTAGGCCAGCAGCGGCGACGACCCGGTGGCCAGGCCGATGGTGACGCCCCCGGGAGCGGCCTCGACGGCGGCCGCGACGACGTCGGCGACCACCCGTCCGCAGTCCTCAGGGGTGGGCAGGACGACGACCTCCACGGTCAGTTCTCCTCTCGGTGCACCCGGACGCCGGCCGCGTAGACGGCTCTCGGCACCAGGTCGGGGTCGGTGACCAGCACGTCGGCGCGCCGGCCCGGGGTGAGCTCGCCGACCTCGGCGTCGAGGCCGAGCAGCCGTGCGGGGGTGGCGGTGGCCGCGGTGACCGCGGCGGCGAGGTCGACGCCGGCGTCGCGCACGGTGCGGCGCAGGACGTCGGACAGCGTGGCGGTGCCCCCGGCGATGGCTCCCGCGTCGTGGGTGAGCCGGGCGACGCCGTCGCGCACGGTGACGTCGAGCGAGCCCAGGCGGTAGCCGCCGTCGGGCTGGCCGGCCGCGGCCATGGCGTCGGAGACGAGGGCCACCTGGCCCGGGCCCATCAGGTCGAACACCATCGCCACCGTGGCGGGGTCGAGGTGCACGCCGTCGGCGACCAGCTCGACCACCAGCTCGCCGCGGGCCGCTGCGGCCAGGCAGGCGGCGACCGGGCCGGGGGCGCGGGACAGCAGCGGCGGCATGCCGTTGAACAGGTGCGTGGCGCTCATCGGCCCGGCGCCGTCGAGCAAGGCGCGGGTGGTGGCGGCGTCGGCGTCGGTGTGGCCGATGCTGGGCAGCACGCCGTGCGCGCGGCACAGGGCGACCAGCTCGGCGGCGTGCGCGGTCTCCGGGGCGAGGGTCACCGAGACCACGACGCCGGTGGCCAGCAGCTCCGCCAGCTCGGCGGGGTCGCCCGGGCGGAGTGCCGCCGGGTCCTGCGCGCCGCAGCGGGCGGCCGAGAGGTAGGGGCCTTCGAGGTGGACGCCGGCGAGTTCGGGCCCGACCAGCGGGGCCACCAGCTCGAGCCGGTGCTGCAGCACATCGGGGTCCGCCGACACGAGGGAAGCCACGAGCGTCGTGGTGCCGCGGGAGCGGTGGAAGGCCGCCGCGCGCCGGACGCCGTCGAGGTCGCTGTCGGGGAACGAGCCGCCCGCGCCGCCGTGGCAGTGCACGTCGACCAGGCCGGGCAGCAGCAGGTGGTCGGTGGCCGGCGGCGGGTCGCGGTGTTCGGCGGCGGGGGTCACCGCAGCGACGCGGTCACCGTCCAGCGTCAGCACGGCGTCCTCGACCACGGCGCCGCCCGAGACCAGCCTGCCGCGGAGCACGGTCTGCACGGAACCTCCCTGGTCTGACCGGTCATGACCAGTGAACCAGACCCGCGCCAGGGCTGACGACCCCGGCGAGACCGAACCGATATGCACGACCACCTCCCGCAGACGGATTGGTCTCGATACCTTCCCGATCACCAACGCACACGGGGAGAACAGACGTGGACGAGACCAGCCAGGACCAGAGCGATTCCGTGACGACTCCGCCCCACCCGGCCCCCCGGTTCCGGCGACCGAGGGTCTGGGTCGGGGTCGGGGTCATCGCAGCGGTCGCCGTCGGGGCAGGACTCCTGGGGTCGGTCGCGGTGGACCCGACAGCCAGCGACGAGTACCGGGAGGTCTCCGCCGACCTGGCGACCGCACAGCGCGACCTCGAACGGGTGCAGGACAACTTCGAGGCCGCTCAGGGCGACATCAGCGCAGCGCAGAGCTCGGCCGCCGCGGCCGCTGCCTCGGCAGCCGCCGTCAGCGCCGACGCGGCCGCCCGGCAGGCCGAGATGGACACGCGCGAAGCAGCACTGGTCGCCCGGGAGGGCGCCGTGGCGGCGACCGAGCAGCAGATCGCCGCCAACACCGTCGGACCGGGCACCTTCGTCGTCGGCGTCGACATGCAGCCCGGGACCTACCGCACCGACGCCGCGGTGTCCTCGTCCTGCTACTGGGCCATCCTGGTGAGCGGTACGAACGGGGACGACATCGTCGAGAACGACATACCAGGGGGTGGGTTCCCCACCGTCACCGTCTCGGAGGGGCAGGACTTTAAGAGCAACCGCTGCGGCAACTGGGTCCGGCAGTAGGGCCGAGCAGGTGCCGGGGCTGGGGCCCAGCGCGGGACGACGGACGAGTCGGCCTGTGCGCCGGGGAGAGTTCGCGCGATTTGTTGACCTGCGCGTTAGGGGTCCACCTGCGGTCTGACCAGCAGATTTATTACCGGTA
>Ga0325401_1006025_pt1 | contig 11697 bp, 11 predicted proteins | sample PopdelMetagenome_FD_205666 | JGI IMG/M metagenome (GOLD analysis project Ga0325401, IMG submission 205666) | Populus deltoides microbial communities from Bellville, Georgia, United States - Xylem-PdKOR-R2 | ecosystem: Host-associated > Plants > Phyllosphere > Stem > Wood/Secondary xylem | place...
GTGAGATGGGGCCGGATATATATTAATTATAAATATAATTAAGTGGCCAACAAGGAGTACAATCATATTTATACTATGTTTCAAGAATGCAAGAGAGGGAAGACCCACTTAGCCAAAAAAATGACTCGCAACACTATTGGATGAGATGTCCTTGACTTGTATTCCGTTGGCTACAATGGATTCCCTGATAGCGAGGCTATATATATTCTATTTAGTTTCTGCTGTTCTTGAATAAAAAATGATGGTGCTGTAGAAGGGAAAAGATAGAATCTCTTATAGTTCTCCGAACATTTGCTTACATGTTGTCAATATGACTCTTGAGGTTAATTTCGATGGCAAATTAATAGCCTAAAAGTTTTTAAAAAGGAGGGAGTCTTGAATCAAGCCATGAGGAATAATTAAAATTCCCATTAAGCTTGTAATCTTAGAGATTTCTTCGTTTAATCCATAAATATATCTGCTAGAACAACAAATCCATATCTACAAATAATCCATATCTGAGTGTTTAAATTAATCTTCTACATGAGCTACTCTTTTTGCAGATCTCACAGCTTAATATAAAGTGTCGTGTATGCATGACTAAGACGTCCTCATTGACATTAATTATGTATTTTTCCACCATGTAAGTACTGTTTGATCTCTGATCATTGATAACTTTCATTTAGGGAGTACATCATGCTAAAGAGAGGCAGCCAGCCCGTCGGATATGGTTTACATGATGTTTGATGACTAAATTATATTTTTAACTCAGTCCTTCATATTTGAAAAACTATATATAACAAAGAAATTTCTTAAAAAAAACAATTAAACAAAAATAAAAGAACATATGTCACAGGTTTTTCAATATGAAAAACGAATGAAGTTATAATAGCGTTAAAAATCCAAGGATAAAAAAATAATTTATTAACAATATTTTAGATCTCATTTACCTACATTGTAGTGTCATGGTTGAAACTGTAATTTAAATTTTATATAAAATAAAAAAGTTTTAATTTTTGTTAATTCCAATCATGACATACCACATATACAAACAGAATCTCCCTACAAAATTAGTAATTTCAAACTAGCAAAAGCCTGAGCATATAAGGTTTGCTAGAAGGAGAGATGATCACTTTTTCATTCCCAAGCATATGCTTTAATTTGATTGGAACTAGAGCTAGCTAGCTAGCTAGGGTTACTTCGAGAAAAAAAGCAAAGCAGTTGTGGTGGGGGCTAGCTTGAAATAATCTATTCTATGTGCCTCTAAGCAATATACCACTTAAGGCAAAACACCAATGAAGTGCTACAAAAACAGCAATTTCCTTCTCCTCTTCCATTGAATTATTTACACGTTCCCATGCTTGTTGATAAGATTTTTTTTTCGTCTCTAATGTAAGAAAGCATGTGTATGGAGAGGAGCACCTTAAAAGCTGAATTCCCATTTGCTCAAAGATATTATATTAAAGTGGAAATTAATAGGGAATTGTATTCTCTCATTCTCGTCAAGCCAATAAGCCAAAGACATGTTAGATTCTTAGATGACGAGGTGTGTTTATTATAGTGTTAAAGGCTTAAGAATTTCTTTCCAAAGGGATCTCTCGCAACACATCCCACAAACTATCACCATCTCTAGTGTCTTGTCTTCTCCATAGTACATTAATTCTTTGACAAGAGACGCCACATTTTCAACACTTATCACACTTGTTCTTTCCCTAATTAGACACCCATTTATGGTGTGTTGTGTCGAAGCATTTTTTTAATTATTCCTTGAGCTTTTATCAAGTGTATAAAAGGCTCACTCCCGATCTCTATTCTCATTGCATCAAAACCTTAACAAATTGAGACATCACTTGTCTCTTCGCTACTCTCTAGCTCCCCCTCCCGTTTTCGTTTCCTTAACCACTACAAAATGTCAAGGGCCATGGAACCACTGACTGTCGGGAGAGTTGTGGGAGATGTGGTGGATATATTCACTCCTAGTGTGAGAATGACCGTTACTTATAACTCCAACAAACAAGTTGCTAATGGCTATGAATTCATGCCTTCTGTCATTGCTTATAAACCTAGAGTTGAGATTGGTGGTGAGGACATGAGGACTGCATATACACTAGTAAGTTAACGTTAGTTTTACAACCATTTTTAATATTAATGTCATTATGATCAATAGTTCCATTTTTAAGTCCTTTTTTTTTTCTTGTGTCTTCGTAGATCATGACAGACCCTGATGCTCCAAGCCCCAGTGATCCTTACCTAAGAGAACATCTCCACTGGTTTGTACTATTAACACTGACTAAGAGTGACTCGTGTATATGTTTATTTATATCCTTGATTATGGCACATTTTGAGGGGGGGGAAATGTTTCTAATATGAGTTTTCTTGAAAAAAAAAATTCAGGATGGTCACTGACATTCCTGGCACAACTGATGTTTCCTTTGGTGAGTTCTTATCTATCTAGAAATTATTTTTGTTTTACAGTTTGTTTCATAAATTTTATTAATGGGTTTGGTGCAAAACAACAGGAAAGGAAATTGTGAGCTATGAGACTCCAAAGCCCGTGGTTGGTATCCATAGATATGTGTTCATCTTGTTTAAACAGAGAGGAAGGCAAACTGTGAGGCCACCAGCTTCAAGAGACTGTTTCAACACTAGAATGTTCGCAGGAGAAAATGGATTGGGCCTGCCAGTGGCTGCAGTGTACTTTAATGCACAGAGAGAAACTGCTGCAAGGAGAAGGTGATGATTAAGAGAGTGTTGTGGGTTTTCCTTCATGGACAAAATAAAGGGTTTATTGTTTCCTGGTTTTAGGGTTTTGGATTGGCATGGCCACATTCCAGGGGACGTACTGTACTTGTTGTCTTATGGTACTGTTTTCAAGTTTTTTTTCCCTTTTCTGCTACTACTAGGTTTTGGGAGGTGTAGGTCCTACCTTCTTTTAAGGTATGCCATCATAGGATGCATATAGCATCTGAAGCTAGCATGATCCTTTGATGGGTACACGTCAAGCTCTGAGAGAATCTGTCATGGGACCCTAATATTTGGATTTGTTAACAAAAAGTAAGGTGTTGTTACCTTGTCTCACTTCTTAATTCATTTGTTTCTGGTCTCATATTGCTTGTCAGTGTGCTAGCTCCGTGGTCTTTAATTCGGAACTTGAACTGCGCAGGTTGTTAAAATCGTGTTTCCACTTGTAAAATCACATGATTGTAATGATTTTACAAGTTAAAACATGTTTTATACGTTGAATTACTTAAAAAAATCAAAAATAGATGAAATCAAGTGAAATCACAAAAATCGAATGAAATTACGCAAAATTATGATTTCAGGACCGATTTTACGATTGTGCCAAAATGATGCGCTGAAATAAAATTCCCCTCATGGTCTAGCTGTCAGGCGCCTATTGGCTGTGGAAATGCACAGTCACGCGAGTCGCTCTTCACTATCTTTAGTCTTCAGTGAACAAATCCCTAAAATCACAAATCACAACTCACAAAATACTCTTTCTTTTCACAACTCACAAAATACTTGCATGATACTCACAAATTCCTAATCGGCTAATCCCTAATCCCATTATCTAATTAACCAACTGGGCACCGGCAACCACAAAAACGGCGGCAACGATCTCCATTCTCCACAAAAGTGGTCACGGTCTAGTCTTCACTCCTTCTCTTTCCTCAGTGCTCACGGTCGCGGCTTCCTTTTTTGTTTATCGCGATTTTAACAGCGACGACAATCTCCTCAACAGCTCACGGCTTCGGGCTTCCTCTTCAATCTTCATTAACAGCGGCACGCCGGCAACGATCTCCTTTCTTTCCCATCTTTAACAGCAGCAGGTGACATCGGACCTTTTCACTAGCAGCCGTTCAGCCATCAATCATCATCATCAACGGCTCTTCACCGTAAGTTCGTTTTGCCTTCATCATCATCACTGCAGTAGTTGATTTTGCCCTTGTAATAGATTTTTATTTTGCCATGTTAATTGTTAGTCTGTTACCTGTAATTATTAATTACAATTTTGATTTTGCCCGGTCCTGTAATTTGTATATGTATAATGTTAAATTGAATTGAATGGAATTGATCGGGTGAAAATTGGATGGACTAAATAGATCGGGTGAGAAAATTGTTGAATTGAATGCCACACTGCCACAGTATATATCTTGACTGAATTAATAGTATTAATCGGGTGAAAATTGGACTGAAAACTGTTGAATTGGACTAAATTGAATGTCATTTCAGTATTATAGGACTGAATTAAATTAAATTAATCGGGTGAAAATTGGACTGAAAAGTGTTGAATTGGACTGAATTTAATGTCATTTTAGTTTTATAGGACTCAATTAATGGGGTGAAAATTGGACTGAAAATTGTTGAATTTGACTGAATTGAATGTCATTTCAGTATTATAGAACTGAATTAATTAGACTGAATTGAATTAAATTAATCGGGTGAAAATTGAAATCGTTAAATCATGTTTTTTGCTTTGTGGATTGTGGGGCTGTGGACTGTCCATTTATACCGTGGAATGATTTTAGAATTTCATTTCAGTATTATAGTTTTGTGAATTGTTATGTATAACAAAACATTAATTACAATCATAAAATGTTTGGATTGATTTCAAGACTGATTTAAGTTAATTTTTAAATTTTTATTTGAAATATGAATTTTTTATTAATATATTTTTTATGATTTTATAATTTATTTTTACAATCCAGTATTACACTTTTTATATCGTGTCAAAATTTTAACAACCTTGCTGCACACAACTTATCAGGCTCGTGAACAGATCAAACGTCAGCTCTTGATAACATAGCTTGTACGGTGATCAATATAATGCCAACTATTAAAATGCAGTCGTGTCCACCACCAGCACCTTCCCTGTTTGTCTATTGTGTAGATAAACAGAACCTAAATTGTATATTGATCCACCATTGATGTCAGGACAGACGGACAATCTCTAAGCAGCTCTTGGCAGTTTACAGTAGACTACCAAGTAGGGTTTTTTCGCCACTCATAACTTGACAGAATGTCCTTTTGCTACTTCTCTACCTGATATCAGTGAATCTATATCATTGTATAATAACCACGAGTAACAGAAGCAATGCAGTGATGACACAACCATTTAAAACTAAACCCCCCCCCCCCCCCCCCCCCAACAATACAATTTTTACAACCCTCACCAGATATTTTAAAAATACATCTAAAGGGCACTCAACTGCCTTGTTTCCAAACCAAAATCCATTACCATGTGGTCAGCCGAAGAAAAACTGGAAGCAAACATGGATTTTGGAAATTTTCAGTGTTTGAGATTGGTATGACAAAATATCACCACCTTGCGCACACACTGATGTCAATAAAATATTTAATCCAGACCATTCATCCACCAAAACAAGTCATGTATTTATTTCTGAATTGCACTGATGCTCTCTGCTGCAGCTCCTTCTTCCCCAAAACATACTTGAGCAGCTTGTTTTCTCAAGCCTTGGTCCTTCCATTTTATCCTGCTCTACAGATGTTTGTGGACGGTGAGAGGATTCATCTTGTGATTCTACCTCTTGGGGTTCAAAAGATGGGCATGGCCCATCATTGCAGGTACACAAAGGGATGGCAACAGAAGGAAATGGACTGCAAGTGACTGGGCAGAGAAAATCAGAAGAAACTGAAACCACACGATTCTTTCGGACCTCTGGTAAACATGCTGGCGATTGCCCATCCACATCATGTGAATGAAGCATGCATGGAGTGCACAGTCCGAGAGATAGAGGAAGCTTCATTTCTTTTGCTGAGGAACCAGGCAATCTAACAAAAGAGACAATTCCATGCCTGCAAAGAGGACATGGGATGGAGCCAGTAGGGCCCACCATTTCGGAAGGGATGTTGCACGTTGAGCAAAGATAGAGCGCGCATCTCACACAAAGCTCATGTCCGCAACCTGAATATGAGAATAACTGCCCATCAATAACATGAAACCAATGGCATACAGGACATACAGTCAATTTAACCATAGATTACAAAGGTGACAGGAGAAACTAAATAGTCAGATTTTCAATGCTTTCTAAATTAAAGTGGTGAAAAAGTTATCGCTTAGTTCAGATTTCAATCAAAGGGAAATTTCAGATAAACCTGATAAAAATACACGCACTGGTATAAGAGATAGAAACCCCATACTACTTTTGGATGCCAACATGAACAAGAGAAGCAGATAGTTGATCTTCACAACTAAAGATGGATGGATGGATGGATACATGGAATTTTTGCTGTTCTATACATTCAATCTCTAACCAAGGGAAAAACACAACAAAACAATGCACTTGACTTATGCAAAAAAGATGAATTCATAACCTTCATGCAAGGATTTAAAGACACCAGAGTCCTCAATCTTCACCAATAGGAAAGTTCATATTGGTAGAAAGATAGAACTACCTAGTTGCAGCATATATACTAAAGTCCTTGGAAAGATGCAGCAGAAGTGGTGTGTAGACATGAGTATATTAACATGATTGAGCAAATAAATAATGGAAATGGAAACCAGAACCAAAACAAATAGATATTGACAAATCAATGACATTCTCGAGAGGCCTATGCTGAGTGTTGGCATTAAACCTAATTTCTTTTCTCCCAACAAGGAATATAATGGTGCTTAAGTAGGTGCATCTTAGAAGGCTGTGACATTTATTTAATGGAAGGGGAAATAGAGGCTTCAGCAAGAACCATATGCCTCTAAATGTTCTCAGGTAGCATTGCTAATAAAGAGGATTGAGGTCCAAGGGAGCAACACAAGGCAAACATTGAAATGTACAAAGAGAGGAAAAGAGCAAACCTTCAGCGGCTACATTACATGCTCTCTCCAGGCAGACAGCACAAATATCAGGGTCATCAGAAGCGCTTACTGAGCAATGCATCCCACTCTCTCTGCAAAGAATAGTTCACGAAGCATCATATTTAGTGTCCAATAGCAAGGGTTTGCATTATTTATCTAAACACTGATAAACTTTCAAATTCAAGTTAAACTCCAAGGGCATTGGTTCGATTTAAGGCTAACAAAAAAAGGAGACCATGGTTGACTTAGATTTCCTGGGTTAAGATCTAAAAAATTGTAACATCACAATGTGAGTCTTGCATGAGCAACAAGTCAACAAATGATCTGGTGATGAAGCAATCAGTAGGGGAAACTCTTGACACAAGATGCTGTCAGTCTCGATGCAATCATGTACAGATAATTCCATTCTTAGGGCAGCCAACATGTGGTGCTGTCAGTCTTCATGCAATTCTTACATAGGGGGTAACACTATTTCTGTTCGCTCATATAAAGCACCATGTGGTGTCCAGAAGATGATCTGCTATCAGTTTATAGCAAGTGCCCACACCTGTCCCTCTAAGGATGGATGTGTTCTCCAATCAGAATTTCACAGATTTAGCATGAAAACCAAGTAAAGTTAATACAGGTCTTTAATTATTTTCTATATACAAAATATAACCAACAGACACTTGGACCATGCTTCATTAATTACCTTGTCTTTAACCATTTTCTGTTGTCATAAGAGCACACGAAACCACAAGTTATTCTTTTTTGGTTGAGTATCAAATACTATACATTCTGGGGGTACAATAACATGAGACTAAGCAGAAGAAAAGATAAAATCCTTAGTGGACTTTGAAAAATTCATGACTAATGCTCTCTTGACCACGATAACATGAGACAAAGGAGAGGAAAATATGCAATCTTTAAAGGAATTTGAAACACTCTTGATCTAGTGCTCTTGCCCATTCTTCTGCACACAAAGAACCTAGTGTTTATGTATACACAATACCCTGTGAATTTGCTAGCATGGAATTCACATTATACATAGATGGAACAGTAACTATGTCCACTTGAATGCCACATATCAAAATAGGTTACTGGTTGAGAAATTTGTTAGGGGAGTATTGTGATTTTTAAATACTGTGCATTTCTGCTACGAGCTAATAAATTCTCCAGTTGTTCCTTTTCCTCTTCTACTAGATGTAGTAAAAGCACCAGTTGATAGCAGGATGTCTAACAAAACATCAAAGTTGAAACTTTCTCTAGTTTTGACCCTTCACACTTTGCCTCTACAAAGCGTTTAATAGTTTGATTTAATTCTGTAAGCATCATCATTACACCAATTCATACTGCAAGATGTCCCGCACAGCAAATGTAATCAGCAACTAGCTTGTACTGTATTCAGCAAGCAATGAGACATTAAGGTTTAGGTAATACTCATGTATCAATAAAACAGGCTCCATGTTAGGCAGACTTGGATCACAAGCTCACAGTGAACCAAGCTAGAGCAGCTTCATTTTAGCCAAGTCTCCATGGATCATCTTTCTCTTTGTTGCAGAATTAATAAAAGCATCAAACCCAACCTTGCCCTTGAACATTAAGCTACCCAAGAAAGCAACACATGGCCAAGTGTGCACTCTTATCAGTTTAATATTAGAAACTAGGCCATTTCAATTGACTCAAATTCAATTTCTGAAATCCCTATGATCCAAAATTAGAAAATTATAAAAATCAAGTGTCTGAGACTTTAGTTACATCTGTTGCAATGATATGTTTGAAATCACCATATTCTTAGCATTTATGTTTGTTCATGTCTACATGAGCGCGCGCACGCGCGAGTGTGAGTGTGAGAGAGAGCATATATATTAAGTTGCAAAAGTACCTTGCTATATTAAGTACACTCAAAAGAGGTAAGGATAAGTAACTCGAGTGAGGAAATCTAGGTATCGCAGAGTCAGAATTTGGTGCTAACAATGGTTCAAGCCAATGACGCCCCCACATTCTGGCAACATCAACAGGCAGCCACCTGAAGAATACACAATAGTTTCCATGTCATTTTTCACAATAAATTCCAGGGCTGTTGCATCAACCAGGCACAGCACAAAAAGAACCCAAAGCAATTTACCCGTTGCAATTTAATGTCATCCGACTGGCACCTCTTGCAAGGAGGATCTGGAGAATTAGCAGCACTATCATCTCATGTTCATGAACTTAAAGACAGGAAAAGACAAGCTTCTTGTTGTTGATATTATTCTTACCTGACAGCATTTTAAACTGCCCCCGCAAGCAGCATAATGCAAAGGGGTGCTTCCAGCTCCTACACATTGACATATTTATATTGTCAGAGGCACAAATCACAAATCAAAGATTTGAAAAAATAAAATTGTGGGGCATAGAGTAGAAAGGTAAACCTATCAAATCCATAGTTGTCCCATAATGAAATGTCACTGATGATACATTTGCATGAATATCAAGTAGAAGCTGTACACAGTCAAAATACCCATTCAATGCAGCAATATGAAGAGCAGTGATACCACCATCGGCCGCCTTATTTACAAACCTCGACAGTGCACTGCATGATGATATAACCAAAGTCAAATACTTTTGTGGCATCTAAAACCACTAAAAACAAAACAAAAATCTAACAGGAAGAGGGAAACATCAGACACCAACTATTCCCACAAAAGTAATGGAGCCAAAATTAATATACCATCAAAGTATAAACCTTTACAATCCAAATGAACTTACCTCTGGTCAAACCTGTTCTTCACACTAGAACCATCCCTGGTATCACCTTCCATCTGAGTATGCATAGCTTCAAAGGGGGCACTGGGAACAAAATCAGCTACAACTAGTCTTATACATCTCACATGCCCATTTACTGCTGCAAAATGTAGAGCAGTTCTTCCACTAAGATAATCTGCCCTTATAACCTATAAAGCCACAATATTCACAAGGATGAATTAATAAAACACACAAACGCACACCTTCCAGGTAAAACAGTTAATAAAAATTTCCCTCTGAGAAATTGAATTTACTTACATTGCATCTAAACAACAAAAGGGTCTGCACAACTTCCCAGTGTCCATATCTACAAGCTTGCATCAATGCCGTCTTCAAAACAGAATCATAAATAAATCAAAAAATACCCATTAATTTGTTTCAGATTAAGGAATCAAACCTTTTACTTATCTGGTTTCAAAAACAAGCTACATCCAAATGAAATCAAAATCTGGGTTTTGTTAATCTCCCAGTAACTAACATTAACAGCAACAAAAATCCAAAATTTCTGCTTTCCTTAATTTCCCAAACAGTAAGATTACAAAACCAAAAAAAAACCAAAACCAAAAGTTTCACCACAGGAACCCAAAAAAAAAAAACCATTTCCAAAGTCGATCCAACAAATCATACCAACATTCCCACACGCATATATATCAAATCCTCCAAACAAAAACAAATAAATTAAATTAAATCCCATGAAAAAAAAAGTTTTTTTTTTCACCTGGCCACAATAATTCCTGGAATTCACATCAGCTCCATTCTCCAACAATAACCCCACAATCTAAAACAATAAAAACCAGACACGTTAACAAAAAGAAAACAAAAACCAAGAAAAGAAATGATCTTCCTTTTCACTTTTTTTTGGTGTTACCTCATTGTGGCCTTTAGCAGCAGCAAAATGGAGAGGAGAATTAAGGCCGCCAAAAGTAGAATATTTAGCAAGGCAAGGATTGCAATCCAATAACATCTTGGCTTCGACCAAATCTCCATCTCTTGCTGCTGAAACTAATCTCTCCCCTGATGCTGAGCACCCAAATGAATTCCCCATTTCGCTGCCCTCCTCTCTCTCTCTCTCGCCCCCCCTCTCTCTGTCTCAGACACCAACTTTTAATACAACAACAATTTTTCAGATTTGTGTTCTTTAAGGTTGTCTTTGGAGATGGAATTTTGGTGATGTGGTTGTTCTCCTTTTCCTTTCTTTTCCTTTTCTACCTCTCCTCTCCTCCCCTCTCTCTCTCTCTCTCTCTCTCTCTCTCTCTCTCTTTCTGTGCTTTTATGGTAGTTTATTTTTTACATTGGTCTGTGAAATATGAGAGAGAAATAGAGAAGACTAGGAGGGAGGGAGGGAGGGAGAGGGAGACTTTTGTTGTTCTTGCCGTTTCTTTGTCTATGCTTTTGCTTTAATTTACCTCCCCATCTCTTTTTGTGTTTTTTTTTTTATTTAGTTTTTTAATACTAATATTATTATTTCAAATGATTTTTACTATTGATGGGTGGGTGCTTAATGCGTATCAATTGACCACTGAAAGCTGGACATTTCAAATTAACTTGGTATGGTAGCTATCATGTATTTGGTTAAAAAATTTGTGAAAGATTTTTTTATATAAAATAAATGATTTTAAAATGTAATTATACGTGGGGTTAGTGTGAAAAATAATATCCAGTAATAAATAATTTTTTTATGTAATTAGATAAAAATTAAAAATCATCCCAATACCAAAAATAATTAGATAATAATTTTCATCTAAAATTATAATTTTGAAAAAACATCAAATTTTAGTTCATAAAAATCAAGATTTTAAGTGTCTGTTATAAAGCTGGATACAACTGCAGTCACACTAGCATTCTTTATCCTGTCCTGAGAAAATATTTGAAATTACAGTTAGATTATGCTTTTTAAAAAATAAAATATTTCATTTTTAAATTATTTCGTGTGTTTTTTTATTTTTTTAATATGTTAATATTAAAATAAATAAATGAAAATATTATTTTTAAAAATAATATCCACTAGACTTTTAATCAGACACTTAATATATGTTTGCATTCAAAACCATGGTTTTGAAAGGGTTAACAAATATCTACTTTTAAATCAACTTGCTTTGTTTTGTCAACACAACAACAAAACCAGACACGCACTGGGA